>OQVP01000467.1_pt1 | contig 15761 bp, 13 predicted proteins | sample 1691541 | NCBI WGS metagenome assembly OQVP01 (sample SAMN03418258, study PRJEB22391) | human gut metagenome | biome: human-gut; feature: organic feature; material: feces | host: Homo sapiens | place: Tanzania | collected 2013-01 | reverse complement strand
GCATCCATCTCGTTCAGAGATTAGTGCTTTTTCTTCTGTCCGTAGTAAGCGTTAGAACCGTGCTTACGGTTGAAGTGCTTTTCTACGAGCAATGGGTTCATGGTGGTGTTTGGATTCACGCTGAAAGAGATGAACGCCATCTTAGCCACCTGCTCAGCTACCACTGCGTGATAAACTGCCTGGTCTGCATCTTTACCCCATGTAAAAGGACCGTGGTTCTTAACCAATACGCCTGGAGTGTGAACTGGGTTGATGTTGTCCTTCTTGAAGCGATCAACGATTACCACACCTGTATTGTATTCATACTCAGCCATCATATCCTCTGTCATTGCATCAGTGCAAGGGATGCAATCGTGGAAATAATCTGCATGAGTAGTACCGATGTTAGGGATGTCCATACCTGCCTGAGCCCATGCTGTGGCATAAGTAGAGTGAGTATGAACCACACCGCCCAGCTCAGGGAATGCACGGTAGAGTACCAGATGGGTAGGGGTATCTGAAGATGGATTCAAGTCGCCTTCAACCACCTTGCCGGTTTCCAAGTCAACTACTACCATGTCGCTAGCCTTCATGGTGTCATAGTCAACGCCTGATGGCTTGATGACAACAAGACCCTTCTCACGGTCGATGCCACTCACGTTTCCCCATGTAAAGAGCACGAGGTTGTGCTTTACGAGGTCAAGGTTTGCCTTGAACACTTTTTCTTTTAATTCTTCTAACATAATATATTTAGTTTGAGTTGAATATTCTATTTCAAAGAGTTATATTGTGCTCTGTTTCAGAGAGCTGTCTATATTCTATTTCAAGTTGAACGATGGGTCTTCCTCATAAGCCTTCTTGTTGAAGCGATAGAGGGCGGCACCTCGTTTTGAATTGACTTTATCAATCAGTTCGGTCTTCTCGATGAAGTCAATTTCCTTCACGCGCTTGCGGAAGTTGCGCTTGTCAATCTCTTCTCCCATTACTGCCTCGAACACGTGTTGAAGCTGTGTCAGCGTGAAGAGGTTGGGGAGGAGCTTGAAACTCAGCGGTTCATGATTGATGCGACGACGAATCTGACAGATGGCGTCGTGAATCATGGTTCTGTGGTCAGAATAGAGTTCTGGAAGTTCGTTCAGACTTACCCATTCCAATCCATGTTCGATGCGGAGACTATCATCGTAGTCTACTACATTGATGAGGGCACAGTAGGCGATTGAGATAACTCGTTCTCCTGGGTCACGGTCGATGCGGCCGAATGCTCCCACCTGTCTGATATAGAGACTTTGCATTCCAGTGAGTTCGTAGATAACTCGGTTGGCTGCATCTTCAAGGTTTTCCTCTGCGCCAACGAAGCCACCATAGAGTGACCATTCGCCACGTCCTGGATCCATCTTTCGTTTGCCTATCAGTACTTGAAGGCTACTTCCGTTGAATCCGAAGATGATACAATCCACGGATACTAATACCTTGGAGTATTCGTTATAAAACTGCGTCATGGTTGCATTGATTTGAATGTTAAGATTCTAAGAATTGATTTATTGTTTATTTTGTTTTCCTTAGGTTGCTCCCGTTAGGGAACTTTGAGTGTTGTTGGAAAGCTGGGAGCCAGAAGCAGAAGAAAGGATGGAAGGATATAGGCAAATCCACATGTTGATAACATGATTCATTATTCTGATTGCACTATATTTGTAGATTACACTAAAGGAAAATCCCAACTCCTAACTTCTAACTCCTTGCTTTGTTTTATATTTTACCAGAAGTATGCGTAGAATGCAGCGCAGAGACCGATTACTACGAGTGTACCAATGATATCGAAGGCACCCCAGCTCTCACGGATAGACTTCTTGAAGTCTGAAGTGAAGGTGATTGCCTCTACCTGCTCCTTGCTTGGAGCTGGTGTGAAGCAGCTCACTACTACCATGAAGATAATGAGGAAGACGAGCAACCAGCACTCGAATACGAGCCAGTTGGTCTGCCAGAACCATGCAGTGTAATCCCAGAATGCACCATCCATTGTTGCCTTACCTGTATCTGTGATGACGTTGGTAACGAGGCGGAGCATACCGATGAGGAAACCGGTAATCATGGTGTATTCGCCTGCCTTTGGAGTAATCTTCTTGAAGAAGATACCCATTGCGAATACGGCTACCATGGCTGGAGCCAGAAGTGACTGGATTCCCTGGAGATAGTTATATAATGTATCCATCTTCATCATGATTGGCAACCATGCGAAACCGAGAACAACAACTACAACGGTAGCGATACGGCCAACGAGTACGTAGTGAGCCTCAGACATGCCCTTCTTCAATGGCTTGTAGAAGTCCTCGGTGAAGAGGGTAGCACAGCTGTTGAAGAATGCTGCCAAAGAAGCAACGAGTGCGCAGATGAAACCGATGGTTACGATACCCTTGATACCTGCAGGAAGTACGGTCTTTACCATGATGGCGAAGGCTGCGTCGGTCTCGTTCATCTGGATAGCGCCCTTCTGAGCCAAGGCTGCAGCAATCATACCTGGAATGAGGAACATGAAGCAAGGGAGTACCTTGAAGAAACCGGCTGCGATAGTACCGCGGCGGGCACGCTTCATAACCTCTACGTTGCTCTCGCCAGGAACCTGACCCAATACACGCTGAACGATGTGCTGGTCTGTACACCAGTACCAGAAACCGATGATGGTTGCACCAATGAATACTACGAAACCAGGATACTCCTGATACATAGAGTCACCTGCCTCCCAGTGGAACATGTGGGTTGTACCATAGCCGTTGTTCAACTTGCCGCAGTAGTCCATCATATCAGCCCAACCTGCAGAGATGCTGCCACCACCGAGGGTAGAGAGACCGAGGAAGAGCACGAGGAATGAACCGATGACGAGGATAGGAGTTTGGATGGTTGACAAGGTCATTACACCCTTCATACCACCGAATACGGTGAAGATGGTGGTGAGGATAATCAAACCGATAGCACCTGCCCAGAAGTTCAAGCCCCAGAGATACTCGAAGAAAATACCACCAGTAAGTGCGGTAACGCTCACCTTGGTGAGAATATAAGCAACGAGTGTGATGATAGAGAGCCATGAACCTGTACGCTGAGTGTAGCGGAACTTCAGGAAGTCAGGCATGGTGATGATCTTACCCATCTTGTTAATGAGCAACTGATAGAATGGTACGAACAACCAACCGAGGATGAGGATCATCCAACCCTGCATCTCCCAGTGAGCCATACCTACACCACTCTTGGCACCTGTACCGGCAAGACCCACGAGGTGCTCAGAACCGATGTTGGCTGCGAAGATAGCCATACCGATTACATACCATGGCTCACCCTTACCGAAGAGGTAAGCAGAAGAGTCTTCACCTTGTTGAGCCTTTCTGTCTTTCACGATCGCATGCCAGACAGCCCAAATCACGCCGATTACACCAATGGCGAGCACTGTCCAATCAAGCCATACGAATTCTGTTGAATTCCAATTCATAATTACTATAAGATTGTTTTTTATTTATTATTTGTTTATTCTTTCTTTTATTGGATGCCTTCCTTACTTCTTAACGCTAAACTTGTAAGCGAGGTGAGAGTAGTACTTCTCTCCTGGCTTCAAGGTTGCATCAGTCCATCCCTTTACGCCCTGGGCAATCTTGGTAGGAGAATCAGGATACTTCTGGCTCTCGAAGCAGACGCTCACGTGCTTAGGATACTTGATTCCGTGCTTGCAGGCAATACCTGTGCCCTGGAAGTTACCAGTATAAACTTGGATTCCTGGCTCATTGGTGAAAACCTCAAGGAGGATTCCGCTCTTTGGAGAGTAGAGGCTAGCGCATACTGTCTTGTCATCGCCCTTGCCATCCTTATATGTATTCAGACACCAGTTGTGGTCGTAACCTGTAGCGTTCTTGATCTGGTCGAAGCTGTAATCTACCTTCTTGCCAATCTCGGTAGGAGTGCGGAAGTCCATTGGAGTTCCTTCTACGTCCTTGATTTCACCTGTTGGGATGTAAAGTGAATCAGCTGGTGTGAACTTGTCTGCATTGATGTACATTACCTGGTCGAAACCTTCCTTAGATGGGTCGCCATTCAGATTGAAGTAACTGTGGTTGGTCATGTTAACCACGGTCTCCTTATCTGTTGTTGCGCCAAACTCAATGTCGAGTGTGTTGTCGCTCTTCACTGTATATTTCGCCGTAGCTGTCACATTGCCAGGGAAACCATTCTCGCCATCCTTTGCGTGGATAGTGAATGTTACTGAAGAGTCATTCTTCTCTGTAACATCATAAACCTGATTCAACCAACCGGTAGCACCACCGCCGTGGAGGCAGTTGCCATTATCGTTTGGCTTCAGATTGTAAGTCTTGCCGGCAAGAGTCAACTTTGAATCCTTGATACGGTTGGCGTAACGACCTACTGAAGATCCGTAATCAGATGGAGAGTTGAGTGTGTCTGCATACTGATGGATGTTATCATAACCCAATACTACATCCGTAGGTTTGCCATCCTTGTCAGGAACTGATATGGAAACTACACGACCACCATAGTTGGTGAGGCATACTTCCATGCCACTGGCATTCTTGAGGGTTACTAACTCAGTCTTCTTGCCCAATACAGTAGAATCGAAGTCTGCTGGATTTAAGCCTGACTGTGTAAGACTAGCATTGCTGCTTGAAGAACAAGCTGAGAGGGTAGCGATTGCCGCGAAACCAACTCCCATAAAGAGGTTCTTTGCGTTACTCATTTTTAGGTTGTTTTATATCGTTTATTAATTTTGGGTGTAAAATTACAATTTTATTTCGAATTAGCAAGCGTTTTCCCTAACTTTTTTTATTCTAAAGTGTGTTTTTAACACTATTTGCATATAATTGCCCTGTTTCCGGCGTTTTTACCCTCATTCTCCCTGTTTTTTCGGCATTCTTTTTGGGTTTAAGAAAGAACACAAAAAACTGCAGTCGGCAAACGCCAACTGCAGTTCCTTTATATATATATTAATAATGAATATTAGCAAACCTTGTGAGAACCCTCAGAGATAACCACTGGGTAAATCTCAGGAGCGTGACCATACTTAGCTGTGAACTTAGCGGTAACATCCTCAACGAACTTGTCGTAGATATCGTCCTTTACCAAGTTGATGGTGCAGCCACCGAAGCCACCACCCATGATACGGCTACCAGTAACACCGTTCTCCTTGGCAACATCGTTCAAGAAGTCGAGTTCCTCGCAGCTTACCTCATATTCCTTGCTCAAACCGTGGTGAGTCTCGTACATCTTCTGACCTACTGTCTCGTAGTCGCCCTTCTCAAGAGCATCGCAGACTGCCAATACGCGGTCCTTCTCGCCCAAAACGAAGTGAGCGCGGCTGTAATCCTCTTCGCCAACTTCAGCGCGAACTTCCTCCAGCTGCTCCCATGTGCAATCGCGGAGAGTTTCGAACTTAGCCTCTGGGTGTTTAGCAGCGATGTGCTTAACCACGTTCTCGCAAGAGTTACGACGGTCGTTGTATGGAGAACCAGCCAACTCGTGCTTAACCTTAGAGTTAACCAAGCAAAGCTTGTAACCCTGTGGATCGAATGGGAAGTACTCAAACTCACGGCTGTTGCAGTCGAGACGCATCAACTTGCCCTCCTTGCCGAATACAGAAGCAAACTGGTCCATGATACCGCAGTTTACACCTACATACTTATGCTCAGTAGCCTGACCAGCGAGAACGAGATCCCACTTAGAAACCTTGTTGTCACCGAAGAGGTCGTTCAGGGCGAAAGCGAAGCAGCTTTCAAGAGCAGCAGAAGAAGACATACCTGCACCGAGAGGCACATCACCATAGAATGCTGCATTGAAACCTTTAACGTCAACGCCCAAAGCCTTCATTTCCTGGCAGATACCATAGATGTAGCGTGCCCATGAAGCGCGAGGACCCTCTGGGTCATTTACCTTGAACTCAACGCGGTCCTTCAAGTCGATAGAGTAGAGCATAACTGTATCTGTTCCGTTAGGACGAATCTCAGCCATAATGCCCTTGTCAACTGCACCTGGGAATACGAATCCACCATTATAGTCAGTGTGCTCGCCAATCAGGTTAATACGACCTGGTGACATATAGATGTTACCTGTTTTACCATCAAAGTGCTTGATAAAGCGGCTTCTTACTTTTTCAATATCCATAATTATTGTAGTTTAAAAAGTTATTATTAAAGTTTTGATTATCATTTTGTTACCCCAGAGTAGTAAAAGCATTACTTTACTCGGGGGTAAGTTGTTTCGAAGATTACTCTACAGGGATGTCCTTGTTGACATTCTTGCAACCTACGAGCGCATAGAAAAGAATGTATGCGATCATGGCGATGACAACCCAGTAAGATGCGATAGGGCCAGCAGCCTTAGCAACAGCATCCTGGATGAGAGGCATTACACCACCACCAACTACCATCATCATGAAGATACCTGATGCCTGAGCTGTGTATTTGCCAAGACCCTCAACGGCAAGGTTGAAGATTCCACCCCACATAATAGAAGTACACAAACCGCAGATGGCGATGAGTACACACTTGGTAGGGATTGTAAATGCTACAACGCCAGTACCATGGTCGTCGAGCTTGAGAAGACTTGCAATCTCTGAATCACCTGCCAAAGAGAAGTTCAATGTGTTTGCCTCTGGCAAGAAGATGGCTGTGAGCAACAGGAGGATAGCTACTGATGATACTACTATCATCTGTGTCTTGGTAGAAATGGCACCGCTGATGAATGAGCTGAGGAATCGGCCGCACATCATAAGCAACCAGTAAACTGCTGCGAAAGCACCACCTACAGAAGCTGCACCTGTGAAGTCCATGCTACTGATGTAGAAGATAAGCTGAGCAGGAATACCAATCTCAACACCTACATAGAAGAAGATACCGATGACACCGAGTACGCAGTGACGGAAAGACCAAGGGCTGTGGTCGTACTGTACATTCTCTTTCTTGATGTTTGGCTCAGGAATAGCAACGAACCAGATGATGAAGAAGGCTGCGATGAACACTGCCATACCGATGAAGAGGAGAGGAGCAACGTCACTCATACTTGTGTTGGCTGTAACTGTACCTACGAGTACACCTGCCAACAATGGAGTAAGAGTACCACTCAATGAGTTCAATGTACCACCAATCTGAATGAGCTGGTTACCACGGTTACCGCCGCCACCGAGCAAGTTCAACATTGGATTAACCACCGTGTTAAGCATACATACGCAGAAACCGCAGATGAATGCACCCAACAGATAAATGATCAGGTTGAGGCAAACGGCGCCTGAACTGAGTGTAAAGACTGGGATGTCGTCACCGAAGATACTTGATAAGTACTGAATCATCAAACCGATTGTACCGACAGCAAGTGCGATCAATGCAGTTTTCTTGTAACCCTTGTTTTCAATCATCTTTCCGGCAGGAATACCCATGAAGAGGTAAGCGGCAAAGTTCATGAAGTTACCCATCATGGCTGCCCAAGAGTACTTAAAGCCCCAGATGTTGCCAAAAGGTGCTCCCATGTTAGTTACAAACGAAATCATTGCAAAGATAAAACACATCGTAATGATTGCAATGATGCGACCGTTGTTGTTTCCAATTTTTTGTTCCATTGTTTAATCTTGATAGTTGATATTTTATTGTTATGTTTAATATTTTGTGTTTATTGCCGGTTTACCCGTGTTGTGTTTACTCAAGTCGGTTTTACCGCAAAAAGGAGCAACTGCCTCTGCATGAATTGTTTAGAGGCAGCAACTCCTAATATTGTATGAAAGATTTTTATTTCTCTACGCCAAACTTATAGATTGTTTTCTGGGTGTATGTCTCACCTGGATTCAATCTGCAACTTGGGAAGTAAGGATGGTTAGGTGTATCTGGGAACTTCTGTGCCTCGAAGCAAACTGCGCTGCGACGTGGGAATGTTGCACCGTGCTGCCCCTTGATGCCTGCCAGGAAGTTACCTGTGTACATCTGCAAACCTGGTTCTGTGGTGTAAACCTCCATGGTACGACAGCTAACTGGATCTTTGATGCGAGCAGCAAAGCTCAACTCGCCTTCTTCCTTCTTATTCAATACATAGTTGTGGTCGTAACCCGAACCATTCTTAATCTGCTCGTTGTCCGCATTGATGTCCTGACCGATTGGCTTTGGAGTGCGGAAATCGAATGGTGTACCCTCTACCTTCAGGATTTCACCTGTTGGGATAGACTCCTCATCTATAGGCAGATAGTAGTCTGCGTTAACCTGACAGATGATGTTGTCGATGGTTGGAGTTGGGTTAGCGATACCCTGGATAGAGAAGAATGCGTGGTGGGTCAGGTTGCAGATGGTCATCTTGTTAGTTGTAGCCTGATACTTGATGACGAACTCATTGTCGTCAGTCAAGGTGTAAGCTACCCAAACTGTAAGCTCTCCTGAGAATCCTTCCTCGCCGTATGGGCTGGTGTACTTCAATACTACGGCATTGTCGCTCATGCGAGTTGCATCCCAAACGTGTGCGTGGAATCCAGTAGGACCTCCATGCAAGTGGTTCTTGCCATCGTTGCATGCCAACTGATACTCCTTGCCATGAAGGGTAAACTTACCCTCCTTGATGCGGTTACCGTAACGACCGATGAGGACGCTCAAGAAAGGCTCAGGCGAGTTGATGACATCCTGGATGTTGTCGTGACCCTGAATGAGGTTGGCGTAGTTGCCGTCCTTGTCAGGCATCATAATTGCAACAACAGCACCACCGTAGTTAGTCACAGCAATCTCGTTGCCCTGCTTGTTTCTCAACACGAAGAGATCAGTCTTCTTTCCGTTCACTGTGGTCTGAAAATCTTCTCTTTTCAAACCACACTTGTTAACTGGTTCTGTATTCATAATATATCATTGTTTAGTTACTCTACTTTATGTACTAAAGTAATTTACTGCAAAGTAACTAAAAAAAAATGAATGTGACAAATCTTTTAGCAATTATTTGATTTAAAAAAACTAAAAATTTTCAGGAGAGCAAATCTGCCACTACGTAACTTGAACCGCCAACGAAGACGAAATCGTTATTTTTCGCATTTTCTTTTGCTGCTTTATATGCTTCTTTTACAGAATGATATGCATTTCCGTGCAAGTCATACTCCAATGCGAAATCTCTCAGTTTCGCCACAGGGATGGCTCTTTTGGTAGAAGGCTGCGTCCAGTAGTATGTTACCCCGTTTTTGAGCTGTTGACTCAAAAGTTGCAAAACGTGTGTCACATCCTTGTCGTCAACCATGCCGAAGACGATGTGCTTGGTCTCTGCCTTCACACTCTTGATTTGTGGAGCCAGATAGTTCCAACCAGCCAGATTATGCCCCGTATCGCAGATGGTGAGAGGTGCGTCATTGAGCTTCTCCCATCTGCCGCGGAGTCCGGTCAGTTCACAAACCTGGGCGAAGCCTTTTCTGATGGCAGCATCACCAATAGTGATGTCTTGTCGGAGAATGCTGAGTGCTGCAAGGATGGTTTTCCTGTTGCATTCCTGGTAGGAACCCTTCAGTTCCATCTCTACATGGCTTTCCATCTCTGTATCCTGCGCAGAGAAATCCTGCGCAAAGAGGATAGGAGCCTGCATCTCCTTAGCCTTCTCTTCGAACACAGGACGGGTTTCTTCCAGGTATTCGCCGATAACCACTGGCACATGTGGCTTGATGATTCCTGCCTTTTCACCGGCAATTTCTGCCAGCGTGTTGCCCAGAAACTGGGTATGGTCGAAACTGATGTTGGTGATGATGGAAAGCATTGGGGTGATGATGTTGGTGCAGTCGAGTCTGCCGCCCAGTCCTACCTCGATTACGGCGTAATCTACCTTCTGCTCGGCAAAGTATTTCAAAGCCATGGCAGTGGTCAGTTCGAAGAAGGATGGATGGAGGGGTTCGAAGAAGCTTCGGTTCTGCTCTACGAAGTCGATGACATACTGCTCCGGAACGCATTCGCCGTTAACTCGGATGCGCTCTCTGAAATCTACGAGATGAGGGGAGGTGTAGAGTCCTACCTTGTATCCCTGACTCTGCAGGATGGCGGCGATGGTATGAGAGCAGGAACCCTTGCCATTGGTTCCGGCAATATGGATGGTCTTGTATTGGCGATGGGGATGTGCGAAGTGTTCGTCCAGGGCATGGGTGGTTTGAAGGCCTGGCTTGTATGCTTTGGCTCCAATCTTTTCGAACACTGGGGTGCTGTTAAAAAGGTATTCTGTTGTCTCTTGGTAATTCATGAGCTATATATTAATGTATGAGATGAAAAAAGGCAATCTCATCACCGGCGATAGCCAATGCATGAGATTGCCAGTATTAATACTAAAAACTACAACTTCCGTTTTTACTTGAACAGGTTCTTGATGCTGTCGAAGATTGACTTCTTGTCAGCATTATCAGCCTTGAAGTTCTCGCATTCCTTGAACTTCTTCACCAGTTCCTTCTCCTCCTTGTTCAGAGTCTTAGGAATGTAGACGGTGATGTTGACGATGATGTCGCCTCTTCCGTAACCATATCCCTTGATGGCCGGCATTCCCTTGCCGCGAAGACGAAGCTGCTTGCCTGGCTGAGTTCCCGGTTCTATTTTGATGGTGGTCTTGCCTTCGAGTGTTGGAATCTCTATCTCGCCGCCAAGAACGGCTGTCGAGAAGTCGAGTACGAGATTGTAATAGAGATCCTTGTCCTGGCGTTCAAACTGCTCGCTCTTTTCCACGCGTACAATCACCTGCAGGTCGCCGTTCACACCATTGTGCTTGCCAGCACCACCCTTGCCAGGAACCGTGACAACCATTCCGTCGTCAACACCTGCCGGGATGTTTACCTCTACCACTTCCTCGCCGGCAACGATACCCTCGCCGCCGCAAGCCTTACACTTGTTTTTGATTACATGGCCTTCGCCGCCGCAAGTAGGGCAGGCTGCCTGGGTCTGCATGGTTCCGAACATAGAGCGAACCGTGCGTACGGTGTAACCCGTGCCGTGACAGGTAGGACAGGTCTCTGGCTGAGAACCAGCCTCGCAGCCCGAACCGTGACAAGCCGTACAGGTCACGTCCTTGCGAATCTTAAACTTCTTGGTGCATCCTGTGAAGGCTTCCTGCAGGGTGAGCTTAGCCTGAACGCGCAGGTCTCTTCCCTGATACTGCTGTGGCTGAGCGCCACCGCCTCCAAAGCCACCGCCGAATCCGCTGAATCCCCCGTGTCCGCCGAAGATGTCGCCAAACATAGAGAAGATGTCATTCATGTCCATGCTGGCTCCACCACCGAATCCGCCGCCGAATCCGCCCTGAGGACCGTTGAATCCAAACTGGTCGTACTGCTGACGCTTCTGAGGGTCGTGCAGAACCTCGTAAGCCTCGGCAGCTTCCTTGAACTTTTCTTCCGCCTCCTTGTCGCCAGGGTTGCGGTCAGGGTGATACTTGATGGCTATCTTGCGGTAAGCCTTCTTGATTTCGTCTTCTGATGCCTGCTTATCTACGCCAAGCACCTCATAATAGTCTCTCTTAGCCATTGCTAATTCTTTATTCTAATAATGATGTTTCTTGAATGATATTCTCCTCCTTGATGATGGATAAACTGAAGCCAATCAAATTATAGGCAATTAAATCACGAAGATGATTGGCGCTCAGATTACTGACCTACGGCAACCTTGGCGTGACGGATCACTTTATCGTTGAGGGTGTAACCAGTCTGTACGCAGTCTATTACCTTGCCCTTCTTGTCGTCGCCCATTCCTGGTACCATGGCGATGGCCTCGTGGAAATCCACATCGAAATCCTTGTCGGCAGTTTCAATCTTCTTCACGCCAAGACCCTCAAGTGTCTTTACGAACTTGTTGAAAATCATCTGCACGCCTTCCTTGATAGCCTTAGGATCCTCGCTCTTGTCGGCAAGTGCGCGCTCAAAGTCGTCGAGGATAGGGAGGATGGCAGAAATGGTCTTCTCGCCGCCGTTGAGGATAAGGTCTGCCTTCTCCTTCATGGTGCGCTTGCGGTAGTTCTCGAACTCTGCAGTCTTGTAGAGCAGGGTCTTCTTAAGTTCTTCCACTTCCTGCTGAGCCTTGGTCAATGGGTCAACCTCAGCGTTCTCTGCCTTGTTGTCAGCGTTCTCTGCCTTGTTGTCAGCCTTAGCCGACTCATTGTCAGTTCCAGCTTCCTTCTCTTCGGCATTTGCCTCGGCATTATTCTCGTTTTGAGTAGCGTTCTGCTCAGCGTTCTCGTTAAGAACCTGCTCCTGAGCGTTACCGTCTTCAACTTTTATATTCTTTTCTTGTGACATAGTCTTAAATTTTTTAAACATGATTATTTTTTATTAGGTGTTTAACAAAGAGTGTGCCAATCCGATTCGCATCAGATTGGCACTCTCTCTCTATATATAAATATGTGTATTCTGGTTACTGCTGCACACCATACATCTTAGCCTTCTGCTCCTTGATGGCCTCATCGTAGATATACTCGTCGTAAGACATGAGCTTGTCGATGGTTCCAGATGGAGTGAGCTCGATGATGCGGTTTGCCACGGTGTTGATGAACTCGTGGTCATGGCTGGCGAAGAGGATGTTGCCTCTGAAAGCCACCAGGTTGTTGTTGAAGGCCTGGATACTCTCCAAGTCCAGGTGGTTGGTAGGAGTATCGAGAATCAGACAGTTGGCGTTCTGCAACTGCATGCGGGCAATCATACATCTCATCTTCTCACCTCCTGAGAGCACGTTCACCTTCTTCAACACTTCCTCGCCGCTGAAGAGCATTCTTCCCAGGTAGCCCTTCATCGCTACCTCGTTGCCTGGACCATACTGGCTCAGCCAATCTACCAGGTTCATGTCGCTCTGGAAGAACTCGGTGTTGTCGAGTGGGAGGTAAGCCGTGGTGATTGTAACACCCCACTTATACTCACCTGCGTCAGCCTTGCGGTTGCCGTTGATGATTTCGAAGAGAGCGGTCATCGCTTTAGGGTTATGAGAGAGGAATACCACCTTCTCGCCCTTCTCGATGTTGAAGTTTACATTGTCGAAGAGCACTGTTCCGTCCTCATCGCAAGCCTTCAAGCCCTCAACCTCCAGAATCTGGTTGCCTGGTTCACGGTCCATCTGGAAGATGATGCCTGGGTACTTACGGCTAGATGGGCGGATTTCCTCAACATTCAGCTTCTCCAACATCTTCTTGCGGGATGTGGTCTGCTTACTCTTAGCCACATTGGCAGAGAATCGGCGGATGAACTCCTCCAACTGCTTCTTCTTCTCCTCAGCCTTCATCTTCTGGTTCTGAGCCTGGCGGAGAGCCAACTGAGAACTCTCGTACCAGAAAGAGTAGTTACCGGCAAACATGGTTACCTTACCGAAGTCGATATCCACGGTCTGTGTGCTGACAGCATCGAGGAAGTGACGGTCGTGAGAAACCACGAGAACGGTCTGCTCGATGTTGCTGAGGTATTCCTCCAACCACTCTACGGTGTCGAGGTCGAGGTCGTTGGTAGGCTCATCGAGGAGGAGGTTGTCTGGGTTACCGAAGAGAGCCTTCGCCAGCATCACGCGCACCTTCTCTGTGTTAGAAAGCTCGCCTACGAGCTTATCGTGGAGTTCCTCCTTTACGCCAAGGTTCTGGAGAAGCTGGGCAGCGTTGCTTTCAGCCTCCCAACCGTTCATCTCAGCGAACTTGAGTTCCAGCTCAGCAGCCAGGTTACCATCTTCCTCTGTCATTTCTGTTTTATCCGGCTGTTTCATTCCTTCTATTTCCTGTGCATTTCGATCGGTTTCCTGCTTTGCATTCTCCACATTTTCATTTTGCCCGGTAGTAAAGTTCCACACCTCCTCTGCCTTCTTAGCAACCCCTTCCGTCTTCTCATACTCTTTGATCTGTTGTTTCAACGTCTTCATTCCATCTTCTAATATATGAACCTCTTCTGCTAATGCAATCTCTTCTACATCATATTGATGTCTTAAAGTCCGGCGTTCCCCATGCCATTGAGGTATTCCGGGAAATGCAGGCAGCCGGTATTCCCCTTACCGTCTACGGCATCCGTTTAGACAGCGGCGACCTTGCGTATCTGTCCAAAAAAGCCCGGAAAATGCTGGATGAAGCCGGTTTTCCCGATGCCCGTATCGTGGTTTCCAACAGTCTGGACGAATATACCATTACCTCCATTCTGGACCAGGGCGGCTGCATCAACAGCTTCGGTGTCGGAGAACGTCTGATTACCGCAAAGTCCGACCCGGTTTTCGGCGCCGTTTACAAAATTGCCGCCGTCAACAGGGACGGGAAATTTGAGCCCCGCATTAAGATTTCCGAATCTGTGGAGAAAATTACCAATCCCGGCTTAAAGGAAGTGTACCGCGTTTACGACGAAGAAGGCCATGCCGTTGCAGATTTGCTCGCCAATTACAATGAAAAAATTTCCACCGACAGACCCTTCCGCTATGTGGATCCGGAACAGCCCTGGAAAAGCCGTTCCTTTGAAAATTTCACGGTAAAGAAACTGAAACAGCCTGTGATTAAAGCCGGAAAGCGCGTGATGCCCACGGTTTCCCTTACCGAAATCCGCGACTATGTAAAACGCCAGCTTGCCACGGAAATCTGGCAGGAGGAGCAGCGTTTTGAAAATCCCCACAGACATTACTTAGACATGACACCGGACTATTACGAGTTAAAAATGAGTCTGCTTCACAATCTGAAAGAAATTTAAGTCCTGCGTCTTTGCAAAAAGGAGGAAACACATTTATGGAACAACTTGCCGTCATCACCGGTACTTTCAATCCTTTGACAAAAGCGCATATCTCCATGGGACTTTTAGCCGAAAAAAAACTGGGAGGGGACAGCCGTATCGTATATGTCCCCTCCCGGCACGACTTTCTCACCGGCTGGAAAGAAATGCCGGACAATGATATTTTATCCGATAAAACCAGAATTTCCCTTTTGGAAACTGTCCTCCCGCATTACGGCTTCACTTTGGAAACCTGTGAAACCGACGGTACAGTCACGGGCTATACCTATGACACCCTGTGCTACCTGTGTGAAAAGTATCGTATTTCCCGTAAAAACTGCTTTTATGTATGCGGCTCTGACAAACTGCCCGAGCTCTACCGCTGGAAATACGCAGAGGCTTTCCTGTCCGGATTTTCATTCCTTGTGTTCAGCCGGAACGAAGATGATTTACAGACTCTGCTTGCTTCATCACCTCTGGTATCGGACTACACTTCCCATTTTATCTCTCTGGGCGCCATCCCCCACATGGAGGAAGTCAGTGCCACCCGCATACGGGCCGCTATTCCCGACCTTGCCGGTTACGACTGGAATTCCTACGCCGAAGGTCTTCTGCGCTTTCTTTGACGGCTGCTTTCTTTTGCTCTTCCACGCTCTCCGTTTTGTCTTGTTCCGCTTTCTTTCTCTCTGTCTTTCTGTCGTCCTTATTCCAAAGGAGTCCTCTCTTTTTCCGCAAGAGCTCGTCCACCCGGCGGAAATGCTCCTCGTCCCTTTTTATCTGGGCGGCTTCTCTCTCATCCTCCCGTTCCTCCTGCATGCGGAACTGGTAGTCCATTTCCTTTAAGATGCTTTCCCTTACTTCCCGGCACATCGCTTCATTGTTTTCCTGCAAAACTTCCCTGAAAAGCTGTTTTAAGAGCCACTGCAGACGTGCCGCCTTTTCCTCTCCCGACTCTTCACCCACCACCGACGTTGTCTTTATGGGCTCCACTTCTCCGGTCACTTTCTCGGCAGCTTTTAATACTTCCACCGTCTTTTGGCCATGCTGTGCGTCATCCGGCATCTTTTCCGCAGTTTTCGCTACACTAACCGCTTTCTCTGCCTGCGTA
>OQVP01000462.1_pt1 | contig 15836 bp, 29 predicted proteins | sample 1691541 | NCBI WGS metagenome assembly OQVP01 (sample SAMN03418258, study PRJEB22391) | human gut metagenome | biome: human-gut; feature: organic feature; material: feces | host: Homo sapiens | place: Tanzania | collected 2013-01 | reverse complement strand
AGCCGTTGTCAAACACCGGCAACACGTTCTAGGTAGGAAGCTACTTTCTTATCCCTGCTGTTAATATCCCATAAATGTCTTTTATGCCCACCAAGAGTCTTTACAAACCCATTTGACTGTGCAAAACGTATTACAGCTTTATCATAAGTATGCAAACCATAAAAACCTTCAAAATAACGGTCAATGTATTTCTGTGCTGTCTTTTGGTCTACATCCAAATTCTTACTTACTGCAACAGAAGTGCCGCCATAATCTACAGCGAAGCCAATCTTCTTTGCAATTTGTCGTTTAGTAGGTTCACGCTTCTTTACATCATTCGGATTCATATTTGCAAGTTCTGGAAAAACGATAGTTGCAACTGTACCATGCGGGTCTAAGTTCTCTCTTAGCATCTTTAAAAGCATTTTATCTTGTGACAAATGCGCCGTTAAATACTTCTCCAAAGCATGGTAATCACAAGCTATTACACTATAGCCCTCATCAGCTATAAACAGCTTTCTTATTTCAAACCGTTCCCAAAAGTCAAAATAGGTTCTATCTTCCCCCGCTTTCGGCTCTTCTAGTGGATGCGGTAATTGCTGTAAGTTCTAAATCTTACTCTAACAGACTATATCTTCAACTAAACTCTTTGCAACATTAAACTTTTCTGGTAAACGATAATCTACATATCCTTGATATACCCACTTATAAAAAATTCTTGTATCAGCAACACGCATCTCCAGTGAAGGATATGTATTACCATTTCCAAACTTTCTATAAACAGGGGATGTACTAATTGTTAGATAATCATATAAGACTCTGCAAAGTCCTTCAATAAAGGTAGCAGAACCTTTTGTAAGCCTAAAACCTCTAAGCCCAATCTTCCCATTTTGCATATGAACTATTCCGACGTTACCATCCCCATCTAAAACACCACGCATATACATACGAGCGCAATCTTCTGAGGGAAATGAATTAGGAACACCTACTGTAAAAGATTTATTAGTGTCAGTCACATTTAAAGATAATAATAAATCTATCAGTTCTTGTGATGTAATTGTTAAATCATAAGAACCTTTATAACACCGAACTTCACCTGTAAAACAAAAATAGTCTTTTAAATGTCTTAAAACAGTGTCAACACCTTTATTTTTCATACGCAAATTTACCCTATGATTCTTCTTATCTATGTACCCATCAGTTGCTATAAGCCCTGCATAATAATAAAATATAGGTGTATGCGCAATTTTAGATGTATCTAAACTGTATAGTGTCTTAGGCTTAATCCCATACAAATTAAATTTTTCTATCCACTTTTCAATGGTTGACATACTTACACCACACTGCGTAGCTATCTGCCTAGCGGATTTACCTTTTTCAATAAATTCATCCCTTAAATATGTCATATCTCTGTAATTACACATATTATAACCTCCTTATTCGATAAGGAATATTATAACATAAAAATTGTTTAATGTCAATAGTTAGTTGTGGTACGCTTCCATTGGTGCTAATCTCCAATGTACTCCGCTACACTCATCACGGATAGTCGTTACACCTGCCCTATAAAGGGAGTGGCACGGTATTATTTTAAGGTCGCAATTAAATCCTTAAACCTCCACCGTTAGCAGGATTTCTCCCACACCGTTTTTGCATACGTTCACACCATACATTTAATAAATCACTTTATTAACGCCCAACTCTTTAGGATATTGACTACTTAATCTATAAGAATCCGTGCCACAAATATTGAAGCTACAATGCACTTTACCATCACTATAAATATTCTCCCTTAACCCTACCATAAATGCACTAATAAGTTTAGAAAGTTTTTTATAAGTAACAAGCTCCATAATAAAATCATGTGCTTTCTCATCAACATTCTTCTGCTTTAAAAGAGCTTTTAAAATATCGCCACCTGTTTTCGGCGTTTGAAGCTCTTCATAACCATATTTACCACCTGTTGTAAACTCTATTGGTTTAAAGCCAAAGTTTGCGTCTACTAAATTATTATTGCAAGATTCTACAAACATTACCTGTGAAGGCTCATTCATATACAAGTTTTTAAGTTTAGTTTTTTCAGTCGTAGTGTATTCAGCACTTTCCACTTCAAAGGCATTTTGTGCGCTTGGGGTAAGCCTCATAACCTTCTTTTTAAAGCCAAAAAGAATTTCATAAAGATGCTGTCCACTATCGGGATTAAACTCTACCCCTGCCAAAGAAAACATTTTATATTTAGAGTTTTCTAATTCTTTCTCCGCAAGTTCCTGCATCTTATCAAGGGACGGTATATCTATACTTACGCCTTTTCTTTCCATTTTCCAAAGGACTTTCATAAAAGGCATCCGGCATTTAAGGTACATACCATAAGAATCATCTTCTTTTAAACCTTCAACAAGCATCGGATACATTTGCTTCATGAACCAAACGTCCTCTCCCGAATACTGCGCTCCGATTGGAATTTGAACGTGCTGAAAGCTTGCATTATTAGTAGATTTTAGACCTTGTGAAAGCTTTTCTTCTTTAGTAACCGTCTTGATAGTATCACTATAATGCGACTTTTCAACTTTAAAAATCATCTTAGTAACACTTTCAAGATTCTTCTCTACATTCTCATCTAAGGTGTGTACCATTATTTGAGTATCTTGAAAAGTATTTACGTCAAAGACTTTATAAATATCAATTCCTTCATTGGCTAATAAATGTAAATCATAATCTTGGTTATGCGCAATATATTCTTTACCACCGCACTCCATAATAGATTTAAGTTCTGCTGCAAACTTAAAAGAATCTACATTATAATAAGTTCCTTCAAATTTTTCTGGACAAAAATCTGGGAACTTTTCAAGCTGTGCTTTCTTCAAGAAAGAGAATCTGCCATTATCCAAATATTTTCCCTCAAATACATGTCTTACAGGAATATAGAAAACATCCTTGGAAATTTCATCTTCAAAAGCAAATGTAAAACCTACTGTATAATCCTTACCAATAGCACGTACATTTAATCCAGATGTTTCAGTATCCCAAAACACTTGCTTTGCTTTTTTAAAAAGCTTCAAAAAGTCCTTTAAAGTATCTTCTTGAATAATACATAATTTAAAATACTTCTGGTGATACATCCTTTGCCTCCAGTATACGTTTACGTAACTTAGAATAAGGTTTTACCTTTCCACGCACAATCTGTCTCTCAACAGTTTCTTGACGTACTAAATCCATGCCTTTAGCTTTATAAGCTTTAAATTCGATTCTAAAATAATTTATAAAATCAAAGGTATCACAGCCCTCAGACACTGTTTCTGCAAAAGCCATCATAAAAGCCTTATAAATACGCCAACCTTCTCTGATAGATACATTATTAACTCTTGCGATATGTCTTGCGAATATTTCACCGTTTACTCTCATGTTTATTTCTCCTTAAAAAGAAAGGGAGCTAATGCCCCCTCCCTAATAAATTACATTCTGCTCAAACTCTGAGGTTCTTCTACTTCCGTAGCCGCAGGTACTTCTGTAGAATCACTAGATACACCATAAGGGGTAAACAATGCTTCAATAACATTATAGAAGCCACCCTCTTGGCGTGCCAAATCTCTATATTTTTCTGGAAGCTTTTCAATAAGCTTTTCGATAGTCTCAGCAGAAAGTTCATGCTGTCCCCAAAGTTCTTCATCTTTACCATGTGGACAACCATCTACACGGTCAAAAGCATAGGGGTTCTTTTTACCATTTTTACTTACATAATAAGCACGCCCTAACAAACCATATTTTTCTTTGCAACGCTCAATAGCTGCAATATCGTTTGTGCCACGTACCATAATCTTAATTTGGTCGGTATACTGTACTTTTTTGCCAGTCGGCTTACCGTCCTGCATTTCATCCTTTTCCGTAACAGTGCCGTCTAGCACAAGGTACGCTGCACGTACAACAGGCTTGTTCGGTTTAGTGGGGTCAAAACTGTCTGCTTGCTTACAACCTTGACACTCTGCATCACCAGTACAAATAAAGGTTCTCGGCGCTTTACCCACTTTAATGTTATGTGCCATAAAAGAAACAGGCTCATCAGTCAGAAAGCGCATAAGTGCTTCTTGTCCATCTTTTACATAAAAGTCATAAATACCATTGCTTGAAAAAGATGCTTTATGTGCGTCTGCCAGTTTTTGTGTTGCTTCAATACCTCTGTTAAAAAATCCCAATTTCATTAATATCATTCTCCTTCATAAAACTTAAAATTTCTCACTGGATAATTAATCAAATTCTTAAACATAAAATCCAATTCTTCTTTTGTACATTCTTGAACGTCTTTTTTACCTTCTGGAAAAATTACTTTCTTAAATACAAAATTACCCTTTAGATTGTCATATAGCTTTTTGCAACCTGCTTCTCCATACTTATCATTATCAAGACAAAGTATAACTGTTTTAACGTCTAGCGATTTTAAAATCTCTAGCTGTGCTTTACTTATTTGCGCACTTATCACAGAAAGCGTATTAGTAAACTGCATCTTATGCAGCCACAAGGCATCTAACAAACCTTCTACCAAAATAAGCGTGTCTGATTTTTTGTATAAGTTTAGGGGAAATAACGTATCTTTAGCTTTAAAGTTATTATAAATTAGATACTTCGGGGAATTACCATAAACAACTTCATAATTCGGATTAGATTCGTTTAGAACCGCTCTACCGCTAAAACCTAGTAAATTCCCCTTAGCATCATAGAATGGGATTGTAATACGCTTTAAACTATTATCCCAACCTAGCTTAAAATTTATAAAATCCTGTTCACTAAAGCCACGTTTTATCAAGTATGGGTGCGAAATTTCGCCACTCCTAAATGGAGCAAGTGCTGTATGCGGAAGAAAGCTTGAAACACTTGTCTTATCCTCACTATAAAGTGGAAACTTTCCTGCACAATCTGCCTTGCGAAAATCTCGATTAAAATAGCTATTAAGAAACTCAATGGCTTCCCACTCTTGAATCTTCTTGCAAAAAGCTACTAACTGAATTAAATTGAAGTGCCATCCACAAGCAAAACAACCGCCAATTTCTTTTGTGATAGAGACTCCACAAGAAGGATTACTCTCACCATGCGAAGGGCAGCAGAACATTACATTGTCCCCACGTACCTTCACTTTTTCCAAACCTAGTTCCCTACACAAAGAAACCATTTCGTCTGCTAACATTTCTTAACACCTCATGTATCTATTATACCACACTTTTATAAGTGTGTCAATACCCACCTACTAAATCAAGAAAATCTTTTAAAAACTCATCAGAGTTTTTAGGCTCAAAACAATCTTTATCACCTGTTTCATTGGCAACTATCTTTTTAAATTTATGGCACATACACATACCATTAAACTTTTGAGAATATTTACATTTATCACAATTCATCTATTCTACCTTCTTTAAACTTATCGGCTCATCTTTCACTAAAAAGCCCTTATTTGTTTCAGAGTTATATGCTTGATGCACTACTTCATAATTCATTGGCGAGCTTGAAAAATCCCAAGACATTGTAAATGGTAATAAATGCTCACCATCACGAATTTTAATGTTCTCTATTTGGATTTCCTTAGCCGCCCTTTGTACATCGTCCTGCTTCATAGCCCAAATACCATCACAATACTGTTTTAAACCAGTTGAATATGCGACAGTATTCTTATCAGTTAATTGTGTAGTGAGAATAATTGGGATTTTCCTACTCAAAGCAAATACTTTAAAAGCTTTCCATACACCGATAACTGCTTTCCAATCTTCGGGGTCTGCACCCTCGCTCAACAGATAACCGCCATCTACCAAAGCAATGTCTGGTTGAAAGTTATCTATTTTACTAATAGCTTCGTCAACCCCATTTGTAACAAGCTCAATACTGAGTTTGTCCTTATATTTAGGAGCGTATTGTTCTAAGTATGTTTTGTACTGTTCTTCTTCATTCGCAGGTAATTTGCCATTTTTCAGAGCATTATAGCTAACACATGCCATGATAGCATCCATACGCTTTAAAAGCTGTTTAGGGGACATTTCTTTAGTAAGTAACATCACTTTATAACCTGCTTTAATAAGATTAGCAGCTAAAATACAGAGCATCCAACTCTTGCCAGAACCAGATTTTCCGAGGAAAGTGTACAAGTCCATATCCTTTACACCACCAGTTTGTTTATCTATTGGCAAAATACCTAGCGGAATACCTGTCATACCACCTGTTATCTTATTAAGTTCATACTCTTTAAAACGTTCCTCAGTTTGTTTGCCAATATCCACCTTCTCGGCAAAAGTGAACTCTGTGTTAACTTCCATGAGTAACTTCGTTAAATCTGTATAGACAGAATCTACATTACCTGCATTTATTTTATCCGCAGCACCCTCTAATACAGATACTAACTTATTCTGCCTAATCTTCTTGCGAACCTCATCACAGTAATAAGCAGTACATTCTCTAGCATCTACTAAGAGATTTACTTCTGGAAAATGCTTCTTAAAAGTATCTAAATCGGGTAATGTGCCATAATCAAGCTTAAAGTTGCTTATCCACTTAAAAGCACGCTTATTAGAGCCTGTAAAATAGTTTTGGGTAATGCCCTTTTCTACTACAACGTCCCAATCCTTACTTTCTAGGAGTTTTAAAATTAACTTGTTCTCTACTGACATTATAACAACTCCTTAAAAGAATCAAGGGAATACACATTATCTAAAAACGCACCTTTAGGAGTTTCGCAAATAAAGTATTTGAAAAGTGACCTACAATCCATTGCTAAGTTGTTTAGATTCTCGTATTGTATAAAGTCTGTATAAAATAAATATCTACCAAAATATAAATCATCAAGCTCTGATTTTGTCTTTTTCAAATCCTTGCTTATGATATAAACACTGAATCCTGCGGAATATAGTTTTAAAGTCAAATCCCTATATTCATGCTTAAAAGTGCGCTGTAACTTACTTTTTGTAAAAAAATCTTTTAAAGAAGGCTTCTTACTAAAAATTGTATCATAGTCAATAGCTACAATAGTTGCTAGTTTATTAGAAAGCTCACCTTTTCTGTTCATTTAATTTCCTCTCCAAAGATTCTAAAGTCAATTCCTTTGTCAAAAGCTTCTGCCAACAAGCAGTACATAAAGGAAATTCTTGTTTTCCTGCAAAACCAGTGACATCACTGCTTCCGCAATTAAAACACGTATCTTTTTTAATCATAAAATCACTCCCTTACTTTAAAAAATCCAAGGCTTTCTTATTACGGAAAGCTTGCTTCCTGCCATCCTCGCCTAAAAGCTTAACTTTAACAAATTCTGAAAGCATTGAATAAAAGGTATTTCCATAACGCTCTTTTAACTGTACAGTGTCTAAGTTACTACAAATAATCGTCGGATACCCTTTTGTAAATCTTTGCTTTAGAATATCTTCAAGGAGCGACTTTTCAGCATCAGATTTTAAACTTACTTCCGCACCAAGTTCGTCTATTACTAAAAACTCTGCGTCAAGAAATTCAGCATAGGATTCGTCCCTACTAAAAGCCTTTGAGATAAGCTCTTTAAAAGTAGTCATTCTGCAAGTATGATAATACGAGTAACAATATTGCAGTATAATACTGGATACATAAGATTTACCACAACCGTTTTGTCCTATAAAGAGTAGCCCAACACAATCCCGCAACATTTCGTCACAATGCGTTGTATAGCCACGTAACAGATGTTCCATCTGTTCGTTAGGAAAGCGATAATCCTTCCAAGAAAGCCCTTGATACATAATAGGAATACCCATTAAAGAAAGTGCTTCCCTACTTAAAAAAGTTCTCCTAGAACTCAATTTCGGCAACATTCTCACCTCTTGTGTTTTCCCAACCGCGCAATTCCTTATCTTTAAAATGATTCTTCCAGTAGTTTGCACGATTATAAATAGAATTTACCCAACCAGAGGAAAGTAAGTAGATACCGTAATCTGTATAAGGAAGCTCTTTATCGTTACTGGAAATACGCTCTCCGCTATCCCAAAGATAGTCAATCATTAGCTTAATCTCTGTATTAGTGTATGACTTCATTACTGATTTCAAAATGGCATTGTCTTTGTATTGAACTGTGACATACTTTATATCACGCTGTTTCGCTTTATCCTTCCAATAACGCAGAAAATCAGTAGGGGTAAAGACAGAAACATCTACATCTGATTTAATAATGCCTTTTGCCTTCGGTGTGACTACTGCCCTACCAAAGAGGGCAGCACTCATTGCTTTATTAATGTGCATTGTCAGAAACCAAATCTGTAATTTCAGAGTTGATAAACTCATCAATTTCTGCGCTTAATTGTTGTTTAGTAAATTCAATTTTAGAGTCTGCTACAACTCTCTCCATGCCAAGCTCAATTCTAGCACTTTCATAGTTACCCAAGTTTTTTGTAAAGCTTTTAACAACTCTAATTAAAGTCTCGCCTTTTTCCATTACATTAGCTCCTTTCTAACTACTTTATCAAATTCTTCAAACCAACGTACCTTCATAAATTCCATATTAGGTGTAGTCTTAGTCATACCACATTCAAGTGCAGTCATTGCAAGACATTCAATCATACCCTTAGTATACCATGACCTATTCTTCGTTTTAATAGGAGATTCTGGCATATAACCATTCTTAATCCACAAATGAAAGCACATATAAGTTCTCGGTATTCCTATATTGGCAAATGCTTCTACCAGTTTTCCGCTTGTATAAACAGTCATTTCTTTTCCGTTTATAATCATCTTTCTGCCGTTTGTTGCCCACTCTTTAAAATGGGCAGAACATCTGCGCTTATTCGGAAACTTCTTCCGCTTTCTTCCCTTTTTGCGTTGTAAGGGCATATGTAATCTTCCTTTCAAATATCTTATCCATATCTTCATCAGAAATAACGCCGTCTGCGATAAGACCTTGAATTGCATCTACATCAAAAACAGGCTCATAAGAAACAACCTTGTCGTACAAATCCAAGCGTCTTAATACTTGTGTTGCAAGCTCTTCATTGATTCCGAGAGATACCCTTTGCTGCTTTTTAAAGCTACCATTTGGCGTATTAAGCCAAATATTGCCTAGATTATCTTTAACACCTTGTGTGTTAAAGTATTCATCCAATTCTTTCTTAATTGCAGCTTTCTTCTTTTTAGCATCATTTTCTACTTTGCTGAACAAAGCATAAGCATCATAAAGCTCCGTCAAGGTTGTTTCTTTAGGGAATTCATTCAAATCAACAATCTGTTTTTCTCTGTTTGGAATATTAAGCTTCATTCTTATTCTCCCTATCCTTACGCATCTGTGTCCACAAACGACGTTCTGCTACATCATTAGGAAGCCACTTACGACTTTTTGTACACATCGGAATACGTCTTTTAAAATCCTTTAATTGTTTTTCGTCCATTTTAAAACCTCCAAAATTATCTGAATAAACATTTCTCAATGTCTGTAACTAATTATACCACATACTCTAAAAATTGTCAATAGGTATTCCAAGGGATTTATAACATTCTACGCGCTTAGACCAATGATTTTTAATGGCTACCATTGAAGGATGTTGGTAATCAAAAATATAAACATCAGTCTTTCCCTCAACTGTTCTCCGCAACCTTCCAAGTGCTTGTATCAAGTCTTTATCATTTGCAATATCTGCTACTAAAAATCCATATTCCCAAGCTTTAACATTTGTACCCTCACACGCAATGGAAAGCGTTGCTAAGGTTACAAGGGCTTCCTTACTTTCAGCACGCGCTTTAATATCTGCCTTTGAGTCAGTCATATTTCCATAAAATTTCTGAATTTTAGGGCAAGTAGGAATTAACTTATTATAAAGGAGTTCTAGCTGCTCAATAGTTTTACAAAAAACTATACAGGACTTGTGCTGCATATAAGCATTTTTAATATCTTCGCAAACTAAATTGTTAAAATCTTCATCCGTTGCAATTTTATCATAAGCATCATGCAAACGTAATGGATAAGGCTTCACAAGACCTTCTGATACAAGCTCTTCCATTTTTAGTACCCAATCAATAGTACCACGCTTATACGTCCTATAATTGCATACATAATCTTCTATTGTTCTCTTTGTACGTGCATCATAATAGGATTTTTTAGGCTTCCAAAAGATACTGCTCTTCCTGCTTATAACATGAATATTCTCCGCAGGAATTATTGCATCTGTTTCACACATTGTCCCATCAAATAGGGTACTGCCGCAAAGTAAATCAATAACATCTACTAAACCATCATTACGCATTTTAGTAGCTGTTAGCCCTAATCTAAGGTATGCAGGAAACTCATTAAGAACTTGATAACTAACTGCACCTGCACGATGTACCTCATCTACAATCAGCATAGAAATCTCCCTATGCAATTTTTTAAGCTTATCTTCACCTAAGCGAGAAAGTGTTTGTATCGTAGTAAGTGTAATATGCTCACCGATTTTGAATACTTTACCTTTAACCAAACCAATGTCCAAAGCATCATTATAGGCTAACTTTGCATCTTGAATCCAACCATCTACTAAGTCGTCTTTATTTACCACAATTAAAGTTTTTTTACCCAATTTACCTGCCAAATAAAGACCACAAATACTCTTTCCAGTACCTGTTGGCAAAACAAGTGTTCCTAAACCTCTAAAGGTGGAAACTGCTTGCTTTTGAATATCACGCAATTCTAACTGGAAAGGTGGGTATTCAACAGATTCATCTTTTGCATCGCTCTTAACAAGCACAGCAAATGGGTGCGCTTCATACCCTAAAGGTACTAAAATATCATCTGAGATTATTTTATAATACCTTAATTTTGAGGGAATACGCACACTTCCCCACTTGCTATAACGAATAGCACTCTGATATGCAGGGTTATCAAAAGTTAAATCTTCTTTAATCTTAGAGAGCTGTTCAAGAGTTAATCCCCTAAACAACTTTTGCCCCTGTTTCTCTTCATAAGTTACCATTTATATCTCCCCTAAATTTATTGACCAATTCCCAAAACGCCTGTACTTCTTTATTGTTTAACTTGAAAAAATTTAATGTAATATGTGGGATTCCCGCATCATCTAAATAAGCAATTTCAATATGGTTATCCTTTTTAATGACAATTCGCTCATCTGAATTAACACCTACTAGCATTTTAATGTCCCTCCAAACCACCATCTAAGGAGATTATTAACTTAACTGCACCCTCCCCAAAAACTTTTAGGTAAATATCACAATCATCTGCTTCTACTACCCCATTTGTGTCTGTTACAAACACTAATTCGCTATCCGTAGTGCTACACCCTAACAATTTTTCACAAAAATCTTTAACTTTCATTTTATTCCTCCGTAAAATTCTGTTTCAACGTTTGAAAATCCCACCTATTAGGCATTTCTAACATTAATACACAATCATCATATTCATTAGATAATGCACATTCAGAGCATTTATTAGTCCCAATACATGTATTGTGTATTAGCTTAACTGCTTCAAAAACCTTAGACTTTTCCTGTTCTGATACATTAGACTTTTTGCTTACAGTGTCCTTAAAAGATACATAAGAAGGAGCACAGTCACAACTAGTATCCTCTACTACTCTAAGTTTGTCATTTTCAATAGAAACAAAAGCATCCATTGGGTATCTCTGCAATTTCTTAATTAAGTTCTGTATTCTCATTACTAAAACTCCTTTCATTTTTAAACTATGGTTATTATAACATACTACACAGCATCTGTCAAGCATAAAAAAAATAAGGGGTACTTTTGTACCCCTAAATTACCATCTTGATGTATAGCCTCTTGTATCTAAGTGAATCCAATCGCCATAATAACCAATGCCTAGCTTATCTTTTAAGCCCCAAGCATCCGCAGCTACCAACACTGTATCCGCTAATGCTGTATCTGTATCGTCTTGTCCTGCTATATGTATATCAGCGGCACAACCTTGCGTATGCAAACTTCCTTCTTCACCGCCTACTAAAGCATTGATATATTTTGTGCGATAACCACTCTTATACCCTGCATTTGTAGTATTAACTACCCAATTAGGATTCCAGTCTCTTAACATATCTAATATTTTAAAGAGATTCGCAGTCCTCTCATCATTTGTACAAAGTCTACCATCTTCTGTCCAAGCAAATGGATTTTCACTGCGTTGTAAACAGTCCCATTCATTTACTGTCCAATGTTTACTTTTATACATTTCGTTTCACTTCCTTGCCTAAACAACCCTCGGGAGTATTATAACGAGAATTGATATACTTATTACCTAGTTGTGCAAGTACAGCACCACCAGTAGCTAATGCAAACTCTGAATAATTACCCCATGAGTGCCCTGTCAATGCAAGAATACAAGAAAGCACTAAAAATGTTACATACCCAAGTGTAATTAGTACCCTTGTTAAACTGAGTATTCCACCCTCTTTAAAAATTTCTAACCAATTCTTCATACAATGCACTCCTTACTTTGAAAAGAAATTATGAATTAAACTTATAACTAAAGATATTACAGCAGTAAGAATAGACACTCCCTTATATAGAGTGCCTATCTTATCTTCCAATAATTTTGAAAAATCCAACTGTCTATCTCTATTAAGTTTACGTTCTTGGTCTAAGGATTCTCCTAATCCTTTCAAAGAGGCTTCAAGAAAGGCGATATTCTTACCTTGCAGTTCGAGCTTTTCTCTAACTGTATCAATTTCTTTCATATCCCTTTCTTGACTATGCTTAATCTCAGCACAGTTGCTAGTGGACTCTAACAAGGCTTCTAGTAACTTATCCTCTTTATCCATTCAATCACCCTTCTACGCAATTTTTACAGCAGTGAAAGAAGTGCTTGTTACCGTTCCTGCGGCAGTTAACTGTACTTGTAGTGAAGCTACATTGTTAATAGCTTTGCAAGAAGGTAGAACCGTAATCAAAGTGGTAAAACTTGCAGGGAATGTAGTAGCTACCACACCTGTCGCAGTAGCACTAGCACCAGGGACTGCTACACCGTTCTTAACCAGTTGCAGGGAAATATCCCCTGCCGCAGTAGGTGTAACATTCGCATTAACAGTGACTAAGTAAGTTCCTGCTTTACGTAAAGTAACTGTATTACTGCCTGCTGTAAATAAAATTCCTTGATTGCAACAACTGTTGCAACCACTTACAGCTTTTGTGTCATATACTAAATACCCATCAGCTACCACTGTCTGAGCGACAGAGTTAATAGCATTTAAGTAAGCCATTCCTTATCCCTCCTTTAAATAAAGGGGTGAACTAGCACCCCAAATTATTTAAGCACAACCACAAACATTATTTACTGCGCTCTGATAAGGAGAGCAGGTTATAAATGCAGGCTGTGGAAAAGGTCTAAGTGTACTAATTAAAGTTGCATTTTGAGCTTGTTGACTTAGTTGGAAATTAGCAGTCTGCAAATCTCTATCTCTGTCAGCAAGTTTGTCACGCAGTTCTTGAATGGTATTAGCTACCATTACTGCACGAGTCTTTTCACCGTCCGCGTTAATTGCGTTCACAATTTCACAAGTATTCTTATAGTTTTCAGCTCTTACAGAATCAATATTTCTGTTGGTTTCGCAGCAGCAATTTTGTGCGGCAAAGCGGTTTTCTGCAATTTGATTGCCTAATTGATAACCATTAGACATTAAATCACGTTGTACTCCGCTGAAACCATTTAACATAGTTGTGTTCTGTGCATAAAAGCCGTCACATAAACCATCTTGGATACCTGCTATACCTCTTTGAACAGATTGGTTATCAAAACCAGATTGCAAGTCGCTTCTAGTTAAAGCTTCGTTTAAACCTTTGTTATTTCCGAAGCCATTTCCCCAACCGCCCATTAAGGCAAAAATAACAATAATCCACATGAACCACATGCCACAACCATTACCCCAATCGTCATTTCCATGATTCATATTCATTACAGGAACAACACCAGTACCTTCCATAGTAAGTACCTCCTATATTGATTTATTTTCAGCCCAATCTTCTAGCCCGCGCGTCTGCTAAAATCTTAGGTTAAATTGTGAAAGAAAATTATTTAAATCATTATCACTCATACCTTTTGTATGAGCAATATTTCTAACTATTTGTTGCAACTGTTCGGGACTCTTCCCCTGCCCCATTTGCATAGCTTGGTTAAATAGGGGATTACCACCAAACATTTGTTGCATTAACTGCATGGGATTCTGTGACCCCTGTACCATTCCCATTAACTGCATCGGATTCATCATTTAGTAGCTCCCCCTTCCAACCTATTCAAGCTATCCTTTAATTCTGCAACTTCACTTAGCAACACCTCTAAGTCGTCTTTAGTTGCAAAATTTGCAGGGCTTATTTCCCTTGGTTCATCTTTGCTTAAAATAAATACTTTATAATCAACTTTACCCTCATTTGTAAACTGTTTTGTATAAATTCTGTCCTGTTGTGTATCTACAAAAACATTAAGGCTTCCGTCATAATCCACGGCAGCAGATTTAACTTCATCAAAACTTGCTACAAATGCGATTTTTGGCATTTGAGGTTTATTTAGGGGCATTACTTGCTGTCCTTGCTGTCCCTGCTGAAAACCTTGTTGCCCAGATGGGTTCATATTAAAATATGGGTAATTCATATAACCTTGCCCAAAGTAATTATTATTATTAGGATACATTTCACACCCCTCCTCAACTTACATTTTAATTATAGCATATATTTTAAAAGGTGAATAACTAACTTTTAACAATCTGATAATACAATACTAACTAACTTTTTAATATCATCTGGTAATATTTCAAAATCTCGTAGCATTGTAGAAAGCATTTCATGTCTTGCAAAACTAAGGTAATTATTAAGAGAATCAAAAGACATTCCTACATCCTCTGCTATATCATAAATACTTTGTTCTTCAACGTACCTCAAATATAGTACCCTTTCAACGCGTTTATGCAAGCCGAGTGCAGGTATTAAAGGTTTAAGTACATTCTTTGACATTTTATTTAATCTATTTGCAAAATTTCTTCCATCCATTAGTCCTCCCTCTCAATATTACACATTCAATATTATAGCTTCAACTTCTTCTTTATTCTGCGCTACTTCAACCTGCTCTCTTGCCTTGCGGTACGCCGTATGCAAAGCATTGCTACGCACAGCCACAGCGGCGATAACCATGCGCAGGTCATTAGCAGTAACCTTAACATCTTGATTATCTGCTGTAGTCCAGTCTATTGTAGCTCCTTCGCCTTGCAATTCTAGCGCAATAATTGCTGCATTAATTCTATCTCGCGCCTTCTCGTCATAGTCATAGAGATAACCTTTGTATTCAATAGGCTCAACCTCTGCTTTATCACGCTGATATTTAAGCTCCGAAATCTTACGCTGCTTAATAGCTTCTAGGGGTTCTTCCTCATGCGTAACAGTAACATTTAATTCTGCCAAGGCTTCATCACCGATAGACAGCGGAATAAAGATACCTTCTTTGCCTAAGGCTTCCGACAATTCATAAACATTAGAGTAAGTTTTATCTTTATATTTATAGGCTGTAACCAATTTTAATCACCTCATTCTATTGATAAAATTTTAATTGTGTATGTACCATATGATGTAAAAATTTTTTTATCACATCCATAAAAAACTTGGTCGGTTGGTGGAGCATCTGGGTCAATTTGGACAAATGTTCTTATTAACGTATAAACAGCCCCGTTTACCTGTATAATTAGTTTAGCAATTTTTGAAAATTTGTCATCACTGAAGGATAATACAGTATTTTCGCCACTTTTATAAGAATAAAAACTAAATATCTCGTATTCTTCTCCTTGATAAAGAATGGAATCTGGAGATATTGAACCCATACTTTGACGTATGAAACCAAATATATCTAAATTAGAGTACTTCTCAGCTTGCATTATCAACACCTGTGCGATACCCCCCC
>OQVP01000460.1_pt1 | contig 15852 bp, 14 predicted proteins | sample 1691541 | NCBI WGS metagenome assembly OQVP01 (sample SAMN03418258, study PRJEB22391) | human gut metagenome | biome: human-gut; feature: organic feature; material: feces | host: Homo sapiens | place: Tanzania | collected 2013-01 | reverse complement strand
GGATTCGGTTCCAATGTGGCGGACGCGATCATCGCCGACAGGGCAGCCAACGGTACCTACACCGATGTGTTCGATTTCGTTGAGAGGCTTGGCAACTCACTGGGCAGAAAGGCGATAGAGTGCCTTGCATATTCAGGTGGTTTCGATTCGTTCGGCATCCAGCGCAAGCAGTTCTTCCTGCCTTGTCGCAGCGGCAACCTGTTCATCGACGAACTTGCCAGATACGCCACCCTTTACTGCCAGGACGCCGCCGATTCAGCGGCATCGCTCTTCGGCGAGGCCGAGGAGATGAGGCCGGTGCGCCCTGAAATCCCTGAAATGGTCGGCGCGGACGATGATTTCGAGTGGCTGCAGAAGGAAAAGGAATATGTCGGGATGTACATCTCATCTCATCCTCTGGACAAATACGCCTTTGAGATTGAGAGTTTTACGACATGCGGGCTGGCCAATCTGAACAAGCTGGTGGCCGAGTGTGAGTCCTCCAAGAAGAAGATGAAGGTTGCCGTTGCCGGTCTTGTCACCGAGTGCGGCACCCTGACCACGAAGACCGGCAAGCCATATTCAAAGACGAAGCTGGAGGATTACAGCGGTGCCTACGAGCTGGCGCTGTTCGGACGTGACCACGAGGCTTTTATGAGCTATATGAAGCCGCACGAGAACCTTTACATCGAGGGCGACATCGAGGAGAAATATTTCATCAAGCCAGAGGAGCGCGCTCAAGGCAAGACTTCGCCTTACGCTTTCAGGGTCAAGAAGATAATGCTTCTTGGCAACGTCAACGAGACGATGCTGAACGCTTTTTCCATCAGCATAACAACCCCGATGCTGACAGAGAAGTTCCGCAAGGAGCTCGTGTCCCTGATCCAGGCCAACCGAGGCACGGTCCCTCTCAAGATGTACCTCTACGACCCTCAGACCAAGTACAACATCGAGTTCCACTCCACAAAGTACAGGGTCGCCGTCACCACCGAGCTTGTCTCCGCCCTGAAACTTCTCGGAGTCCAGTGCGGTCCTGTCAAGAAATAATCTATAATGTGCCAAATCTCTCGATTTTTGATAGATTTGGCGCGTTATGACGATTGATCGGAGTCACACTGAATATTATTCCTGGAGAAGTAAGGAAAATGATATGTTCGCCAATCTGGAAAGATGAAGACAGAATGACATTAAGGTTAATGATGAGTTGATTTCGGCCTGATGATCTTGATGAAGTCCTGCCGCTGGCCGTCTTTCTCGCCGACGCAGTAGGAAACCATGAAGTCGTCATAACCGGCCATGAACCAGGCATCGCCTACGGGAGTCCAGACCCTGTCATATTCTTTGTCCATAGAACATTTTGTGTCAACCTGCGTCCAAGACCTCGCATGGTCTGTCGAAATGAACATCCTGACGTCAGGTTCCCTTCCAGGTACTAGTACAGATGTGTAGATGATGTTGCCATGCTGGTATATTCTATCTGGGATATGATCTGTCAATGCGCCTTTGAATTTTATGCGGGACATAAATACTGCGGAGTCACCTTCTATCCTGAAATAATCAGCCCTTTTCCCGTTCCATATACCAAGTATGTCTTCTTCACTTGCTATTATCTGTGATGGACAGATCAGAGATCTTATCCTTAATGTGTCTTTTGTCAGGTCACCAAATGAGATTTGAAAAATTCTGTAAGGGAATCCCGCAGTGTAGATCAACTTATCTTTTGACAAGCTGGTTAAATTCGGACTTGCATGCACACATATCAATGTGGGCATCCTCCCATTCAGGACTGTTCTGCGAGGAGACAAGGCACTTATATGAAATTTTGGAATACTTGCTTGTGTCCTCGCTTGATTGGTATGTAACCATACCCGAGTTGTTCATTGGCATTATTGACAATAGTTTGGAACCGAAATGTTTGAGAGTCTGCCATGTCCTGCCAGTGTCTTTAGAGTAAAGAATCTCAGACCATTGCTCCTTTTCTGTTGAAGTGGCATTATTGGCGGCGTAGATGACTCCGTCCCTTTCTTCTAAATGTTCGGCTTTCCAGTCTTTTGTCGTGAAGACCCTTTTCCAGTTTCTACCTTCATCCGCAGTTTTATAGAGACTTGTCTGAATCTCTGGGTATGTGTTTTTGCTGCGGGCAATAAGAACCGCCTCATTATTCGACATCACCAACATCCCAACTGGGTAGTCCGTCTCAGAGATACCGTATTCCGTGGGGAAGGACAGTATTTCGTAAACAGAACTACTCTGTTTTATTGCACTCTGACATGAAAAGAGAAGTGAAGCGAATACGAAAATATAGATTATTCTATTCATGACATACCATTCCTAATCTACTACCTCATTTTATATGATTACCATAAGATTCGGCTTTAGGCTTGATGATCTTGATGAAGTCCTGCCGTTTGCCGTCTTTCTCGCTGACGCAGTAGGAGACCACAAAGTCGTCATAGCCGGCCATGAATCTGTTTGCTCCGACAGGAGTCCACACACTGTCACATTCCTTGTCCATGGGTCCTTTGGTGTAAACCCGTGTCCAGGACTTCGCGTGGTCGGTTGAGATGAACATTCTGACCTCCGGTTTCATTCCGGGTACCAGGACAGAAGTATAGACGACATCGCCATGCTGGTAGAGTTTGTCAGGTATATGATCGCTAAACGGACCCTGGAACTTTATGCGGGACACAAAGTGGGCGGAGTCCCCAGCAATCCTGAAGTAATCAGCCAATTTCCCATTCCAGACTCCGAGGATATCCTCACCATAAATCATATGATTGACATGCTTGAGATTATGTCGGATCGAATCAATTTCCTCGGTTATAGGATCAATAATTATAACTGCGTTATTTTTATACAAACCAACGACAATATTATTTTGAGAGAAATATGAGGAAAAGGTACTGTCAAGACCTGGAAATAGACTGATTATGTTGTCATCACCATGAGAAAAACCTATGGAATAGGCTATGTCATAAGTTTTCTTTCCGTCTCTTTTTGAGACGGAAAGAAGCTGGACCGCTATCGTTTGATCAGCAACCAGTAATTGCTGGACTTCGTCATCCAATAAAAGATGATCTTTCCACGTTGATCCAAAATCTGTTGATGACATAACCCGACCTCTATTGACAGTCACTCCTCTTCTTACCAAATCGTGAAAAGAACAGTATAAGATGTTATCCTGTATCACGATATTGTTGCAATTCCAGCCCCCACCAGGACTGAATGTCTTCTCCCAATTCCTCCCCCCATCACTGGTCGTAAAAAATGTGGAGCTCTTTTCCTGTTTGTGTGACGCTGATAAAATCCACTTATTATTATCGCAAAGCAACAGTCTCGAAGGATGATATTCCGTTCCGATTCCATTCTCGACAGGATACTCGATAATCTCGTAGCCTGCGGGAGTACCTGTGTGCTTTACATAGCATGATCCGCAAGTAAGCGTGAGGAGGATGAGTATGATTGTTCTTTTCATGACCTTGACATTAATCATTCAACTCGAATCCGTCCACTGTTTCGTAGAAGTAGCAGATGACTTCGCCAAAGACTAATTCCATGAAGTCATAGTATGGATACTCAGTCTCATCAAACTGTCCACTTCTTGTCACATTGTCTTTGAATACATAGTCATGCAGGATTTGTTGTATTTCGCTCCAATTCTCTTTCATGTACCTGGCATCACGTACTGCTTCGCTCGGATGCTTTATATAATATCCTATTTGGGCATTGACAACATCTGCGATTTGTTCGCGTCCCAATCGCGAGACAAGATCTTCGAATTTGATGGTGGTGATGATCTTAATCTTATCTGTCATGTTTAGTTGAAAAAGTCCTCCCTCAATGTACGCTTCCGGATGGGTTTTGAAAGCCATCCTCATCAAGTTGTCAAGATCGGATTCAATTGTGGGATTTGCCTTAATCTGAGCCTCAAGTTTTTCTTGAAGCAGCGTGGTCGTCTTGTCTATCCAATCTTTCAAGGCTTCTGATGTCCCCTCCGTATTCCTTAAACTCTCGAATCTTTCGCAGTACTTATATCCATAACTTATATAGTAGATCTCTGGATTCTCGATGTTATTGTTTCTTGACTTATAATCATCATATCTTGCCAAATAATAGTTCGGAGTTCCAATCTCTCCTGAGCAATCCGCTGGAAGATTCGGGTCATGTGACGGATTGCTGTTTCCAGAGCCATGCTCAGCACCTGAACTTCCGGTGTTAGTAGGTGTGCCTACACCGTTGCCTCCGGAATTGTTATCCTCAGGCCATGGGTAATCACCGGTGTAGGATGAATCCGGACAGAACTCCCATTTACCGGTGTCTTGGTTGTAGTACCAGTCATCCGAATCAAGCCACCACTGATCCGGAGAGCGATCGCCGATGCAGATTGACCCGGCGATGGTGTCGTTGATCTCTACGGTGTCGGTAGGGGCAGATCGCAGGGTGACAGACGGAACTCCAACCTTGAAGACAGTGATTCCCTCCATGATCTGATTGACAAGTATGAAATGTCTCTCGCCCGCTATCGCGGATTCTTTTTCCCCGAAGTAAACGCCATTGACGAGAGTTCCGTTCTCGTACCGCTCGATCTTTCTGAACTTTCCGTTGAGGTCGGTGTAAACCAGGAGTCCGGTGAAATGCGTGCGGTCATCATCTGGTCGCGTGTTGTCGGTCGGAATGTGGAACACTATGCGTGAGGTTGTCTTCCCTGACGCTTTCCTGCTGACGAGCAGTTCCTGACGGCATTTTATCAGATCGGCGTCATTGCGGGATTCACAGGTGGCGTAGTAGCGTCTGGAGGTCAGAATCGGGACTGAGAAATAGTCAGTGTTGACGTCTTCATGACGTTCGGCGAGTTTCCAAACAGGAAGGATGTCTCCGGACTCCCAGACGAACGGAGATTCGAAGTGTGTCTCTTCCATCGGCACTTTCGTGGCGTCGTCATATTCCGCTTCGAACGCTGATTTCGCCTTTTCGAGTGTGAAGCCTTCGTTTCCGTCAGGTTGGATTCTTTCGATTGTCTGATCCGTGTCAAGTGAATCGCCGCATGATCCGCCTGCCAAAAGTGTGACACATGCAGTCAGCAGCACAGAAATGTAGTGTGTTGTTTTCCTGTTCATTGGCAGGTGAGTTAAAATTAGTAGTTATTAATATGTGTGAATATGTCTGTGGCCGCAAAGTTCGGAAGAATCCATGAAATTCCAATGAAAAATAGTCTTACTTTGCGCTTTTGCATTATGTTGAATATGAGGTGTTTATGGTGGTGTTTAGATTCGGGGTCTAAATTTGTTGACCTAAATCGTTGTTTGTTAAGAGTATAGCGTTAGCAATAATTTGTACTAAATGTGTAATATGCACAATTAGAAAACGTTGCGGTCTTGATTATTTCACTTTATCACCAGGATTGTTCTTATCTTGTTTTGACTGTTCAAAATTAAGTTCGGTATTTTGTTCGTTGCCGAATAAGTTGGTAATATTTGTGAAAGGATTGTTATATTTGTGAAAATCGAACGTTATGAAAGGAGATTCATTATTCGCGTTTGTCGCGGGGGCGGCGGCAGGGCTGACCCTTGGACTATTGTTCGCTCCGGAAAAAGGCGAGGATACCCGAAGGAAACTGAAAGAGACTGTCGGTGATGCCGTTGACTCGGCCAGAGCTCGTGCAAGGTTGGCGAGAATGGAACTTGATGACCTGAAGGCTGAGTTGAAAGATCAGGCAGAGGACTTGAAGGATGATGTCAGGATGAAGATCTTCGAGCGATTGGAGAAATTGGAAAGTGCCCTTCAGAAAGACATTGAATATGCCGAAAGACAATCTGAAAACGCCTGATGATGAGTGAGTTCACAAAACCGATTGAGGATCTTGGCAAGAACACTGCGGATTATGTCGAAGCCCGGATCGATGACCTTAAATTGAGAACAGCCAAAGGGCTTTCCTTGACGCTCGGCAAGCTGCTGTACATGCTGCTTGTCCTTTTTATCGTGTCCGTCATTCTGACCGCGCTTGCCATCGGAGGAGTGATGTGGATAGGGGAGTTGATCGGAAGTTATGCGGCGGGGGCCGGGATAGTGGCCGCTGTCTTCGCGGTGATTCTTGCGGTTGTCGTCTTGCTGAGAAAGAGGCTGTTCCGCAACACTTTCGTGCCGATGTTCATCAAACTGTTCTTTGACGGAGACAAACTATGAGGTATTCAGAAATCAAGACGATGGATGAGCTGGAGTCGGCTCAGAAAGATGTACGTGAGCGTTTGGTCCGCAGAGAGTTTCTGATGCGCGAGTCTCTGTCCGATGTCAAGGATGCATTCACGCCATCCAACATGCTGTTCTCCAGCCTTAGAGGTCTTTCTGCGTTCGTTCCGGTCGAAAAGTTGCTTTTGCTGGCCATAAGAATATTCAAGCGCAAGTTATTCAAATGATCACGGTCATATTCATTTAATTACGACATGAGCATATTCAAGGAAAGGATTGAGTCGGTTCGGGCTATGATGCGCTCGAAGGGTTGGGATGCCGTCATCGTGACGGGGAATGATCCGCACAACAGTGAGTATTCCGCTGCCCGCTGGCATCAGGTGGCATGGCTCTCCGGCTACACGGGGGAGGGTGACCTGGTCATCACGGAGGATCATGTCGGCCTTTGGACAGACACACGCTATTTTATACAGGCTTCCCGGCAGCTTCCGGAGGCCGGGGCGGAGCTTCACAAGACCCGCGTGCCGGATCAAGTCCTTATCCCAGAGTGGCTTGCCGGACATTTCTCGGACTTTGACGATGTTTGCGTTGCTCTCGACGGGCTTTGCATGACGGCATCAGCCGTGAAGGACATCCAGGAATCGGTCGGCGAGAAAGTTCGTTTTGTCAATGCTCCGGACATGCTCGACGCTTTGTGGACAGACCGGCCTCAAATCCCTCAGACACCGATCATTACCCTTGGAACCGAGCAGGTTGGATGGTCGAGGGCGCAGAAATTCCGCTGGATCCGTAAGTGGCTGGCCGAACGGGGGCGTGACGCGATACTCCTCACGGCTTTGGATGAGATAGCATGGATGCTGAACGTCCGCGGTCAGGATGTCGCCTACAATCCCGTAGTGATGTCCTATCTACTTGTCACTCAGGATAATGTGCTATGGTTTGTTCGTAAGGGTGCGGTTCCGGAGGAGGACACTGAGACGGAGGACAGCTTCCATGAGCTGACCGCTGACGGCGTGAGTCTTCAGGAATATTCCGACGTGGGGCTTGCACTCTCGAATCTCGTGGACGGCAGCTACATCAAGGCATTGTTCGTCGATCCTTCGACCTTGAATTATGACTTGTACAGCATCCTCAACGAGAATGCCTCGCAGTTCGTGGTCATGGGCGCGTCGCCGGTGGCGCTGCGAAAGTCTGTCAAGAATGAGGTCGAGGTCGCGGGGATGCGCGAGGCCCATCTTGAGGACGGTGTCGCTGTCGAGCGGTTCCTGCACTGGCTGGAGACATCCCTGCAGGCGGGCGATGCGATCAATGAATATGAAGCCTCGGTCAAGCTGCACGAGTTCCGTTCCGGTATCGAAGGGTTCCGGGGGGAGAGTTTCGAGACAATCTCCGCCTATGGCCCGAACGCGGCTCTGCCTCACTATGTCACTCCTGAAGAGGGTTCGGCTGAGCTCTACACCGAAGGCCTTTACCTTTGCGATTCTGGCGGACAGTACCTGTTCGGGACAACGGACATCACCAGAACGGTTCCTCTCGGGCCTTGCTCGCAGCTGGAAAAAGAGGACTACACTCTTGTGCTGAAAGGCCACATAGCCCTCTCCAAAGCCATTTTCCCGAAGGGGACTGCCGGCTGCCAGCTGGACATCCTGGCCAGGGAGCCGCTGTGGAATGTCAAGCGCAATTTCGGTCACGGTACCGGCCACGGCATCGGGTTCTACCTGAATGTCCATGAGGGGCCTCAGGAGTTCCGTCAGAATTTCAACCGTCAGGCCTTCATCCCGGGAATGGTCACTAGTGACGAGCCGGGAATCTACCGCGAGGGCAAGTTCGGAGTCCGTCACGAGAACGTGATTCTTTGCGTCGATGCCGGCGAGAACGATTTCGGCCACTGGCTTGGTTTCGAGCCTCTGACCCTCTGTCATTTCGACACCTCGATCATCGTCAGGGACTTGCTGGACCGCTCCGAGATTGAATGGCTCAACGCCTACAACGAGCGCGTCTACCGTACACTCTCTCCGCGCCTCACTCCGGAAGTAGCCACGTGGCTCCGCCACAAGACGCTCCCGATCTAATTATTGTGAGTGCAAAAGGTTTGATTTCCGGCGGAAAAGGTAGCTGAGGATTAGGACGATATTTTTTAGGCGGACGGTTGTCTGCTTGTGATAATCGGATTTGGACATGAACACATTCGGACGTAATTTTAAGGTGGAGATTTTCGGTGAGTCGCACGGTGGGGCGATCGGGGTTGTAGTGGATGGTGTGAAGCCGGGCATTGTGCTTGGTGTCGAGGACTTTATGGCGGACATCCTTCGCCGGAAGAGCGGGGCGAAAGGCACCACGCCGCGGGTCGAGGCCGATGAGCCGGAGATCCTCAGCGGAGTGTTCAACGGGCGGACAACGGGCGCTCCGTTAGCGGTCATATTCAGAAACAATAACACTAGATCCTCTGATTATGAAGCTCTTAAGGCGGTGCCGCGTCCCGGTCACGCTGACTATGTGGCTTCGGTCAAGTGGAACGGATACAACGACCCTCGTGGAGGCGGACATTTCTCCGGCAGGATAACCCTTCCGCTGGTCGCCGCCGGGGTTATTGCCAAGAAAATGTGTCCGGGAATCGTCTTTGAGGCCAGTTTGATTGAAATCGGGGGAGAGTCCGACAAGTCGAAATGGGATGCCCTTCTGGAAAGAACCGCCCGGGACGGTGATTCGTTGGGAGGAATAGTCGAGTGCCGGATCACCGGTGTGCCGACCGGTCTTGGTGAGCCGTTTTTCGATTCGGTTGAGTCGCTGGTCTCCCACGCCGTCTTCTCGATACCCGGAGTCCGTGGCATAGAGTTCGGTGACGGTTTTGCGGCCGCTCGTATGAAAGGCTCGGAACACAATGATCCTCTTGAACTTAAAGACGATGTCGTGACCACCTCCAAGAACGGTTCCGGCGGAGTCAACGGCGGCATCACGAACGGCTCCCCGATAGTTTTCCGTGTCGCCTTCAAGCCGACCTCCAGCATCACCAGATCCCAGACAACCCTCAACGTCAGGACCGGCGAGCAAGCCACCCTCAACGTCCCAGGCCGCCACGATGTCTGCTTCGCCCTCCGCACCCCCGTCATCGTCGAGGCCGTAGCCGCCATCGTCCTCGCCGACCAGAAAGGCCGCGGCATCTAACTTATTGATAATGAATAAAACGAAGATGTCCTGATGCTGGATTCCGCACTAGGACATCTTTGCTTCGCTTGAAAATCAGCTACTTACCTGCCACGCTGACGGCCAACGCGTAGTTGTCCGGTGAAAGCCATATTGGCCGGACAAAGTTTATCATTTTCACATTTTGTCCGGCCAGACCACAATCCTACGGACAGGTGCAGATGATTCGTACCATTGTTCCTGGCGTACTAACGCTCAATGAGGCGGTAGGCGTCGAGGAAGGCGGGGAAGGATTTGGCTATGCAGGTGGTGTCGTCGATCTGGATGGGGGAGTCGGCGCACCAGGAGGCTACGGTCAGGGCCATGGCCATGCGGTGGTCGTGGGAGGAGGTATATTCACCACCTTTCAGGAGATGGCCGTTCAGGAGGCGGCTCTCTACTGACTCGCCGGTGATGGAGAGGGTGTCGCCGGCGGCGGAGGCCTCCACGCCCATCTGGGTGAGCATATTCAGAATCGCCGCGCCGCGGTCGCTTTCCTTGCTTGCCAACCTCTTGAATCCTTGAATATTACTGCGTCCGTGACAGAAGGCTGCGAGGATGGCGACGATCGGGAACAGGTCCGGGCAGTTGTTGAGATCGGTGTCGAAGGCGCGCAGCGGGGCTTTCTGGGCGGTGATGAGGCCGCGGTGGCCTTGCGGGGCATTGGCCTCCTGAGCGTCAGCCGCTTCATTGTCGTTGCTGTCTTTCACGTTGGCAGATTCTTCGTCCTGCGGCTCATCCTCAATCTGCGAAAGGCTGGCTCCGGCTTCCATCAGGATGTCCATTATCGAGATGTCGGCCTGAAGGGAGGTCGTGTCCAGACCGGTCAGCCTCACATCCCCGAAAAGCGCTCCGGCCACCAGGAAGTTGGCGGCGGCGCTCCAGTCGCCTTCGATGTCAAAGGCCGCGGGTGAATATTTCTGTCCTCCCTTGATCTTGAATGTGATGCCGGTACAGAGGCTCCAGTCCTGCGTCTCAAGGAAATCCTCTCCACCTTCCATCTCGGAGCCTATCCTGATGCCGAAACGGCGAAGCACGTCCGCTGTGATGAACATATATGGAATGCTCTTGGGGTCATGAATATGCAGGGTCGAGTCTCCAGGAAGAAGAGGCAGGGCCATCAGCAGACCGGAGATCAGCTGCGAGCCGCCTTTGCCGGAAACGCTTGTTTTGCCGGAAAGCAGAGGGCCTTGGACGGTCAACGGCACGTGGACTTCGGGAGCCGGGTTGAGCGGCCTCAGGACCGTGCCGAAGCCGGCCATGATCTCGGACGCGCCTTTCAGCGGTCTGGCCGGGAGGGTGCCGATGCCGTCGATTTCTATCGGTTGTCCTTTTCCGAGAGCGGCGACGATAGGGATCATGAGCCGGGTCAGAAGGCCGGATTCGCCGACATTCAGTTTGTCCGGCATGTTGACCGAGGAACCTGCGCCTTTGATTGTCAGCGTGGTTCCGGTCGCCGTGTCTGTCGAAGAGTCAGACAGATCCGACCTCACGCCGGCCGCTTCGACCCTGACCTCGGCTCCGAGTGCCTTGGCGACTTCGATGGCCGCCTCGTTGTCTCCGCAAGGGGAGTAGCCTTCAAGTCTGGATTCTCCATCGGCGAGGGCGGCGGCGATGATGGCGCGCTGGGCGAAACTCTTTGAGGCCGGCATATTCAAAGCAGTGTCGCAATGAAGAGGTCTCCTTTCACCATAGACAGCGGCAATCATCTCAGAGTAAGTCCATTGTCCAGGAGCGGCGGCCTCGTTGTCATTAAGGGCGGCGTAGGTGAACGGACTGCCGAGCCTCAGGCATTCCAGACGGCTGGCTCTGCCGGTCTCGCCCATAGAGAAGGCGATCAGCTCTGCCTGTCTTTGGCTTGTTTGTTCCTGGGAGTAAAGTCCCAGCACCCTGGCGACATCCTCTCCGGATTTAGCCATCGCCGCGATCTTCACGATCTCCCCGCCGAACTTCCTGCACTTCTCCACGGTGTTCCGAAGCACGTCGTCGGAGGGCGTTCCGGCGAAGAAATGACTCGACCGGATCATCGTCGTGCCATATTCAGTGCAGGCTCTGCGGAGCCTTTTGCCGACCTCCTTCGGAGCCTCGATCTCCAGATCCAGGAACGCGGCTCCGGCCTCGACAGCGGCGGTGAGTTTCTCCTCGGCCTCTTCCCAAGTTCCGTTTCCGTCGTCAACGACCCGGCAGGTGGCCACGAGCGGCGTGTCCGAGGAAGAGAACAGGCTCTCAATCTCCTCAATGTCAAGCGGACATCTGTCCAGCCTGATCTCCGCCATCTGTATGCGTGGCTCGCTGCCCTCCAGCAGCCCGATTATCTCTTCCAGCGTCCTGTTCTGTATGGTTGTGCAGATCATAATGTCTTATTGATTAATCATTTACTGTTTGTCAACGCCTCCACGGCCTCCTCGACCCGGAGGTCACGTGTTTCGACTTGTCCGATGCCGAGGGGGAGTACGAAATGGATGACGGTGCCATCGGCTTTTTTGTCTTTCTTCATCGCATCGGCCAGAGTGTCAACGCTGTACGGACTTTCTACGGGTAGGCCGCAGACCGTGAAGTCGGCTTTCAGGCGATCGGCTAGGCCGGTCGTAAGCCCCAGAGCCTCAGCCAGACGGGCGGCCAGAATGATGCCCATCGAGACCGCCATGCCGTGCGGGACGGTCTCTCCGGAATTCTTTTCGATGGCGTGGGCGAAAGTGTGGCCGAGATTGAGCAGACGGCGCTCCCCGCGCTCGTCCGGATCCCTTCCGGCGATGCCCGCCTTGACCTGTGCGGCGGAGGCTATCAGCTCCCGGAGCGTCCCTGAATACTCCCGGACGGCGGTGTCGGCGGCTCCTGCCAACGCCTGTCTATGAATATTCCCGAGCATATTCACAGCCCTTTCATATTCATTGTCCTTGTTGTTGATTATGAATGTTTTGAGCAGCTCGGAGGCTCCTGACAGGATCTGCGGGTAGGGGAGGGTTTCCAGCACTTCGGGGCAGATGAAGGTCGCTTGCGGCTGACGGATCACGCCGATGATGTTCTTGTAGGAGTCGAGGTTCACGCCGTTTTTGCCGCCGATCGCCGCATCCACCTGCGAGAGGAGCGTGGTCGGGACGAAGCCGAAACGCACGCCGCGCTTGTAGACGGAGGCCGCGAATCCCGCTATGTCGGTGGTGATCCCGCCGCCCACGCCGAGTACAAACGCCTCTCTGTCAGCGCCTTCCTCCAGCAGCCACTTCTCGATCTCCAGCAGCGTGGAAAGAGTCTTCCTTTCCTCCGTCGCCTCGATCGGGAATATTCCTTTCGCTTCAATGTCAAGCCTTTCCACGATGCCACCCACATTGCGGTCGTGGATTATGAATATGCTTCCGTAGCCTCGGAGGTGTGTCTTGACTTCGCCCAGTGGGCATCCGATGATGTTGATTCTCTCCATCTGTTGTAACGGCTTTTGGGGCAAGGATTTCCCCTTGGTTGTTTACAATGTGTAGAGGTTCAGCCCCGTCTCCTCGTCGAAGTGGCGGCCCACCTTGCATCCAAAGCGCCTGACGAACACTTCGCAGGCTCCGTTGATGGTGGCGGTGAGAAGGTGTCCGCCGACGACCGTGTAGTCCGCCCTTCCGAGGTTGGCGTGGAGATGGAGGTAGACGTTGCCGTCCTTCTCGGAAATGTTCCCCGCAAGGCTGGAAATCTCCATCTGCTCGTCGAAAGTCCTGTCCACGTAGGCCTTCGTGGCCGGGTTGAGGAACCTCAGAGTCGCGTTGCTCACAGCCCCGATTCCGCTAACCTCCCCAGCCATAATTCCCTGCTCCCGGCAGAACGCCGCGACGGCCTCCATCAGTTCCTGGTGGTTGTCAATGCTGACGACAAACCTGTCGCCATCCTGCTTGAATCTGTACATCACAAAAATTTTTGTGAATATACTAAGTAATCCTCAAAAAACAATCTGAACCCTACGAGTAATGCCACATCACCGTTTCTTTTCTTCTTCCAGTCAAGCGATTGCTGATGTTTTTTCGCTCCATAACGACATCTCTTGCACCTTTTTGAGAGTTGTTACAGTGATTGGATGAAGCATAATCAATTTGCCTTTAATGTTTAACTTTATCATACCTCCCGGAGAACGGAAGTCCTTCCTTTCATCCGGAAGGTGACGCAATATTCAGGTGAGCGCACAAGGCAACAAAGGCAAGACAAAACGCATCTGGAAAAGGATGCGAATTTGCCTTGCCGTTTGTCTTATCGCCTTACTTCGCTGATACCTACGGAAGGAAGAGCGAATATTGTGAGACTAATGATTCAACAAGATCTACAAATCAATAATACTAATGAAAGTGGAAGACAAAAACACTTTTTTGCAATTCCGCTCTGAAGACCATGTCTAAAACTCGTAGAAGAAGTTCAGTTTCGGGAGAGCCGCTATTTTGTCTTTATATATAAAGACCGGAGCGCCAAGACTTATTCCAAATCCTTTCCCCTTTCGGCCACCCCAGATCCATCCAAGACTCGGTTCCACCGTTGCGGCATTCATAAAGCTATAGCCATTGTGGTTTCCACTGTCTGTCTTGAAAGCGTGACAAAACCCCGCCTTGACTCCAGCCACCATAGTGCTCGATCTGTCAGACAGATATGCCCGGTAATCCGCGAACACTTGTCCGAAGCGTGGGAGGTTGTCGGTAGGAATGAAGAAGCCTCCCACTCCCGCACCAAGATAATGATGCTCATTAAACATATATCCGTGTGATGTTTCAAAACCGACAATGGCAAAATACTGGTCGGTAAGAGTAACGCTTCCCCTATAGCCGGTAGATCTAGGCAAAGATTCCTGCGCAGACATTGTCAATGAGCCACACAAGATAATCAGAGTGATGGCCACTTGCGTTAAAAACTTTTTCATAAACTTATATAAATAAGATAGAACTTTCAATCAATTATTATACCAAAACAACTCAATTCGCATTTCGAGCGCAGATTAGCTTAAAGCCCCTCTTTTCACCATTATACTCTGAAAATCCATAATATACGATAAGATCCACACGATACGGAGAGGTACCTTTGTTTTTAAAGCCATGCACCTTTCCTTCATCAATATAGAATGTGCCACCGGAGGTCAGCAGATTGAATATCAGAGTGTTTTTGGCAGCGTTTTTTTGTACAATTTTATCTTTCAGTCTTACAGGACTTATATCAGGCATTGATGTCACAACGTACCTTACTCCTTCAACGTCAGAAATATTAACGCCATTTTGCTTGGCCCATATCAAGGCATCATTACATTCATTATCGACCGCCTTAGAATTCACAGGCAGCCCCGCATAAGAAGCGACAACCTTCGTTGCGATCATAAAAGTCTCACCTTTGTAATGGGTTTTAGACACATCATACCAACCATACGGTGGAATTGTTTTAAGTTCATAACCTTGCTCACTTATCAAAACACCTATTACTGCAGAAGTGACATTAGCCGTGAATTTATTCCAAAAGATGCCCTTTTTCTTCATAGTTTTAGTTTTGACTCCACTTTCATCGTATAGTCCAGCGTAGTGTTGCTTATATATTTTAGTATCATTTACAACTTTACTGGTGAAATTTGTTTTTTGGGCACTACCTCTTGGCCAGATATAATCATTATCCATTTCGCCACCTTTCTTAGTTTTTACCTCTCCCCAAAAGACTCCAACTGAAGGATCAGAATATGTAGCGATATCTGTTCTCGTCATCAGCGTTTCAGAATCAGATGATGGAGAATCTGAAAACATTCCAAAAGTATCAGAAAGATAAATTGACGGATTATCTATGAAACGATACTCTTCATTGTCACCGACTAAGACCTTTTCGAATGAGTTAATATCTATATTCTCACTTTTCGCCAATAAACGAATATTCTCAATTACATCTACCGGACCATAAAACAAACCTTGAAGGCCTACTTTCAAGAATGTATCACCATATATGACTTCTCCTTCAGGATTCAATATAGACCCGAAAGCCTCACTGAATATGGCATTTGGCCTTTCATCATAATCTTCTTCCTGCATAACAGAATCATAATAGGAAACAAATCCTGTCACGAGAGACCTGGTTGCAGGTGCGTCTGGATCAAACGCCTTGATTGCATCAAGGAGACTTTCTTTTGAGGAGAACTCCAGTGGTCTGGAAAGATTGTTTTTGATTTCTTCCACAGCCACCTTCTCTTGGTTGACGGCAATATCTTTTTCGCAAGATGCCATACAAAGGCACACCGCGATTGAGAGTGAGATAAAAATTCTCTTTTTCATATAATGAATAATTTAACGTTAGTATGCAAATGTACCCGAAAAAGCGACATTATGATTAATGGGATGTATGAACAGGAATATTTATGTATCTAACAGGAATATTTGATGATTTGATACATGATTTATCCTGAATATAACAATAAAATTCCGTTTCAGGTTGTCTTGGGATGCATTTACCGATTGTTTGTGTAAATATTCTTATGATTTTTCCAAATAATTCTTAGAGAAGTTGCCATGTAATGTC
>OQVP01000455.1_pt1 | contig 15911 bp, 18 predicted proteins | sample 1691541 | NCBI WGS metagenome assembly OQVP01 (sample SAMN03418258, study PRJEB22391) | human gut metagenome | biome: human-gut; feature: organic feature; material: feces | host: Homo sapiens | place: Tanzania | collected 2013-01 | reverse complement strand
TAAGCCATCGTTAAATGATATATTTGTGGCAAAGGTGGGTGAAGAGGCATGAAGAAGTTCTTAACAGTATATGAATTTGAATTAATGAGTTATCTGAAGAATAAGTCCTTTGTGGTTACGACAATCGTGTTGGCGGTATTGCTGTTTGGTGTGATGTTTCTGCCAAGGGTATTTGATATATCAGATATGCTTGGAATTGAGAGTACGAAGACAGAGGATGTCAGCGGAGAAGATACTAACGCAGAGGATACCGGGGATGTGGAAGCCGCTACCGGGCTTGGACTGGTGATGTCAGCGCATAACAATACCAGTAATTGTCCTCTGCATCCTTACCAAGAATCTGCTCCGTACAATCAACCGGTGCATTATATTCTGCCAAAGGTATTACAGCAGTATGTCTCAAAATTCCCTCATGAAATATTGCCACATCCGTTGTTCCTCCGCCTATATCCACAAGACATATTCCTGCATCTTTTTCTGTTTCATCTACAACAGCCTCGGCAGAAGCAATAGGTTCAAGTATCAAATCCTTAACCTCATAACCTGCCATCTTGACGCTGAAATATATGTTTTGAATATTTGTAACGTTACCTGTTATCAAACGGAAATCCCCCTCCAAACATTTTCCTACTCTTCCGACAGGATCCGTTGTGGCAAGGTCTCCGTCAACGCTGTAACTTTGAGCGATAACATGTATTATTTTCTCGCCATGAGGAAGCAGCAAATTATATTGGTCTTTTTTCAATGTCTCAACATCTTTTGCTGTTATAATATGGTTATCATCATGAATCATGATATTACCTCTATGTTGCTGCATTTTTATATGATGTCCTGCAATACCGACATACACACCTTTAACCTTATAGTCAGCCATTGCCTCTGCTTGTCCGACCGCCTGCTTTATGGAATTTGCCGTTGCTTCTATATTTTTCACGACACCTCTTTCAACACCTATTGACGGAGTCTTTCCCATACCTATTATGGAAATCTTTCCCGTCTCATCTCTCTTGCCTATAAAAACAGCTATTTTCGTTGTGCCGACATCTATACCGACTACTATCTCTTCTTTTTCCATATATGATAAACGTTTTAATTATTTCCTTGTACAAACCACTTGATTATCGAATTTCAAATTGACCAGACTATAATTATTCCAGCCGTATTTTGTAAAACCCTCCTTATACAGATAGTGCAACTTTCTCAATCTTTCTTCAAGTCTATCCGTTTCCCCAAGCAAAATTACATAATCTCCTACTTTGGGTATCAATTGGAACTTATCTTTTTTCGAGAAATAAATCTGATCTATCTGATTTCTCAAAATATTATCCCGTTCTATCAAGCTTGCAATCTTATATATTTCATGATATATCGGAAAAGACACCGAGTCCAAAAGGCTTTGGGGTTTAGGCTGTCCGCTCAATTCTCCACTTGCGACAATAACATTGGCAGCACCACTAAACAAAGCACTGCAAACTTGCTCATTGTAATCAAGATAGAACTGCCCTCCCGTAGTATTATATATTCTCACCAACATTCTGTTTTGAACAATATCCACATTCAAAGTCCCGCTCAAAGTAAGAAAAACATTAGCGGTTGAAATAAGATTTTGCCGTAAAAGATAAGATTCTATCTCCTCACAATGTATCTCTTTCCTTTTTTTAGATGATAATTTACCGAATTGTCTCTCCACTGTTTTCATTACATCATCACCGGAAATCAGTGTATCTCCTCCTTTGTAATCAATCTTTACATCTATTTGTGCAATACCAAGATTTCGCATTGTTATGTTTGCAAGTATCACCAACATAACAATGGAAAACAAAACCAACAAAAATCGTATTGCCTTTTTATTCATCAGCTCTTATCATCTCAGTTATTGGTTCAACAAATCTGTCTATATCACCGGCTCCCAAAGTAACCAACAATTCCGGTTGTAAAGTTTTAAGGAGAGGCAAGAGTTGTTCCTTCTCCACATAATATTTATCCTGTTTGCTTATCTTTCCAAGTATTGTATCGGAGGTAATGCCTGATATAGGCTTCTCTCTTGCAGGATATATCGGCAATAGAACCACCTCATCCAATAATTCCAAAGATTTTGCAAACTCGTCGGCGAAATCTCTCGTTCGCGAATAAAGATGCGGCTGAAACACTCCGCAAATCCTTTTATCTGGATATAAATCCTTCAAAGATTTTACCGTAGCCTCTATTTCTTGAGGATGATGTGCATAATCATCGTAATATATAGTCTTATCGGTCTTTATTCTCAAGTCAAAACGTCGTTTCATTCCTTTGAAAGTGGCAAGACTTTCTCTAAATTCACATTCATTCACTCCCAAAGAAAGAGCCATTGACAGAGAAGCAACTGCATTTTCAATATTATGTCGTCCGGGATAAACCATCTTCATATCATGATACACACTCTCCGGTGTATGAAAATCAAAATAATATGTCCCATCAAGCACTCTTACATTCGAAGCATAATAATCCGCATTAACATCAGTCAAAGAGTATGTTGACTGCGACACTTTTGATACTATTCTCACCGGCAAACTTTTTTTCAGGAACAATCTGCCATTTTCTTTCGTCAGATTTGCAAACTGAACAAACGCTTGCTCCAAATTATCCAAATTTCCGTATATATCCAAGTGATCCTCGGCTATTGAGGTTATCAATGAAAAGAAAGGAGACAATCTTAAAAAAGACCTGTCATATTCATCAGCCTCGACTACAACATAATCAGACTTATGGTTTATCAAAAAATTCGTTGAATAATTATTTGATATACCTCCGAGAAATGCACTACAACCGACATGACTGTTTTTCAATATATGAGCTATCAACCCTGCGGTTGTGGTCTTTCCATGTGTCCCCGCAACAGCTATTGTTTTCTTACCCCGTGTTATACGCCCAAGAGCCTCGGAACGTTTAAATATCGGAATACCTTTTTCTCTTATATATCGAAGGATTGCACTATCCGATGGTATCGCGGGAGTATATATCACCTCGTCAACATTCAAATTTGCAATATGAGAGCTATCATCTTCATACACAATCCACATTCCCTCACGCTCTAATTCTCTCGTCAATTCTGTACATACTCTATCATAGCCAAAGACATAGTTACCTTCCTCTTTAAGGTATCTTGCAATGGCACTCATACCTATTCCGCCTATTCCTACCAGATAATACGTTTTTGTTTTCATCTTACTTTCGTACAAGTTTTTCAACCTCTTCAACTATTCTTTTATCCGCATCTCTTATTCCCATGGATCGCAAACCGGAAGAAAGCTTATTTCTCAACCTTTCATCTTTCATCAACCCATCAACAAGCGGTATCAACTGTTCTTTTGCCTCAACATCTTTTACCATCAGAGCCGCATTCTTCAACACCAAAGCATTCGCATTTTTCGTTTGATGATCCTCTGCCACATTCGGCGAAGGTATCAATATGCAGGGCTTACCGACTATACATAATTCTGAAACAGCAATAGCTCCGGCTCTCGAAATAATTACATCTGCCAAGGCGTATGCCAAATCCATATCATATATAAATTCATACACCTTTATAAGCGGACTGTCCACCTCTTTCACCCTTGTCTTTGCTTTCTCATAGAACCACTTACCGGTCTGCCAAATCAGTTGTATATCATTCCCCGCAAAGTAATCCAAATTAGCCGAAATGCTTTCATTTATCGTCAAAGCTCCAAGACTGCCACCTACAACCAAAACCGTCCTTTTCTCATTATTCAAGCCGAAAGTCTCAAATCCCTTTGCTCTTTTTTCTTCTATATTATCGTATAATTGCGAAATATTCTGTCTTATCGGATTACCTGTAAATACAATCTTATTAGCATCAAACCACCTGTCCATATTATCATATGCAACGCAGATTGTATTAACACTGTCAGCAAGCATTTTATTGGTAATTCCAGGATAAGAATTTTGTTCTTGAATAAGAGTAGGTACGTGCTTTGAAACAGCAGCAGCCAAAGTAGGACCGGAAGCATATCCGCCAACACCTATGGCAACATCAGGAGCAAAAGTCTTTACAATTTTCTTTGCCTTTATAGTAGAATAAATCAACTTAAAAGGAAACAATATGTTTTTCCATAGTCTTTTACGTTGGAAACCGACTATTGGAAGCCCTATGATTTTATAGCCAGCTTGAGGGACTTTCTGCATTTCCATTCTGCCCTTTGCACCAACAAACAATATCTCTACATCAGGATATTTTTCTTTCAACGCATTAGCTATCGCTATTGCAGGAAATATATGCCCTCCCGTACCACCGCCACTAATTATTGCTTTCATTTTCTCCTTGTTTTTCCTCGTTAATACTATTGCTTGATTCTGTTATTTTCTCTTCAAGATCTATTTTCTTGGATTCAAGATTCATTTTATCGGCTTCCAGTTCCATTTGATACTTCTTGGCATCGGCACTTATATTAAGCATTATACCCAATGCCGCACTACTGATGACAAAAGACGTACCTCCGTAACTGATAAACGGCAATGTTTGTCCCGTTACAGGCATCAAAGTGGTCGCCACCATCATATTAACCAAAGCTTGCAAACAAAAAACCAAGCCTATGCCCACTGCTGCATAACTACCGAAAAGACCTCTTGCAGTTTTCGCTATCCTGACTGAACGATAAAACAGTATGAAATACAGTATCATTACTATAAACCCATATAGCACTCCCCCTTCTTCCAAAATTATGGCAAAAATAAAATCGTTGTGAGACTCGCTTAGAAATCTTCCCTGCGTAGTATTTCCAATACCTTTTCCCACCAAACCTCCCGTGGAAATAGCCATAGTCGCAGTATTCGCCTGAGTTATTTCTTCAGGATTAGTATTTATAAAGCCTTCCACACGATTGACCCATGTACTGCTTCGCTTCAAAATATCAGGGTTCACCACATAAATACCGACTACAAACACGACCAAAACCACTAATGCAGGCACTATCAACGACAAATTCTTCATTTTTGCTCCTGCAATAAACATTAGTCCATAACAACTCATAAAGACCAATAAGGCGGTGGAAAAATTCTCCGGAAATATCAATCCGCATATCAAAAGCAACTTGAACGATAAGGTCAAAAAATTCTTCCTATCCCTTATACCATCTCCTAAAATCGCAAGTTCATTAGAAACATATAATATCAAAATATACTTGACTATCTCAGAAGGTTGGAATTGACCTATCAACGGTATGACAATCCATCTGTCTGCCGTTTTCCCTGAAATTCCGCCTAAAGCCAAAGTAATCAACAATAACAACAATGAGAAGCCATACGCTATCTTGGTAACTCTCGGATAGTAAGAATACTTTATCAAATGCACAAAGTATGTTACAAACAAACCGGTAACAATAATACCAAAATGCTTTATAAACATATTGACAATATCCCCGTTACCCTTTTCATACACAGTCTTGCCCATAGAGCTGTAAACTTCAATCAGAGAAATCAGCATCAACGCAATATAGGTAATCCATATTACCCTATCCCCCTTTACTCTATACTTCTCAATATCTATTTTCATTTCTATAAGACAAGTTGTTTCTAACTATAAGTCATTTACAAGTTTAAGAAATCGCTGCCCATTCAAATCAATCTTATCCTCCGAACCGTTTGCCGGAGAATATATAACAACATCAGGATTGTTTGCAAAGAAATATGCTGTTTTTACGGCCTCCTCCAAATTATTTACCCTTATTAAATTCGTCAAACCTGAAAATGCTTTCTGTACAGCAGCATTTTGTTCACCTGTCAATATCAAAGTATGAACTTTCTGCTTAACCACATCTATCAATGACGTTAAATCATCTACATCTGAGCCGAGTTCCAGAATCCATATAATAGGGCTGCTTGTAAGTTCAAAAGTGTACCACGTGGAATTAGGCTTTATACTCTTGGAATCGTCGATATAATCTACCCCTTTTATATTTGCCACGATTTGGTTCTTATGCTGCAAGGCTCTCTTATCAAGCAACATATTTTTAAGAGTTTCATTCCTCATTCGAATCATATCGGAATAATTGCGTTCTGCAAGATTCCCATAGATTTTTCTACCTTGAACAGCTAAATCTTCTATATTCATAGTCTTTATCTTAGTTTTAGAGTTACTATTGTTGTTACAGCAAGAATGATACATATTATCATGAACCGCTGTACTATCTTAGGCTCGGCATATCCTTTCTTTTGGTAATGATGATGAAGAGGAGCCATAAGAAAAAGACGCCTGCCCTCTCCATGCTTTCTCTTCGTTATCTTGAAATATGAAACCTGTAAAATAACCGACACATTCTCTGCTATGAAAATACCACATAATATGGGTATCAATAACTCCTTTCTTATCAAAATTGCAAAAACAGCTATTATACCTCCTATTGCCAAAGAACCCGTGTCTCCCATAAAAACTTGTGCAGGATATGTATTATACCACAAAAAGCCAACGGTTGCACCCACAAAGGCAGCAATATATATAGTCAATTCTCCGACATTCGGAATATACATTATATTCAAATAGTTGGCAAATATTATATTGCCTGATACCCATGCCAGAACAGCAAGACAAGAGCCTATTATGGCAGAGGTTCCTGTCGCAAGCCCATCTATCCCATCCGTAAGATTCGCTCCGTTTGAAATCGCTGTAATAAACAAGATAACTATCGGAATGAAAATAATCCAAGCATAGCTTTTGTAATCCTTTCCAATCCACTTTATAAGCCAACTGTAATCGAACTCATTGTTCTTGACGAATGGTATGGTCGTTTTTGTGGAACGGGAAGACTCCTGCATGAATTCTTTCTTCGCTTGCTCGTAATTCGATTTCTTTTGCAAATTATGACTCTCGGAATATATGGCAATATCCTGCTTTTCCTTTATAGTTATATCAGGGTGAAAGTACATCATACAACCGACAACCACACCAAGCATAACCTGTCCCACTATCTTCAATTTTCCGCTCAAACCTGCCTTATTCTTCTTGAAGACCTTGATATAATCGTCTATAAAGCCCAATGCTCCGAGCCAACCGGTTGTAATCAACATTATAATCACATAAATATTATCCAGCCTTGCGAATAAAAGAGTCGGTATCAATATGGCTGCCAATATTATAAGGCCTCCCATTGTCGGAGTTCCCTCCTTTGCCTTTTGTCCTTCCAAGCCCAAATCTCTCACTGTTTCTCCGACTTGCTTCTTATGCAAGAGTTCTATTAACTTCTTACCGAACACAATCGTTATCAACAATGATGTTATTATTGCCGCAGCAGCACGGAAAGATATGTATTGAAACACTCCTGCTCCCGGTATATTCAAGCTGTTATGCAGCCAATCGAACAAATAGTACAACATATTTTGTCGTTATTTTGAATACTCAATATTTTGAAATTTCCTCTCTGTCATCGAAATGATGCTTTTCACCCTTGATTTCTTGGTAAGTTTCATGTCCCTTGCCCGCTATCAATATTATATCCTGCTTACACTGTGTCAATCCGGCCGCAAGCTTTATGGCTTCATGCCTGTCGGCAACACAAAACACATTCGCGTAATCTTTTATCCCCGCTTTCATATCGCTCAATATATCATTCGGTTCCTCATATCTCGGATTATCCGAAGTCAATATCAATATATCACTGCCATTCTGAGCTATTGCAGCCATTTCAGGTCTTTTGGTTTTATCCCTGTTTCCTCCGCATCCGACAACCGTTATCAATCTGCCACCTTGTCTTATTGAATTTATGGTGGATATGACATTATTCAAAGCGTCGGGAGTATGAGCATAATCCACTATTGCGGTGGCTCCGTTCTTCAAATAATGCGGTTCGAATCTTCCCGACGCAGCTCTCAAATTACTCAATCCGACCAAAGTCTCCTCTTCTTGCAACCCGCACAAGCGTGCTATTCCGTAAATCGCCAAAAGATTATATGCATTGAATTTTCCCACAAGCCTTGTAGAAACCTCCTTACCATTAACCTCCAGCAACAAACCTTCAAAGCAATTCTCTATAATCTTTGCTTTGAAATCGGCAGGTTTTGTCAGACTGTATGTATATTTTTTCGCGAGGCTATTCTCCAACATTTTACCGCCGTTTCTGTCATCTGCATTGGTAAGAGCAAACGCTTGTTCGGACAAAGAATTAAAGAAATCCTGTTTTGCACATATATAGTTGGCAAAAGTCTTGTGGTAATCCAAATGGTCATGCGTAATATTGATAAACACGCCTCCGAAAAAACTCAATCCTTCTATCCTTTTTTGAACAACTGCATGAGAACTGACCTCCATGAAAACATACTCGCAACCACAGTCAAGCATGTCTACAAGTAACCGATTAAGTGTTACCACATCAGGAGTTGTTCTTTCTGTTGCGACGTCCCTATAACCTATTCTATTTATTATTGTTGAAATCAATCCGCACTGAAAACCAAGCGACTTGAACAAATTATATGAAAGCGTTGCGATGGTCGTCTTCCCATTCGTACCGGTAACCCCTATAAGTTTCAATTTGGAAGAAGGATTATCATAGAAGTTTCTTGCAATAATTCCTATTGCCTGCCTTGAATTTTCAACCTGCAAATAAACGACTCTATCGTTTAGTTTGACCGGTATATTCTCAACAACAATAACAGTCGCTCCTCTTAATATTGCTGTTTCTATATAATCATGACCATCTGACACCTCTCCTCTTTCTGCTACAAACAAATCACCCTGCTCCACTTTACGAGAATCAAATTGTATTTTATTGACAGTAACATCTTTGCTATTTATCCTTTGGAGCACCTTCAAATCTTTCAATAAACAAGACAATCTCTTCATATCTATTTCTCCTCTGCTGTGGGACTTTTTAGTCCGAGAACTATTGTATTATTTCTTCTATCTATTTTATTCCCTGCTACTATACTCTGACTGACAACCTTTCCTTTCCCATGAAATCTCACTTTCATTCCCATGTTTTCAAGCATATAAATCGCGTCTTTTACTGTCAATCCTACAACATTCGGAACAACTCCGTCTGACACATTCTGTTCCGACAATGCACACATGCCATTTATCTCCTTACCTTTTACCCATTTTGCAGACGGTTTTGAAATATGCAAACCAAGACTTTTACAGAAAGCATAAAAGTCCTTACTGTTACCATACCCTATTACAGGATATCTCACATTAGTTTCCCTTATCTTCGTTTTATTGAAATCTATCCTTGTCCCGACAACCCTATCCGACAATTCCCTGAACACAGGAGCAGCCAAATCTCCACCATGAGTTCTGGCTTTTTGCGGCTTACTGATCACAACAATACAAGAATACTTTGGAGCATCGGCAGGGAAATAACCTACAAACGAAGCTCTGTGTTGAATACCTGCATGTTTTTTATCGTAACCTATTTCTGCCGTTCCTGATTTTCCTGCAATGCCATACGATGCCGTTTTCAATCTCCTTCCGGTTCCATTTTGCACAACACCTTTCAAAACATTATGCAACTTATCTATCGTCTCTCGTTTGCAAATTGCCTCCGACATAATTATAGGAGCAAATCTTTCAACTTCTTTCCCATCTTTCACAACCGATTGAACAAACTGCGGTTTCACCATTACGCCTTTATTTGCAATAGCATTGTAAAACGTCAATATCTGCAAAGGAGTCATTCTCGAAACATAGCCGAAACTCATTCGCAAGAGATCTGTCGTATTTTCCGAAGAACCTATTTTAGGCTTAGGTTCATGCACTTTTATATTCAATCCGAGAGGTTCAAAAGCAAAGTACTCTTTCAGGTCTTTACTGAAATCCACCCTTTTCTTATTATAGATATTGTAAACCAACTGACTTATGCCTACATTTGAGGACATTTCCAAAGCTCTTGCAAAAGAAACCAAGCCATGATTCGTTCCCCCAACATCTCTTATCGGTTTTTCATTTCCGGGGAAGTTCTTTATTCCTGTCGGAACCAAATCCGAGGTATCTGCCAAACCCCTATCCAATAACATCATGGCTGTAACCATCTTGAATGTCGAACCCGGTTCGAAAGAATTCGATATAGCGATATTATCCAACTCGACATATTCTCCGTTCTTATTCAATGATAGATTTGAAATAGCCTTTATATATCCTGTTTCAACCTCCATAAGAACAACACAACCACTTTCCGCCTCACTGCTATCAAGGCAACTACGCAAAGAATTTTCAGCCAACTCTTGCAAACTCACATCCAATGTGGTTACAACGTCCATACCGTCTATGGTTCTTATTTTTTCATCAGTATTCACCGGCACCCATTCGTTCGGATTTATTTTTATCTCCAATCTTTTGCCATGCACACCGGACAAATATTGTGTAAAAGCACCATCTATACCATTATAACACGTATCGCAACCATTATCTCTAACATTGATACCTATCGTTCTTCTCGCCATGGGATAATAAGGATAAACCCTCTTGGAACCTTTCTCCACATGAACAGCTCCGACAAAATCATATTTACCTGTCGGCTTCTTTCTTTTAAATCTCTGATACCCGATTAAAGGAAAACGCTTCATACATTCCAACTCTTTCTCAGAGACTTTCCGCCTCACTGTAACATACCTGCGTTCCGCCTTTCTTGCTTTGAGGAAGTATCGTTTGTATTCAGCAGCACTTTTGCAATCCCTACCGTTCTGAAATACCTTTGCTAAGCTATCGCACAAAGCATTCATGTTCTTATTAAAGTCCTCTTGCGATATAACCCACTGCTTTACCTTATGCTTGCTCTCCTTATCGAACTCCAAACTCTTTCCCAAATCAATAAACACATCATACTGCGGCTCCGTTGTTGCCAACAAAAGATATTCTCCGTTATCCGGATCCATGGCATAAATATTTCCTCTCTTTGCACTGACAACTCTTTCCTTTATAATTCTTTTCTGCTCCTGCTTAGTCCAAAACTCCTTTCGTTCTCCCGTTTTCAAATAGATAATTCTTCCTAAAATGACAATAAACACAACCGCCAATAGCAAATATACTATTGACATTCTAACCACTATATGTCTATTATCATTACTCATTCTCTTCTTCTTTACCGGATATGAATATCACCTCTTTTATCGGTTCTTTCGATACACCTATTCCAATAGGTTCAAGTTTCTTTGCCAAGACCAACATCATTGACGAATTCTGATAAGTAGTCTTGATTTTTGTATGCCTCTGATGTAATTGCTCTATCTCCTTCGAACAAGCATTTATCCTCTTCACCGTTCCCTCAATATTATATCTGTTGGTTATATATATAAGAATAAGTACAACTATCAGCAATACCAATCGTATATTGGATACGAGCCAACGTCCCAATAATAAATCACCCTGTATAAACCTTTTAATGCCTATTTTCATATCCCTTTCTTTTGAGCAATTCTCAACTTTGCACTTCTTGACCGCGGATTTCGTTCCAACTCCTCATCTTTTGCCATAATCGGCTTACGGGTTATCTGCTCAAACCCGGTAATCACATTCCCATAGAAATCTTTCTCCACCTTTCCATCGCAATTACCCGTCTTCATATAATTCTTCACAATTCTATCTTCCAAAGAATGGTAGCTCATCACAACCAACCTCGCCCCCGGCACCATAAGCCGACCACATTGTTCCAGCATTTTCTTCAAGCAATCCATCTCACGATTAACCTCTATCCTCAAAGCCTGAAAAACCTTTGCAAAAAATTTATTCTCTTTTCCCCTCGGAGCACATTTCATCAAAGCAGACATCAGATCGGAAGTCGAAAATATTCCCTCCTCTTGCTTAGCAATCAAAACTTTCGCAACATTATACGCATTAACTAACTCTCCATATTCTCTGAAAACTCTGCAAAGTTCCTCCAACGAATAAGAGTTCACTACATCAGCCGCCGTAACCCCGCCCTTGTTATTCATTCTCAAATCCAATACTCCTTCAAAACGTGTACTGAAGCCTCTTTCAGGACAATCCAACTGATGCGAGGAAACACCTAAATCAGCTATCACTCCATCTATCCTCGTTGCCCTATACAACCGCAAACTCTCTTCAAATTTGTCGAAATTCTCTCCAATCAGGCAAAATCTTTCATCATTGATTGCATTCTGTGCTGCATCAGGATCTTGATCAAAAGCAAATAAGCGTCCGTCTGTCGAAAGTCTTTCCATTATCGCCCTCGAATGCCCTCCACCGCCAAAAGTAACATCGACATACGTACCGTCAGGCTTTATATTCAAGCCCTCAATACATTCTTTCAACATTACAGGTATATGGTAGCTATTCTCCGACATTTTCTCTTAAATCCTTATCCGCCTTAACGACATCGCTCAACAACTCCTCTGCAGAAGCAACATAATCGAAGTTGTCATTATCGATTTCGTTATACGTCTTGGCATCCCAAATCTCCATATATTTTCCGGAAGCCACAACAACAATATCTTTATCAATATCAGTCGTAGTCCGTTGTTCCATCGGGATAAGAATACGATCATTACCATCAAGCTCTATTACATTAGCTTGCATCAATCGCCTATATAACCGCTTGGCTTTAGGATTGTAAGGATTAAGATTAGCTTGAAGTCTCTCAACTTCCTTCTGGAAATCGGAATAGGTAAAAAGTTCCAAGCATGAATTATAGATACTCTTTCTTATAACAAATCTCACGTCATCGCCAACTACGATTTGCTTCTTCAAAGCGACAGGCAACTTAAACCTACCGTTTGAATCCATCTTGCAAAACTCAACACCAACAATCAATGACATGACGAACTACTTATTTTCAGATTACAAAGCTACTACTTTTCTCCCACAAAAAACCATTTGTTGAAAACTTTTTCCCTTTTTATCCCCAAATTTCCCATTCTAACACTAAATAATACGCCTTAATGGCAGAAAAGTTTCACCCTTTGCCACAAATTTTTCCTTTGGTTATCAAGTCATTGTCATAAACATAGAAATAAATTTCCTTCTCTTATCTGCCAACTTGCTATCTTTGCGAAATCATTCAAATATAAAATCCATGAATAAATCACTTGCAAAACCCATATTCTTACTCTTCACAACTATAATTCTGTTTGTCTCTTGCAGCAAACCAGAAGCCAACCTTCAAAAATTCACCCTTAACGGAAGAGTGCAAGGCACATACTATCACATAGTCTATTACCACTTCAACGATGAAATCGCAATCCTAAAGCACATGCTGACCCAAGCGGACATACAACACGGCATCGACAGCATCTTCAAAGCAATAGACGAAACCCTCTCCCTCTGGAATCCTAACTCCATACTAAACAAAGTGAACGACAACAAAGAGACCCTCCTCAACCAAATCTTCATCGACAACTTCAACTCCGCCATGGCATTCTCCGAACTGACCGACGGCGACTTCGATATCACCGTTGCCCCACTGATAAAAGCATACGGCTTTGCCAACGAAAAAGGCAGTAAACCGACTGACCGACAATCCGACTCGCTCTTACAATACATAGGCTACAAAAAAGTACAAATCAAGAATAGAAAATTAGAAAAACAATACCCACAAACACAGTTGGATTTCAATGCAATCGCACAAGGCTACACTACCGACTGCATAAGCAAATACCTCTCCACTCACAGCATCACCTCCCATATCGTCGATGTCGGCGGAGAAGTATATGCGAGCGGCAAGAAACCCGACGGACAACAATGGAGAGTGGCAATCGAACAGCCGAGCGACAGCATCGATGCCCCAAGACAATACAACACTCTCATCAGACTCGAAAACCAATCCATCGTTACAAGCGGCAACTACCGTAAATACACCATCGAAAACGGCATAAAATACACCCATACCATCAACCCGCACACCGGCAAACCCGTCAAGCACACCCTACTCAGCGTCTCCGTCGTAGCCTCTACCTCTACCGAAGCCGATGCCCTTGCAACAGCTTTCATGGTAATGGGCATGGGAAAAGCCGAACAATTCATTGCAAAGCACCCTCAATACCAAGCCGTTTTTATTTATTGCGACAAGGACGGCAAAACCAAAACCAAGGTAAGTCAAGCCTTACACCCCAAAATAGAAACCATAAACTAAACCACAAGGAGCCATGTTCCTTCAACAAATCGAAAACAAGCTGCAACATACCCTGACCGAAGATCAAAAGGAACTTGCCAAACGTCTCTCAAACTTTCTTTTCCACACTCCTGACACTCAAATATTCATCATAAACGGATATGCCGGCACAGGTAAAACCAGCCTCATCTCCGCACTTGTCCAAACTCTTCCCCTCTATAATCTCAAAACCATACTCCTTGCCCCAACAGGACGAGCCGCCAAGGTACTCGGCAAATACTCCAAACGACCTGCCGCCACAATTCACAAACACATCTACTACACTACCAACGAGGCAGATGGCACAAACTCTCTCAAACTCAAACAAAACAAAAGCCTCAATACAATATATATAATAGATGAAGCCTCCATGATAGGTGAAAACGAAACACTCTTCTCAGGTAACAATCTATTACGGGATCTCATAAACTATACAACGCACAATATAAATAACAAACTCATTTTCATCGGAGACACTGCACAACTTCCACCCATTGGCTCCCCCTACTCTCCGGCTCTTAACCCACAATACATAGAAACAGTCCTCCATCACAACGTTACCTACTACCAACTCACTCAAGTCGTCCGCCAAGTCCTCACCTCAGGCATACTCAAAAACGCCTCCAATATACGCTGGGCATTAGCCCATAATCGCATAAAACTCCCTCTATTCAAAATTAAAAACCACCCCGACATCAAGAAACTCGACACCTACGATATGGAAGAAACCCTCATGAACGAATATCGCCTCCACGGCGTCAACGAAGTCGTCATCATCACCCGTACCAACCGCCTTGCCAATATGATAAACCAATACATTCGCAACCGCATACTCGAAAAAGAAAACCGCATAGATATAGGAGAAACCCTAATGTCGGTCAAAAACAATTACTATTGGACAAGCCAAAGCTCTAATACCGACTTCATCGCCAACGGAGACATGCTTCAAATAACCCAAATCTATCGATATGAAGAAGCCTACGGGTTCAATTTCGCCGACATAGCCGTAAAATTTATTGACTATCCCGAACAGGAAGAACTCGAACTCACCATCATCTTGGACACCCTATTCGACAACCAAGCCGCCCTATCTTCCGACAAACAGCAACAACTCTACAACCAACTATACGCTCATTACAGTCAAAACACCCGAAACAAGGCCATCATACAACACAACATAAAACAAGACAAATACTACAACGCCCTGCAAGTTAAATTTTCCAACGCTCTCACCTGTCATAAAGCCCAAGGCGGCGACTGGCACAGCGTCTTTATACAACAAAGTCCCTTTAACTCGGATCAACTCACCCCTGACTACCTCCGCTGGCTCTACACCGCCGTAACCCGTGCAAGAAAACAACTTTACCTGATAAACTTTACAGATGACTTCTTCCACACCTCTGAATAAGCCAACCCGATACAATACAAAAAGGACCACAGAATATTTTACTTTCCGCAGTCCTCAAACAATTATGAAAATATATAATTAGTTTTAGCCTCCGAGTTTACCCACAAAAACAAAATATCACAAAACCAGTTCAAATACATTTTCCACCATAAGACAAGGCAAAAGTACATATTTTCTTCATACCCTGCAAATACTGACACACCAAAAATACCGTAATTAACATTTCAAGAAGCCTTCTAATTATGTACTTTTTAATTATTGATTGGGGGGGGGTATTTTCTAAAAGGAATTTCCTTTTATTTCGGAGTTTCTCTGCCATTTTCTCCCATTTCAAGCCGCAAGAGAGAAAAAACCTATGCCCCTGCACTTTTAACATTTCAACATCCGTTTTCAGTCGAAATAGGTAGTTATTTGAAGAT
>OQVP01000454.1_pt1 | contig 15912 bp, 9 predicted proteins | sample 1691541 | NCBI WGS metagenome assembly OQVP01 (sample SAMN03418258, study PRJEB22391) | human gut metagenome | biome: human-gut; feature: organic feature; material: feces | host: Homo sapiens | place: Tanzania | collected 2013-01 | reverse complement strand
ACAGCCTCGCTGGAAACATAGTTAGGATACATGCGTTCCCAACCTCTAGGCAGAGTACAGCCATGGAAGATAACCTGAATACCGTAATCATTGGCATCGCTGAGGATGTCCTCATACTGCTGCATGGTGTGCTGCTTGTCACCACCAAAGAAATCTACCTTGATACCCTTGATGCCGATGCTCTTCATCCAAGCCATTTCCTTCTTTCTTGCCACGATGTTATCCATGATGCCACGAGGTCCCTGAGGTGCATCGTTTGCCACACCATTAGAATTATACCAGAGCATCAGACTTACATTCTTGCTCTGCGCATACTTGCTCAACTCTGCTATCTTGTCTCTACCAATCTGGGTATCCCAGAGCGCATCAACCAGCACATATTCATATCCCATGGTAGCAGCCAGGTCGATGAACTGCTTCTGGTCTTTATAGTTGCAGGAACCATCCTGCCAGATGAGCCAGCTCCAGGCATACTTGCCTGTTCCGTATTTCTGGGAAGCCTCGAATCTCGGTTCCACTACATCGTATGGAATAGTGGTCTCTACCAATGGCTTCAAATCAGAACCCACGGTGATGGTGCGCCATGGAGTGGAACCCGGAAGGATGAAGGTGCCCGATGTAGAACCGATGCCATCTGCCTCTTTCTCCATTGGGAAGGCTATCTGATAACCCTTGGCTGCATCGTAATCGCTGATGTGACAACCCGGATAGTTGCCGTGAGTACCCGTCTCGCTGACCAATACCCAGCCATCGCCGCCTACCTTGAAGAGGCATGGGAAGGTATAGCCATGCCCATAACCCGATTTGGCAGAAAGAGGCTGATCTACCTTGTAATCCTCCTCATAGCTTGGTTTGGTACGGGCGAAACCGATGAGCGGATCCGACTGTGGACAGAGGTAGGTGGTGGTTACCTTAGGAAGATTGAAGGCTGTTTTCTCTTCATTCACGATGAGATGCTGAGCCTTCAGCTGATCAAAAGTATAACGGAATGCCACATCGTTATTGCTCACATTGAAGGTAACGGTCATCGGCTGCTTCTTGCCGTTGATGTATGTTACATGGAGCTGATTGGCATGATAATCTACATGCGATACCTTGGCGGTGCGAAGGTCATAACTCTTCTCCACCTTCGCCTCTTTCTTACTCTGAAAGGTCAAGCCTTGGCTGAAATCGCCCACATTGGCAAGAAGTCCGAGCTGCGATTCCTCCATCATTCGCTTGCCAGCATAGTCGATGGAATAATAGAGTTTGCCATCGCGGTCTTCTACCACGACATTCAACTTACCATCAGGAGAAGTGATGGTATTCTTTTCGGCATAGGCACCGATGCTAGCCATCAATGCCAGTGCTACTGCTAAAACGTTTTTCTTCATTTCCGATTGCGTATAGTTTAGTTATGATTATTTTTTTGATTGCAAAGTTACTCAAAAACATCCACAAAGAGGGCAAGAAAACAACAGAAAAATAACACGATTCGTGATTTTGCAACAGACAACAAACATTTTGCAACAATTTACGCTGCATAAAAAACCAAAAACAGAGCAAACAGTCCCATTTTTCAGAATATTATTGTATCTTTGCAGAAAGTTTGCAGTATTTTTAATACGAAAAATAGCATAATCATATAGAACAATGGAAAAAGCAAAACAGATTCCTTACCGTGCCATCGCCCTTGATTTGGATGGCACCTTGACCAACCACGAGAAAGTGGTTACCCCTAAGACCCGCGAAGCCTTGCTCAAGGCTGCAAGCCAGGGAGCCGTCATCATCCTTGCTTCCGGTCGTCCTACCTACGGCATCGAACCGGTGGCTGAATGTCTCGAACTGAACCAGCGAGGAGGATACATCCTTTCTTATAATGGTGGCAACATCGTGAACGCCCAGACGGGCGAAAAACTCTTCTCGCAGTTTCTGCCGGATGAAGTGATACCGGAATTATATGCCTATGCCAAGGAGAAAGGTCATGCCCTGCTGGGATATGCCGGCAACGAGATTATCACCGAGATGCCAGACGATGAGTATGTGAAAGAGGAGTCGCGCATCAACAAGATGAACATCCGAAAGGTGGACAACCTGTTTGAAGCCCTGGAGCCTCATCCAACCAAGCTCCTCATGACTGGCGACCCTACCCTCATGCTCAAGGCTGAAGAGGATTTAGTAGAAAAGTTGGGAGACAGAATGGATATCTTCCGCTCGGCTCCTTTCTTCCTGGAGTTGGTACCTAAGGGTATCGACAAGGCAAAGTCGCTGACTCGCCTCCTGGCGAAAATCAATCTTACTCCTGCCGACCTGATTGCCTTCGGCGATGGTTACAACGACCTGAGCATGCTGAAGCTTGCCGGCATGGGGGTGGCGATGGAGAATGCCGCACCGGAAGTAAGAGCCGAAGCCGACTATGTTACCCTATCGAATGAAGAGGATGGCGTAGCCGCTGCCCTCGAACATTTCGGAATGTAATTGATATTATTCATCGGATTACGCGGAATAAACGGAACCTTAACCGCGTAATCCGATGAAGAACATAACGCCAACCTAATTATATTACAACGACCTTAAAAAACGTCCCTTTTATTGCCTAAATTGTTCATTATTAGACGTTTTTATATTTTTTCGAAAACCAATTATATAAAAACGAAAGCATCCAACGCCAAAAAGTGCTAACTTTGCGCCCGTAAAAGAAAGTAGAATTTCCCAATAAACTTCAACTAAAATACTGTTTTTTTGAATAAGGGTGAGGCGATGAGCCTCATCCCCTATTGACAGACTAAAAGACAATAGGCAATCCAAAAATAATTGCGAGAACGGGAACTTGCAGGAAAGAGCAAGCTCCATAAAAATGGAGCTTACTGGTATTCGCTCGGCGAAACGCCGAACTGCTTCTTAAATGCAACGGAGAAATGGGCCGCAGTACTGAATCCAGTCAACACGGCTATCTCTGAAACATTAAGCTTGCCTTCACGCAGCAAAACTGCTGCCCTGTTGAGCTTGTACTTGCGGAAGAATGTACCAGGAGTCTCACCTGTAAGTTCCTTCACTTTATAATTAAACTTAGCCGGACTAATCAGCATATCCTTACACATGGTAGAAACACTCAAATCCTGTTCCTTGGAATGCTTCTCCATCAACCGATATAATTCATCCATAAACTTCCTATCCTGCTCAGAGAGTGTATCCGCCACCTTTTCTGACAGCGATTCTGTCTCCGTACTCTCACCCAAGCGCTGACGGAGCGTCTGCATGTTCTGCAACTGCGATACCACAAGCGCCTTCAGATAAGCCGGGTCGAATGGCTTGGTAACGTATGCCACTGCTCCCAACTTCAATCCCTCAATCTGCTCGCTCATCTTCGACATCGCCGTAATCAATATCACCGGGATATGACTGAACATCAAATCATTCTTCAATACCCGGCAGAATTCATAGCCCGACATCTTATCCATGATGATATCGCTGAGTATCAAATCAGGCTTCACCTCTTCCAGGTCTTCCAACGCCTCTTCTGCCGAATAGCGGTTTACCACCTCATAGTCGGAAGCAAAGATATAATGCAGATATTGTGCCACATCCACATCATCATCCACCACCAGAATCTTAGGTCTATTCATCTTCTTGTTTTCTTCAGGTTTTGCTTCCATAGAGCAATCTGCACTCAAAGGAATCTGCATCACCCGCTTCTCCTGCTCCGCAATTTCCACTTTATTATATATAGACCTATCCATCGGCAGGCAGAAAGTGAACTCCACACCATTCCTGAGCGAAGCCTCAGCAGAGGTCTCGCTCACCGCATGCACGTTCTTCACCATGATAGAACCATGATGAAGCTCCACAAGGCGCTTTACATAATAAAGTCCGATACCCGTACCCCAACCATAAAGATCAGGATTCTGCGTATCTGCCAACTGGTAATACCGCTTGAACACATCCTGCAACTTATCCTCCTTTATCGCCTTGCCGCTGTTAAAGACAGATATCATCAGCATTTTCTCCTTCACACCAGCCTGTATTCGGATAACACCTCCAGGTTCAGTATGCTTCAAGGCATTGGTAAAGAGATTGCCCAGAATCTTTTCCAGCTTATCAAAATCCAGCCACATCCGGTAATCGGCACTCTGCTTGACAAGTTCCAGTTTGATGCCCTTGATTCTTGCCGAATCCCCAAAGGCTGTCACCTGCTGGCGCAACGCCTCGATAACATCTACCTCTGCCACCTTCAGGCGCAGCTCATCCGTCTCCAACTGGTTGAAGTCGAGCATCTGGTCGATGAGCCTCAGCATTCTGTTCACACTCATGCACACATGGTTCAGCGTGCGATGCACCGACTGCGGCAAAGCCTTGTCGGCATTCAGCGTCATCAGCGGACCGGCAATGATGGTGATTGGGTTTCTGAACTCGTGGGCAACATTGGCAAAGAATCTCATGTTCATCTCCTTGGCGAGTTTCTCCCGCTCACGCTCCTGCTGTTCCTGCAAGAGATGAAGGCGGTTGGTTCGGGCCCTGAGATAGAACGTATTGATAATATGAAGCACCAGGGCGATGATGCCGGAATAGAGCAACCATGCCGCCGCCGACTGCCAAGGAGCAGGCTTGATGATGATTTCTACCGTTCGCTCAGACCAGGCTGGCTTATCGGGAGCGGATATCAAGCGCAAGCGGAATGTATATTTTCCCGGGGTAAGATTGGAGTAATGAGCCTCCCTACCGTAGGTAGGCACCTGCCAATCCTTATCATATCCCTCCAGCTTGTACTGGCACATCAGTGCCGAACGGCGACTGAACGATGGATAATAGAAATTAAACCTCAGGTCGTTCTCGTCATAGGCGAAAGTATAGCTATCCAGATGCGATATCTCATCGGTAACGGCAAGTACCTCACCATCCGTCTTCTTCACTTCCATGCCATAGATATTCAGCAGTTCGGCTGCATGAATACCGGCTGGAGTCTGCATGAAATCGGTGTACATCGCCTCTTGCGGCATAAACTTGCAACCATCGGAGCTGCCAAAAACCACGTCGCCTTCAGGAGACAAACAGATGGAATTATTATAAAACTGCCAGTCATTCCGGTCTTGACTAGCCGACAGCAGACTGTTCATCATAAAAGTCTTGCTTTTGAAGGTGACAAAGAAGACATCACGCATGGTGGTTACCCAAAGCTGGCGATTCCTGTCTTCTACCATTCCCCCGATATGGGTATCGTTCAACACCTTGACACTGGTCATGGTAGTCTTCTTCATATCGATGAAGTAGAGTCCGTCTCGCTTGGTACCCAGCCACACCATTCCATGCGAATCCTGCTTTGCAAAGGCAGGGTCGAAGTTGCCGTACTCAGGCATGCCAGCCACCTTCATCTCCTTCACCTTTCCCGTTTTAGGAGAAAGGATGGCAAGATGCATACCCTCCATAAACAGCAGGATATTTCCATCGGTCAGTTTCTCCATCTTCGTTTCATGGTCAAAATAGGGACTTGGAATCGGGATGGTATCAGGCTGCAGGTTGTCAAAGCGGAAACGCAGGAGATTTTCTCCATCACTACATACATAAAGTGCATCGCCCACCTTCAAGCCATTACCCAGCACAGGCTTCAACACGGGAGATTTGTGAAGCACATCGGCACATTCGTCGCTGATACGGCAACTTGCCACCTGATGTCCGCTAACCATCCAGGCATGCTTATCATCATACTTCACGATGTTGTTCAGATTGATTTTCTGGGGTGCGGGAACAGAATCGAAGATATTTCGGAATAGTGTCTGTCCGATGTGACGGTTTTGCAAATCATAGATAAATACCCGCAGGGCAGTACCAGCCAACAGATGGTTTCCCACCGCAGCCATGCTGAGCATCGCTATCCCCTTGGTTGTTTCTGCCAGCGGATTATCATTGGCTTTGTTATAATCAATACGGTTTTGTGAAATAACCTGGAAACCCGCATTCCGATAACCCACCCAGAGATTATCACCATGATCGCGGAAGGTGGCAGTTACCACCTCTACGGGTTTATGCAAGATAGAAAGGTCTTCAGGAAGCGGAGCCTGGAAATGATTGGGCTGTATCTGTCGACGGGATGGCGTAATCTTCTCATCCCCACTGATATGATAGGTCTGATTGCCATCGCTTACCAGCACCGCCATCGAATCATCCTCTTCCTGGCTATCCTCTATGGCCACGATGTTATCATGCTCATCGGGCAGGGCGATGCGATGGAAACGGTAAGCCCCCACATATCGGGCAAGTCCGTTCTGCGTACCCACCCACATTCTGCCGGCTCTGTCAAGATGCAGCACGTTAATGTAATCATCAGGCAGGGCTGTGGTATCCTTGATGTCTTGACTGAACTGCACGAAGTTCTTGCCATCATATACATTGACACCAGCCGAAGTACCAATCCACATCAGCTCTCGCCTATCGCAAGCGATAGACGTAACGCTCTGCGACGAGAGCATATTATCTTTCGTCGTCTGTTTTCCTTTTTCCTGCAGTGCCCTCAGCGTAGCCCTTCTGCCCGGGTCAAAATAATAACTGGCAGCAAGCAGACAGAACATGGCTGCGAATATGATAACTATCGCCTTTTTCATGCCTACAAAATTACACATTATTATCGAATAAACAAAAATTAATTTGAATTATTTTGTGTTTTCTTGAATTTAAAGTATCTTTGCAGGCAAAATCTCTCAGGAGAGTATTTCCTGACAGACTACAGAATAAAAGCATATCAACCATTATGTTACAACTTGACAATTTCTACAAGGCTCGCTTCGTGCTGAGCAAGGTGATTAGAAAAACTGAGCTGGTTCACACACCAAGAATCAACCCAGACAGTGATGTTTATCTGAAACCGGAATGTCTACAGAAGACAGGTTCATTCAAGATTCGTGGTGCGTATTATAAAATTTCTCAACTTTCTAAAGAGGAGAAAGAAAAGGGAGTGATTGCTTGTTCGGCAGGCAACCATGCACAGGGTGTGGCGCTCGGAGCCACTGCCATGGGGGTAAAGAGCCTCATCTGCTTGCCTGAAGGTGCACCTATCTCGAAGGTAGAAGCTACCAAGCGACTGGGTGCCGAAGTCTGTCTGGTTCCAGGTGTCTACGATGACGCTTACCAGAAAGCCTTGGAGTTGAAGGATGAATTTGGTTATACCTTCGTGCATCCTTTTGATGATGAGAACGTGATTGCCGGTCAGGGAACCATCGGACTGGAGATTCTCGACCAGTTGCCTGATGTAGAAGCGGTCGTTGTACCAGTAGGTGGTGGCGGTTTGATTTCAGGAGTAGCCTTCGCCATCAAGTCGTTGAACCCGAACGTAAAGGTTTATGGTGTTCAAGCTGAGGGAGCAGCGAGCATGGTTCAGAGTCTTCACGACCATAAACAGGAGAAATTGCCTTCTGTGGCAACCGTTGCCGATGGCATCGCCGTGAAGGAACCGGGAAAACTCACCTTCGAGACCTGCTCCAACTATGTGGATGAAATCGTAACGGTAAGCGAGGACGAGATTTGCGCTGCCATTCTGAAACTTCTTGAAAGCGAGAAGATGGTGGCAGAAGGTGCCGGTGCAGCAAGTGTAGCTGCCGTGATGTACAACAAGGTACCGGTGAAGGGCAAGAAAACCATCTGCGTGGTTAGTGGCGGTAACATCGATGTAACCATCCTGAACCGTGTCATCAACCGCGGTCTCTCGAAGAGCGGACGCCTCTGCACCATCGAGATGGAGCTTGACGACAAACCGGGCGAGCTGGTAGAGGTAGCCTCCGTCATCGCAAGCCTGGGCGGCAACATCACGGGAGTTCATCACGACCGTTCTGCCAACCGCAACAAGGTGAATGCCTGCGTGCTCCGACTCACGATGGAGACCCGCGACGCAGCCCATGTCAAGGAAATCAAGAGTGGTCTGGAACAGAAAGGTTTCCATCTCTGGATTGTATAATAGTATAATAGCAAAGAGAAATGCTATAAACTATAAATTGTAAATTATAAATTATATATTAAAGATCATGAACGCAATTCACACAGACAATGCGCCTGCAGCTATCGGACCATATAGCCAGGCTATCGAAGTAAACGGTTTCGTATTTGCATCAGGTCAGATTCCTATCGACCCAGCAACAGGTAATTTCGTTGAGGGTGGCATCAAGGAGCAGACTCGCCAGAGCCTCACCAACGCCCAGAACATCCTGAAGGCAGCAGGTACCGACCTTTCTCGCGTGGTTAAGACCACAGTTTATCTGAACAGCATGGACGATTTCGCTGCCATGAACGAGGTTTATGCTGAGTTCTTCAGCCAGCCATATCCAGCTCGCTCTGCCGTAGCCGTAGAGAAGTTGCCAAAGGGCGCTCTCGTAGAGGTAGAGGTTTTGGCTGCCAAGTAAATCCTTGTCTTTGCTTCGCAGGTATTATCATTTCGAAGAAAGAAGATTTTGATGGGAGCTACAATCACATTCAAGAATCTAACGATAGGCTATCGCTCAAAGCACCAGCTCAGAGCGATAGCCTCATCTATCTGTGCCTCACTCCAGGCCGATGAACTCACCTGTCTCATCGGAGCCAACGGAGTGGGAAAATCCACCTTACTCAGAACTTTAGCCGGATTCCAGCCGGCATTGGATGGCGAAATCCTGCTATCCGGAAAATCTCTCTCGGCTTTTTCCGCCCAGGAACTGGCAAGAATCATTGGAGTTGTATTGACCTCGAAGCCCGATGTAACCCAACTCACTGTAAAAGAAGTAGTTGGCATCGGTCGTTCCCCCTATACCAATTTCTGGGGAACCTTATCCTCATCCGATCATCAGATAGTAGATGATGCCATCCGGCAAGTTGGCATCCCCCATCTGGCATCCCGCTATATCCATGAACTAAGCGATGGAGAGCGCCAGAAGGTGATGATAGCCAAAGCCTTGGCTCAGAAAACCAGCATCATCATCCTGGATGAGCCTACCGCCTTTCTCGATTTTCCGAGCAAGGTAGAAACCCTCCAGATGCTCCGCCGTCTGGCACACGAGCAGCACAAGTCCATCCTGTTATCTACCCATGATGTAGAGCTAGCCCTCCAACTGTCCGACCATCTCTGGCTGATGGAAGAAAGCCATCTCTCCATCGGCACCCCAAGAGAGTTGGCTGCCGATGGGTCGCTATCGAGATTCATCAATCGGGATGGCATCAGATTTAATGAGCAGAAGATGAGGATAGAGTTTGAAACTTTCCACAACTCTTTCCCAAATCCACCTGCACACCCACATTAAAGCCGAAGAAGCCATTGCTTCCGGAAGAAACCGACATGCCGGTGCCTGCCACACCACCCATAAATTCGCTGGTAATAACCTGGTACGACATATCAGCATAAACGCTCAGGCGCTTCTTGAGCTTATAGGTTCCACCCATGCCGACACCCACTGTAGGGGAAGCAGAATGGATGGCGAAGTTACATCCCAAACCAGCTCTAGGATAGACATAGAAATTCCACTTCTGGTCGGGGTTATAATCCATGAAAATGTTTTTAACGCTGATAGGAACATCCACGCAGAATACGGCATAGCCGCCTTTATCCATATTGCTCTGCGGATCCTCAGCCGGTCCCACCCATTCCAGGTGCTTGTTCTTGAAGATAGAGAGTCCGTTCTCCCAATTCACCTTTCCTCGCAGAGCCACATGCGGCGTAAACCATTTTCCCAACGCCACATCCACACCGAAAGTCTTTCCTTTTGGGAACACCTCCGAGAAATCGCATCCATAAGGATTCTGCAAAGACATATCCAAACCAGCCTGTATAAACCAATTATCCCAAAGGGTACCAGTAAGTACCTTCTGGTCTTGAACTTGCTGGTTTTGCATATTCAGACCTTGTGCATTCTGGTTTTGTGCATTCATCCCCAGGCTACATGCCAGGGTGCATAATATAATCAAGAAATGTTTCATGATGTTTCACCTTATTATATATTGTTCTTTCAATATAATCTATTATTCCTTCAATTACAGGATTATTCTTCCACCTTTTTAAAAGTCTTCGTCTTGGAGATATTGAAAGTAACTCCCAGCGAAATATCAAAGAATCCGTTGCTGTTGGAGCCTGTTCCCGTATCCTTCTCCACGCCGACAAATCCACTTGAAACCATATTGTAAGCCACATCAAAGTAAAGTCCCAGCTGGTCATTCAACTTGAATGTGTTGCCAATACCGACTCCTACAAGAGGAGTACCTTTAGAAACACCGAAATTATATGCACCTCCGGCACGAGGATACACCTGCATATTCCACAGTCGGTCTTCCCTGTAGCCCCATATCAGGTTATGCAGGTCAATCTGGATATCCCCCACCACGGTCAGATATCCACCCTTATCCATGTTTTTTCCAGGCTGATCAAAAGGAGCGAGCCAGTTGTCGTGCCCGTTTTTCAGCAATTTGATACCATTCTCCCAGTTCACCCGTCCGCGGAGTCCGAGGACAGGAGTAACCCACTTTCCCATGGCCACGTTCAATCCGAACGACTTACCATTAGGAAACACATCCCCCAAGAAGTCATGTCCATAAGGATTCTGGAGCGACATATCGAGTCCTGTCTGCACATACCAGTTGCTCCAAAACGAATTGACATAAAAGACTTCCTGTTTCCCCTGCGCCTTCATTCCAGTGAGGCACAAGCAGAACATCAGCAATAAAGTTAGTCTTCTCATAACAATCAATTATCTTATATGTAATTTTACCGTTCTTAATCCATTCTCTCTTACAACGCCTGCAAAGTTACGCTTTTTATTCCACACGGCAAAACAAAAGAAGATTTTTTTATAGGGGTTAGGGAGATATACGATAATCCTCTAAAAGATGAAATAAGCTTCATTGTCCAATGAAAGTAGTTTCGATGAACAATGAAACTACTTTCGATGAACGATGAAGCTACTTTCGTTGGGCAATGAAGCCTTATTACATAGCAGAGCCTTTTATTTGATGAATCTCTGTAAATTGGGTTTCAAATCCTCATGCTTGGAATAGTCGAAGTTCAGGCACTTGCTGGCATCCTTGAATGGTACAACTGCATGATATTCACCAGCAGCAAAGCAATCAATCTGATAAGGATGGTAGGTCAGGACGATACCTTCTGGTAACACAGCAAAATGAGTCAGAGGAAAATCTTTCTCGGTAAAAGCCACCTCATTGTAGCCTTTCCATCCAGCCCATTCATCACAAGAATAATTGTGTACCAGAAATGACCGCATTACATCATCCAGGCTGCTCGTATCAACCATCGGACAATGGAATGAGAATATAAACCGTGTAAAGTCCTGCCATGTACTTTCTCTTTCGTAGCAGAAATCATACTCTTTCTTCAAGCTTTCCAAAACCAGATGTCGGAACTGTTGCAGCATCTCAGGTTTCACGGAGTTGTTGACGTCGAGAAATCCGCCTCTCTGCTTATCGTATGTGATATAATACTCATGAGGCAATTCATGAAATCCACCATTATAGAGACTAGCCCTATAAAAGTAGGTGGTATAATCGTCACAGTCAGCCACTTTCTTCACTATGATATCCCCAAGCATTCTAACCTCCAAGGTATCACCTATCTGATTCTCAGCCCGGCAAAGTTTCTCCCACAAAGCGCCATATCCATCCAGAGAAAGCTTCATTTCCTTGAGCGAAGCACATTTACCTACAGGAACATCCCTATTATTTTCCAACAGACTAAATGCATCATCCCTGATTGTTGCCATCATCCATTCACGGATGGCATTATCAGCCTCAGCATCACCTTTCGGTATATCCAAATCTACGTTAAATCCAGCTTCCATTCTTTCATACTGGCTCCTTGGCTTGATGAAATAGTTCTTCTTGAAATGTTCTACAGATGTATCGGTGGCATCATCCATCTTCTTTGCGTTGTATAAATCAGCAAAGGAGATTTCCTTGGTCTGAGCTCCGGTAATCAGTGTCACCATTCCATTTTTCTGTGGTCTTCGGCAAAACACATCATATTGAAGTCCGATACATTTCCCATCAGAGAAGCAAATCGTATCAGAGTTCACGAAAACCTGCAAGTCTTTCCAATTACCCAGATAGTATAAACCCAATGTGCCACCAGTCACGGCTCTAATGTCATTGAACTGAATTTCAGAACCTTCAACGAAGGTCTCATCAGCCTGAATCTCGAAGCTGCAGAGCTGACCACTTGTACCAACGAAGTCAACAGGACGAGAAGCCATAACAACAAAGTGACCATTAGCAGCCAAATTTGCGAAATGAGCAGGGCAACGATCCTCAACAACCTCAGGAGTATTAACAGCCTTCAAACCAGCTGGCAATACCAAGTCGAACTGCAAACCAGCCAACTTTTCTTTTTCGAAACCTAAGTTGACAGCAACCTTAGTTGGCTTACCTACAGTAACCTTAATTGGATCAACCGTGAAATCAAGCTTGTACTCGCTATTGCAAGCCAAAACATTGAAACTACCCTGTTCTGCAATAGGATTTTCACGGTTAGCTGGAGAGATATTTACCTTATCAAAGGTAATATTCTGAGAAATAGCCAACTTATCAGTAGCCTTTACATCAAAAGACATAACCTCACCAGTACCAGCAGCTAAACCTCTGAGTAAGTCAAAGTTAAAGTAAGCTCTCTGATTGTCATAAGTTGTTCTTTTGAAATTGAGAGTAAATGACTTATCTGTTGCACATCTTCCAATTTTTGCACTCAATATGTAACTTGGCTTACCTTCCTCTGTTACAAAGGTAAGTCCCTCAGGCAACTGTACATAACCTGTAACCAAAGAAACTTTCTCATCATTAGTCAAACTAACGATAACAGAAGTAGTTTCTCCAGGAGCAAGGAAGCATTTCTCAACAGTAAGCTTCAAGCCCTGAGCAAGAGCAGATGTTGTGGCAAAGAATGCCAACATCAACATCATTAATCCTTTTAAAAAGTTATTTTTCTTCATAATTAGTCATTTTTTATGTCTAGTATCTTGGAAAAAAATCCAAGATACTAGAATGTTATTTACTTACTGTTCGTCTGGTAGTCAACAAACTTGTTAACCCAGTCGTAATATGTATCAAGTGTGATTACACCATTTGTGGTGTCATCCTGAGCTGCAAGATGATCCTTATCGTTGATCTCACCATCCTTGTTGTAGTCAAGTGATTCATCAACCTTGTTAGCCTCCTGAGCTGCCTTCAAGACGTTAGCAATCTGAGTCTTGTATGCCTCAAGGGTAGTCTTGACAGCAGCAAGGTTAGCAGCCTTAGCTGTCCAATCATCATTTTCAGCATTCATAGCTGTGTTCTCAGCAGCGAGCTTGTCATCAAATGCTGTCAACTGAGGCATAAACTCAGCCTTAACATTATCCTTCAAAGCTTCAACTGCAGTCTTAGCAGCTACCAATGCATCAGATACCTCCTTGTGCAACTTGTTAGCCTCATCGTAAGCCTTGTTGTTAGCAACAAAGAGTGGATAGTTCTTGATAATCTTCAACTCTTTCTTCGGATCTTTCAACTTCTCATCAATATTAAGTGTAGATGCTGTAATAGCATACTTTTCCAACTCATCAGAAATCTTAGAAACAGCATCATTAACACCATCAAGTCTCTTTTCGAATGCGGTCTTTTCCAAGCTATTATCAGCCTCATGAGCCTTCTTGTACAAGTTATCAAAATCAGCCTTTGCAACAGACCAATCAACCTTCAACGCACCAATCTCAGCATACCTTGCCTTATAAACGTTAAGCTCACCTGTAACAGCGTCAATAGCTTCAGAAACGAGATCCAAAGTCTTAGCATTGATAGCAGCAATCTGATCTACCAAATTCTTTGCAGACTTACCAGCTGTAAGGTCAATATTAGGAACGCCATCAGTTACAAGCTTACCTATTTCTGCCTCAGCAACCTTAATCTTACCAACCTGTGTAGGTATCTTATTGATAGTAACAGTCTTATCTGCAATCTCATCATATTCCTTATCGAATGCCTTAGCTGCATCTGGACTCATCTCCTTATTCTCAGCTCCAGTAGCAACATTAAGCTTAGCAACATTAATAAGATTATTCTTACCAGTAACAGAAGCAAAATCCTCATTACCTATCTTATATGGATCATAGAGATAATCGAGAGTAGCCTGATTAGCTGCCTCAATAGCAGCTTTGACCTCTGCCTTAATCTGAGCCTCAATATCACCAATCTTATCAACGTTATTTGCCTTATCGAGCCAGTTGGTTGTCTTGAAACGATAAGCATCCTCATTCTGAGTGAACTCAACCTGTGTTGCCTTATCTACCTTACCATTGCAGTCTGTAAGATGATCATTAATAGCTTTCTTTTCATTCTCAAGACCAAGTACGATATCAAACAAGTTCTTCAAGCGAACATTAATCTTATCAGCAATGCTCTTGGTTGGAGCAAATGTCTTATAGCCATCAATCTTAAGTACCTGTGTATCGTAATATGCACGAACTGTATTAATTGTAGCAATAAGTTCATTAGCCTTCTTCTCGTTATCACTCTTAACCTGAGCCTTCTGAGCACTCTCTGTCTCAGTCCACTTGCTCTTAATAGCAGTTTCCTGCTCTTCCAATGCCTTTACACGAGTAGTATACTGCTCAACCATGTTGGTCCAAGCTGTAGGCAACTTAGCATCTTCAACATCATTATTCAAGTAACCAGCCTTAATGGTATTCAACTCATTCTGAATCTTAGCAAACTCAAGCTCATACTTCTTCTGTGTCTCAGGTTCATTCTGATACTTAGCAGAAACCTTATAGCTATAATCATTCAATAATGTCTGAACAGAAGCAAGCTTGGTAGTCAACTTGGTATAAGACTGACCAATGATATTCTTTCTATAAGATGTCTGACTAGAAACAGCAACATCACACTTATCAGAAATAGTAGTCTTCAAATCTGCAGCTGTAACCTTATAACGATTATCGGTCTTAGCGATAGCCTTACTCAACTCATCAACAGTCACCTTCCAAGCATCATAACCGGCCAAAGATGTCTTATCGAAACCGGCAGCAAGAGCAGCATCGAGAGTCTTAACATCACCAGCCAAAGTTGAAATATGATTAGCATGAGCTACTTCAACATTAGCACGTGCAACCAAGTTTGCTACATAAGCCTTGTCTGCATCAAACTTAGCATTAAAATCAGCTGTAGCCTCGTTATTCTCAGCCTTAAAGTGCTTAGGGAAAGCATTCAATGACTTCAAAGCAGCCGTCTTTGTATTATCGAGTTCTGCCTGAACCTTAGCCATTTCAGAATCTACCCAATCACGCTTTGCAGAACTCTTTACCAACTTCTCAACCTTATTATTTTTGAGTTTTGGTACAAAATTGTAAATATAGCTAGAAGTACCATTATTAGTAACAGACTTCTTGTCAGCAGAAACATCAAGAGCATCAGCAGCTAACTCTGTCTTCTTAGCATTATTAATAGCAGTCTGTGCATCCTTTGCATTTTGTCCATCAACAATAGCCTTATAAGAAGCCATAGCAGCATCAGCGTCAGTTACAATCTGCGCAATAGCAGCCTCGATTGTAGACAAATCAGACTTAAAGCCATCAAGTTTAGCGGAAACCTGATCTTCATTCTTATATCCCTTAAGATCAGCAATCAACTTCTCAATTTTTACACCCTGCTTGTTAAGTTCACCACGTACAGAAGTAAAGAATTCAGAGAAATCGCTAGCGTATTTAGCTGTCTCTGCATTTTTTGCATTAAGAACATCCTGTGCATGCTTAACAGCTGCATTTGCATCACGATAACCGTGCTCGTTATATTTGGAAATAATGTTCTTCTTATCGTTCTCATACTCTTCCGTCGTAAACTTCTTAGTGCTGAACATTTCAAGGATACTGCTCTTCCAGTCGTTGTAGAAACTGAACTTTTCATTTGTCTTTTTCATCGCCTTTTTCAAAGCACGGGCAGACAACGCCTTGTTTC
>OQVP01000453.1_pt1 | contig 15934 bp, 14 predicted proteins | sample 1691541 | NCBI WGS metagenome assembly OQVP01 (sample SAMN03418258, study PRJEB22391) | human gut metagenome | biome: human-gut; feature: organic feature; material: feces | host: Homo sapiens | place: Tanzania | collected 2013-01 | reverse complement strand
ATCGTGATTATATTAAGGCGATGACTGATAAAAAGTCGATGAAGGAAAAGACCTCTATCGATTACCTCAGCCGCCTTAAAATGCTCGAGACGTTTATCCAGGAGTGCAAGAATATCAAATACGCTTATCAGATAGACAGAGCTTTCGCCATCGACTTCCTGGATCATCTGATGTACGACCGTGATGTGTCAGCTACGACCAGGAATAATTACCGTTCATGGTTTGTTTCCTTCGGAACCTGGCTGATGGATAGAAAGTATATCTCGGAGAATCCAGCCATTGATATTCGCAACATTGCGCAGACGGAGAAGTTCAGAGATCCACTGACCGATGGGGCACTGAAGAGGTTGAAGGAATATCTGTATGATACCAACAAACACTTTCTGCTGGCCTGCCTCTTCGAGTATTATACTTTTATCCGTCCGAATGAGTTGACTCAGATAAAGATTGGTGACGTTTCCATCAAGGACCAGACGGTATTTATCAGTTCTGCCATCAGTAAAAACCGCAAGGATGGCATGGTGGCGTTGAATGATGAAATACTGAAGCTGATGATAGAGCTGAAGATATTCGAGCATCCTAGCCATTGCTACATCTTCGGGAAGAGCCTGAAACCAGGTGAGACCCGTGCAGCCTACAACCAGATAAGAGTAGAGTGGGGTAAGATGAGGACAGTCTTAAATTTCCCGAAAGAGTACCAGTTCTACAGCCTGAAGGATACTGGTATCAGAGACCTTGCCAATGCACAGGGAATTGTAGTGGCCAAAGACCAGGCGAGACATTCTGATATATCGGTGACCAGCCGATATATCAAGAACCAGATGAAAGTAAACGAGGAGACTAAGCACTTTAAAGGTGGGCTTTAGTCTCCTCGGAGATTACGACATCATATAGAAATATCCTATATAGATTTTGTCTATCTGGTCATCCTTGACATCCATCTCTATTTTTTCACATACAAATTTCTTGTTATGGATGATGTATGTTCTGGACGGATCGGGGATAGCATCACTTTTAAACTTTACCTGAAGACAGTTCTTGTTGTCTATTTTGAGACCGTTATCATGCAAGGTTCCCAAGACAGTTGCACCTATTCCGCTTTTCATACAGAGTGATAGCGAGAAATAAGTATCATCGAAATGAGCGATGCCGAGTCTGAATCCCGTATTTGTACGATAGTCGGTTAAGAACTGCGGCCATCTGGATTTTTCTCCTACCCAAGACAGCTTCGTTGTTGAACCGTCTGTAGATTGTACTCTGCCTGGAAGGATGAAGAATATATTCATGCATTCCTGCTCATCCTCTGAGTTGTCGAGTGTGGATTCATCGTCGAGCGCATCCTGTACGGATGTATAGCTATAGCCATCTTCGTCGATATCACACTCCTTGGAATCAGATTCCTTGTCATTGGGAATAGATAGAAGACATCGTCTCTCGTAGTAATTGTCTTCTAGCAATCCCGACTTGAAATTAATATTTTCCACTACTTGTGCAGCAGGAGAAATATTCAGATCAACATAATCTTCAGACGAACTATCTCTGATTAGCGGAGACCAGACGCCAGCAGGTTTCCAGCTTTTGTTCCCGTTTCCATCTTCCATGTATATGTAGTAGTTGCCGAAATTCTCGATGATTGTCTGACGTTTCTTTCTTTCAGACCACGACAACGTGGTAGAAGCAAACTGCCTATCTGAACCCATTAGTTCTTTGCTGTGAACAGTTTCAAAACTATCGAAAACCTTTTTCGAGATAACCTCGTAGTTGTCTCTATTGGCGGAATCCCCAAGATTATATTCCAGGTTTGCTGTGGAGGACGTGGAGAAGGATCCATCTTCATCGTAGTCCGTAGTGTATTCGTCCAAAGGCTCGATCTCTATGGAATCTGCAGTTGTCAGTTCTGAAGCGTTGATAACTGAACAGGTCTTCTTGATATCGTCAAAAACGACAGTGGCATTGAAGAGTTTCCGGAATTCTTCGATAAAGGTGTAGCTGGACCAATGAGGAAGCGCCTTGCGAAGCTCACGGGTCTTGTAAGCAGAAGCGATATACAGGAGGTTCCACGGCGTGCGGTCGAAGTCGTTGCGCTTGAGGGTGTATCCTTCATATTCTATCACTTTGCGGAAGATATACATCAGGTTGGGCTGAACTGCCAGGTTCATGACAAACGGCGCATTGTAGCCGATAAACTGCTTGGTTCTATCCACTCCAACGAAATTGGCGATAAGGTCGTTCGTTTCGTCTCTTACTGGCATAAAACACCATTTTCCTTCCACTCCCAGGAACTCCGACTTATCTTCATTCAGCCTGTAGATGTCATTAATCTTTTGAAGGTTTTTAAATCCCTGAGACCAACCTTTATCAACAGTATAGCCAGGTGTGTCAGCTGTGCCGAATGGAATCTCATCGATATAATGCTTGGTCATCCTGTCATTGTACTTGATGCGGGATTTTCCGCCCACTATCTGAAGCTTTACCTCTGACTCCGTTACACTGATAATGGTTCCCACACCCGATAGGATCAGGCGACCGCTCACGTATAGCTTGCAGTCGTCAAACTTCTGGGTGACCTTGGATACATCGAAGCGGCTCACGTTATGGAAGACTCTTCGGTTATTCATGATCGACATCGGGAAGTTGATATCGTAGGAATATTCGCCGTCATCGGTAACGTACTGGTTGCCGTATGTAATCTTGATAGATTGGCTGGCAGCCGGGAAGGCTGCCATGCCATTAATAATGCATGTAATCATAAACTTATTTGTTGGATTTCATCTTTTGAAATTGGCTCCATTTGCGGTCGAAGCCATCGGGACCCGTAAATACCATGTACGACTTGATGCCGAGGTTGAGCTGTTCGTTGAGTCTATCGATGGTAGAACTTACGTTATCGAGAGACGCTCCCATCTGCCCGTTGTCGTTATTGACATTTACAACTGGGGCTACAACTGCAGCGCCTCCTGTTCCCATGGCACGGCTTACGTCTTGAGCTGTGAGCGATGCTACGGTATTATTACGCTGGGCGGCATCGATGAGCTGAAGGGCAGGAAGGAGCTGAGGATTGTTCACGGCGTTATGATTTGCTACGAATTCGCCTGCATGAACCACGCCCACCTCTTTCTTCCAATGACCAGGACCCGTGAAACCGCCCTCGTAATATCCAGCTGCCTCTGCCTGATGCTGTTTTTTAATGGTCGCTATCTGGAGCATGCCGGCAGCAGTGGCGAGTCCGGCGGCTATAGGGGCGATGATATAGCCCACGGTAGGGATAGCTGCTGCTGAAGAGTAGGCGTTGATAGCTGACATGGCGGTGGAAGCGACTGCCTGGGCAATCTCTATTTTCATCGCTTTCTTGTTGGCTTTGGTCTTTGCCGCAGAAATTTCCTTATCTCGTTTCGCTTCCAGACGCTTCTTCTTGGCAGAATTATTGCCGGCAGCAGAAATCTGCTTATCGTAGTTCGCCTGGATCTTGGCTACCTCCAGGTCGGAACATGCCTGAGAATAGGCCGAAGCTGCTCCCATCATGCTGCTGATGCTGCTGAAGGCCGCACCTGCGATGGCCGCAATCTCCTGATAGGTTTCTTTATACATCTGCTTCTTGGCATCCAATTCAGCCTGTTCGCTGATAAGACCTTCTTTTCGAAGGTCTCGGAGTTTTTCATTAACCATCTTCTGCTGCTGGATGGCAGCGATGGCACCTCCGGCAATAGTGGCGAGATTATCAGATCCGAGCGAACCGCTACGGTCATCACTCTGTCTGGTCATCTTCTTGGCGGTATCGAGAGCGGTGTTTGCATCGGTTCTCGCCTGGTCTTTGGCATCTGGCTTGTATGATGCATACTTGTTGGCGATACCCATCTTCATGCGCTGATATTCATCCTCGCTTACGAGACCTGCCTTATGAACCTCATCCAGTCCTGCAAGCTCCAGTTTCATCTGCTGCTCGTTACTGAGGGTAAGATACTCCTGTTTGAGCTGCATCAGCGTATCATCGTATTGTTTCTGACGATCATATTGGTGCTGCTGCTCGCTGCGCTCAATTTCTCGGGCTATCTGCCAGTACTCATCAGAGGTCTTCAGATAGAGTGCCTGCTTCTCTTTGAGGAATGTCTGGTCGAGCTGGAAGAGGGCTTCATTGGTTGCGCTCTCGTTATGATAGAGATCGGAATCTTTGTTGTAATATTCGGCGGTAATGGCCTGTTCTGCCACTTGTCGGTCATACTCCAGCTCCTGAAGGTCTTGGGTCTGCTTGCGCTCATAATCGGCAGAGATCTTTTCCTTCTGGGCATTCAGGCGTTTGTATTCCTCGCTTTCAGCTTCGCTGTATTTGCGGAGGATGTCCATACGCTGCTGAAGCCCCTGCTCCTTAATCTCTGCCATGCGCTTGTTGTATTCCGCCATGCGAATCTGACCGGTAGAGTAGAGGGTGGCAGTTTCCAGCTGCTGAGCCTCGGTGCTTTTCTTGGCATCGTCCAGCTCTTTTTTGAGGGCAGCCTTACGCTTGGTTTCTGCTTTGAGGGCAGCAGCTTCACGCTTCTTTCTTTCCTTCTCTTCGGCTTTTCGCTCCTTCTCGGTTTTATAATGGCCAGAGGAACCTGCAGAAGACGATGCTGATTCCTTTCCGCTGTCTATCTTTGTGTTCTTTTTTATTACGGTGGTCAGGGCTTTTCTTATCTGCTTGTTGTTCTTGATTGTTGAATCAAGCGCAGCTTCCTGTGCATCCAGGGTTTTCTTTTCGCTTTGAACCGCCTGAAGTCTCTTCTTGTGGATTTCTTCCTGTTTCTTGTTTGATTTAAGTGCTTCGCTATCTTTAGTAAAATATGAACTTTCCGAACCGGGGCCAAAGGAAGGACGGAAAATCTTTTCCGATGTATATTTCTCTGGGTGGGCATCACGTTCAGCTTGAACCGCTTTGAGCGAACCCTTTATTCTGGTTTCTCTCGTCATCAGCTCCAGTCGTTTTTTGTTGATTTCCGCCTTCTTCTCATAGATGGCTTCTGCTATTGCCGCATCATTGAGTTTGCTGATATACTGCGATATTACTTCTATATTGTCATTATAGAGTTTTCCTTCTCTGGATATGCTGGCATGATAATCCGGGATAATCTTCTGCAAATTAGCGATAGCACTTCTTCGCTCATCCACCGTGTATGCATTCGAGTGAATAATCTTGTTGAGCATATCTATTTTGTTTCTCTCATCGATGGTTGCATCTGATACCTTTTTCGCTAGACTAGCCTGCTGCTCTGCAACAGCCTTGTTATTCTTTGCTTCCTGGGTATTATTCCGGAGCGTTTCATTATACGAGGCAAAAGCCTTCACTGTACCATAGACGGCAACTCCCACCACTGTGAGAACGGTGGCGAGCGCAGTCCAAGGGTTGGTAAGACTGGCTAAACGTGCAGCCCTCATCACTACGATGTAGCCTTGCACGCCTTTTGTCAAGAGTGCCCATGTAGCTTGCAGGGCAACCATGGCTGTGCGCAAAAGAGTTGTTGTAGCGATATAAGCTTTATCCACAGCAGCGTTTGCTGCAGCGGCAGCTGTTCTCAGCTTGATGGCAATAGTTTCCTTATACCATAGAGCGGTGCAGACGGCGATGGCTGCGCCTATCACTGCAAGCTGTTTGGCATGAGTGACGGTAAAAGTTATCAAAGTTGATAACACACGTACGCCAACGCTCAGAGTGGAGATGGCGTACCTGGTTACAGGGATGAGCTGCTCACCCAGCTCTACCGTGATGTCTTCAAAACGCTGCTTTGCCTTATCAAGCTGAGCCTGCACCGTATTGTTCTGAACATTAAACTCGTTGATAACACTCGTACCTGAAGCGTATGACTGGGCTGCTAGATCTTGGGCTGTCCTTACTTGGTCTAAGTGTGAAGCCACTGCTGAGAGAACGCCAACGGCACGAGTGCCATTCAGCTGCATCTCCTCAAACATAGGAGCCATCTCTGCGAACCCGCCTCTAGCCTTCATGGCTCCCAGGAACTGCATCAGTCCCTCGTTGGCGTTCGTCTTCACCAGATTGGTGAATTTCTGAACCTCTATGCCTGCTATCTTGGCAAATTTAGCCGGTTCCTGAAACATCTTGGTGATGAGCTGGGAAAAGACAGTGGATGATGTCGCCTCTTCCTGCATGTTCTGGTCGAGGGCCGAAGCGAGACCCATCAGTTGTGCCTGTGTCATACCTGCCTGGATGCCTACACCGGAAAGGTCAGCGGTGAAATCAACGATGTATCCGGCATTGGCAGAAGAGTTCTGAGCGAGTTCATTGATGGCAGAACCCGTGGCAAGCATGGCTCCACGGAGTCCTTTGGTCTTATCTTCCCCGAACATCTGGGCAAGTTTGCCAATCTTATCTACCGCTCCTTCCCCCAAGTCATCGCCGAGCGCAACGTTAATCTTGTCGGCTCCATCAACAAACTCCTCAATCATATCCTTGCTGGTAATACCCAGGCGACCAGCAGAACCAGCCAGTTCATTGAGCTGTTCGCGAGCCGTGCGGGTGTCCATGCGCTTGAAATCTTCGTTCATTCGGCGAACCTCTCCATCGGTCTGACCTGTGTATTTGCGGACGTTGGCCATGGATTCCTCCATGTCGGCATAGGCTTGGGCGCATTTCTGGATGGTATCTCGAAGTGTATTATAACCAATGATAAACTGGGTGATAGCACCCCAGTTTGTGTTAAGCACATTTTTCAATCTGCTCCATACCCCGACGGATTCTTTTGACTCATTGTTGATGGCAGCCATTTCCAGCTTAACTTCTTTAAGTTTCTGCTGAAGTCTTTTCCATTCCTCGGAATTTCTTTCAACTGCTCCCGAACGTAACTGCTTTTGAACAGCCTTCATTGTGACAGATAGTTCTTTGTATGATGCAGAGGAAAGATTACCGAGTGTTCTATTCACTCGTTCCTGACTCGTTCTTAATGTATTGAGTGAAGCATTTATTCGTTTTATCTCCTTATCAAAAGCCGCAGTATCTTCTCCTTTCTTGAAGGCATCAATCTTTTTCTGCTTAACCTGCTCCAGTTGTTTTTCGAGCAGTGCAATAGTCTGCTTTGCTTGTTTGTCGTCAAGCAAAACGCGACCAATGAACGTTTGCGTATTGTTTGCCATAAATGATATTTTTTATAATTCTGCGCAAAGATAAGAATGGCAAGAGAACTATAAAAATACCATAAAAAAGCCCTCGAACGTGGAAGCATTCGAGGGCTGTAAATATCAAGGAATTAATATATCTTTGTTCTTCTCTTTCTCTAGGGCTGCATAACTTCTGAGAACCCTACCAACTTTGTTTCTTAAATTGATGGTATTGTCGGCAAACACAAACTCTTCCTTGTCGATAATGTGATTTGATACCAGAATAGAGTATGAATTGCCCATTTTGAAGAATGAAGACAACTTATTGTTCGGACTATACATATCCTCTATGGTAAGTTTGGGTAGGTCGCTTGTTTCTCTATTTAAGTACGTGCGACTGCGATTACCATTGCTTTTGCGTGAGGTGAATGCAACTGTAATGACAATTAAAAGCCAGCCGATAAAGATAAACCATGTCGTAATCATAATTCTAAAGTTTATTATAATCTTTGTTGCAAATATAATAATAATCTTTGAAATATGCAAGTTTTTAATGTTAAATCTTTGCTTTAACCCCTATTATTTAACTACTTCCACATATCTCGAATAGTTTATCCTGGAATGTGGGTTAAAGTTGACTATTTGAACCTGGTAGCCTTTCGTCCCCCAGCGCCACCACAGGAACCTATGCTTGTAGGTTCTGCTCACGATGGTGGTAAGGCTGTCTCTAGAGGTATATTGGCACAACCTGGCAGGGATATCAATATGTAGGGATAGCCATTTATCCTGATACGAAAAGACGGAATCTGCTGTATTGGGTACGGGTTCTATTCTTACTGTATCCGCTGTAGAGGATGATGCAGTATGGATAGATTTTACGTCCTTGAGCTTCACCTTGAGTTCTTTGATCAGTTTGGTATCTGCCAGATGCAGCTGCTTCAGTTCGTCACATTTCGCCTGAAGGGCTGTATTCTTGGCCACAGAAAGAGAATCATCCAGGTTCCCGTATTGAATATCATAGGTAAGGCTCCCCACGTTTTCTGTCTGTCTGTTGAGGTCTGCCTGCAATTTTCCGTTCTGGTATGCAGAACGTATGAAGGCAACCATGGTCACAATGAGCATGGCTGTCAGGATTTGAATGGTAGTTTTTGGATTCTTCATCATGATGCGATATCTTTATATTCCTCGATGGCGTTAAAACAAGGGCACATCTTCTTCCATTTCGACTTATCCGTGCCCCAAATATCGCGATGTCCCATAATCTTTGCCTCAGGGAACATCTGCTTGAGCTTGTGGAGTAGGAGAGTGAGAGCGTCCTTCTGCTCTGGTGTGCGGTTATCCACAGGTTTGCCATCCTTATCGATGCCACCCATATAGGCCACATTGATGGCGGTCGAGTTGTAGCCTTGCACCCCATTGCTTACCTTCTCGATAGCGAGAAGCTGATGAGTACCTCCATTAGGTGTGACTACATAGTGATAACCGGGATTACTCCATCCCTTACGGCGAAACTCAGCCTTGAGGTCGTCGATGGTCTGCTGCTGCGAACCTGCTGTGCAGTGGACGAAAATACGTTTAATCTGTCTCATTTTTATTGTGATTTAAAAATTTGTCTTTAAAGTTTGCGAATTTCGCATCGATGGCGATAGCTACGCCGAAGATGGACCCAGCATACATGAGTGACTGTGCGAAGTACCAGAGCACGTTGTCTGTCACATCACGAGATTGTGACGTGAAGTAACTGATATAAACCAGTATGATGGCGAGAAGGAGCACAGCTACCGCTGATCCGTACTGAATCCATTCTTTTGTATTCTTCTGCATAATTGTATTCTTTTTATATTCTTGTGCAAAGATATAATTTATGTACTGTCTATAAAAATACGGTAAAAGAGTATGGTGTAACGCCGGTTCTGGCGTTATGGCGACTCATCTATTTCCATGTTGATTCTTCCGTTTTTCATATAGATTTCTATTTCTACTCCCTTGTCAAGAAGCAAGCTTATCTCCTTCTCTGTAGGAAGTTTCTTCAGTATTCTTTTCTTCATTCCTCTTATTCGTTATGTTTTTAGCGATATTCATGTATATCGCCTTTTCCGTGTATTTGTATTTCAGTTTCACTACCTCGAAGTGACCTTCTATGTAGCAGTATTCGTAGAATTTCGGTGGCAGCTTCGCCATGATTCTCCTCTTGGTCGCATATTCGTTATAATGCGTCATGATACCCAGATAGGAATTGACCGATGCGATTTCCTTTCTGATATCATCTGTCATGCCTGATTCGGCGGCTTTGCCTAGTCTTCCAACCGCCAGCGCAAAACTGTTGACCGTATGGTTGGCTACATAGATTCTGCCAGGCTTGATGATGGCTCCGGTAAACTTGATACCCTTGGAGTAATGCTGAATGTACGTCTTCTTCTCGTTAAGTCTCAATCCGAGTTTACCTAGTTCTTCTCTCAGCATAGGAATGATGGCCAGCAGCTTCGCTTTATCCTTGCTTGCGAAAGATATGTCATCCACATATCTGTCATGTCTTACGCATACCGCATCAATCTTCCAGTCAATCACATTCAGCAGGAAGTTGGCAAACAGCTGAGCAAAGAGATTACCAATGGCGATTCCCCTATCATCGCCGTTTGTAAACAACGATTTCTCTTTCGGAATAAAGTTCCACATCCACAGAGGACTTCTTCTTTCGCAGTGAAGCTCAGGCCGGTGCATGATAACGAGATTACAGAGCCACCTGAGGTCTTCCTTGTCATCTCCTTCATAGTGTTCGACGATAAAACCATCTATCATCTTCGCTAGTTCTGACTTGATGATGCTCATGAAAAATCCCTTCAGATCCAGCTTCATGACGCAGGCATCCTGCGTGTAATTCTCACTCTCTTCGCGGATATCTTCTGCAAGTTGGGTAACACCGGCAAGCTGGCCCTTACCTTTGCGGCAGTTGTACGTCCTCTCACAGAAAACCTGCTCGAACAGCGGTTCAAGCCTCAATGCGATGTAATGATGAATGATTCTGTCTCTGAACTGACCTGCGAACACTTCCCGGTAGCGAGGATAGCGGACGACAAAGCAGATAGATTTTTCCGATTCTATATTGACGTGAGTTAACTTCGTTTGTCAGTTCGACTAAGTTGCGAACATAATTCAGCTCGAACTCCGTAGCGCCGACTGTGCTCCGCTTTCGTTTGCGGCAGTCTAGATATGCTTCTAGCATCGTTTCGAAATCTACCATTTCTATCTTTTCCTTTTTTTATAACCTTTTTGGAATACGTCTTCTTGATTAGTGCTGAAACCGGACGAACTCTGTTCTGATTGAACTTATAGTTGTTGTTCATGTTGCCGTCGCTCAGATTCAAGTTCCAAGCGTTATCAGCCGAGTTCTGGGTTGACGCCACATATCTTATTCTTTACCATAAATGATGGTTGTGGCCCATTTATTTAGGAAGACTGTTCTCCTAGTTTGGACGTACCTCCCTAGCTCTGACTACGTTCACTCTCTGCCTTTTCGAGGGCTGCAACAAGTGAACCCTTCCATGCTGTGCTCTGCCGCCCTATGCTATCCATCAACAGGAGCAAGTTTGCCAACTTGCTCCTGCCTTTTATCCACTGATGTTCTCCGGCTATCTCGATCAGGGTATTTAATAATTCCAGGTTGGATTGCAGCTCAGTCATTTCAGCGATTCGTACCTTTAGATTTCTCTCCATATAGACCTTTGCTATAATATGCAGGGAATTGATTGCAGTACGCTCGATTCTGTCACCAACAACATATCTCTGCTCTTTCGGAAAATCCTTGATTACATAAATCACCTCATTCAGAAACTTCTTTGTCTCTCTGTAAATTCTCGTCTCACTAGCAATCTTTGCCATTTTAAATACACCTTTCTTTCGATAACTTGTTACCCCCACGCCTTTAAGGGCGTGGGAGAATTAAAGAACTAACTACTAACTACTGTAAAAATGCTGAAACCGGACGAACTCTGGTCTGATTGAACTTATAGCCGTTGCTCATGTAGCCGTCGCCCAGACGCAAGTACCAAGCGCCATCAGCCGAGCTCTGGGTGCTAGACCAATACCACGTTTTCTGCAACTGGGTTGCTCCGTTAATCTTTGACAGGGCGTAGTTAATCTTGTCAAAGTTAGCCCAAATCATAGCCAGCTCACCGAGTGATGGCAACCACCATTTGCCTGCAAGCAAACCCTTACCGTTTGCGTTTGCACGAGAATACTTGTTACAGAATCCAGGAGCATACGCCTCGGTGTTTGTAATGTTTGTCGTCGAACTTGCCTTGATGATAGTGTCAGTATTGGCCTTGCCGGTGAAATCAGCAAACGCAACCAATCTGTCGCCTGTCGTGGTCACACCGCTGATATTCACGCCATCACCCTTGCTAGATACGGATCCGTCAGAGCCTGTCACCTTGGTTGGCTTAGAACTCCAAGGAAGTCCTGTACTTGCCTCGGTTGGAGCAATAACAACATGCTTACCGCCCTCTACGAGCAATACGCCGTCAGCAATCTGACCGCCTGACTGGAGCGATGGCCAGTCACTTACTCTAGCTGCTAAAGGATAGCCGTCACTATTACGATGATACATGACGAATATGCCGTCGTACATCTGCAATGAGTTCGCCTTAACAGCCTCAATCATTGTGTTCTTGCTAGCGTTAGTGATAGCCTGACCGTTAGAAGCAAGCCACTCGCTCATTTTCTTTGTCTGAATTCCCATAATTATTACTTTTAAAAATTACTACTCAAAATTACTTATTCTCTTCCCCGTTTCCGATGATTGCGATAACCGCATCAATTACACAAGGAGCGCAGTTCTGAACCACCAGCTTGCGGATGATTTCCGTCTCTCTCTCGTTATACTCCGTCTCGGCATTTCCGTTCCACATCTTGGTTGCAAGGGCAGTGCCCTCGAGACCTAAGCCGTTTCCGCGGTTATACACAAGGTTCGCGATGTCCTTTCGGAGATTCGCTACTTGACAAGATGACTTGTCGATTGAGGTATAGACCTCTACGTTGTCTAGATTGTATTTCATATGTTTTTTAATTTTTCATTACCAGTCACGAGGGCATTTATACTGTACCCAACAACCGGATTTTGTCGAATTCCCAGATAAGGACACATCCCTGTGGTAAACGAATATCATTGCATCGCCACGACTGTCTATAGTCAGGTCCTCTGTGTTAGCACCTCTATCATAAAGAATGAAAGACTTCCTTGTCTCACCCTTGTAAGTCGTTGAGGTGTTCGTAATAAGATGAACATTTCCGGAATTGTCATTTTTTACCATTATGACATAGCCGTCATCTTCCTTTCCCATCTTGGGCAACTGATAGTAGCCACCTCCTCCGAGAACAACCGAATTAACGCCTTTGGAGATTTGTACAGGTGAGTTATAACTCGAGCCGCCAGAACTAAGCCTTTCGACTTTGACTCTCAATCCCATCACATAGCCTCCGTTCGTCATGTCTATTGCTATATTTGTCGCAGCCCCGCTGGCTCCGCAAACCAAAGCGCAGTTAATATCTGCAATACTTTCGGAGACTCTACTGTTTGTAAACATAGCTACAGCTGTCATTCCGGATGAAGTTCCAGGAAGAACGTTGCCTCCGATTCTTGCATACATCTTGTTCGTATCATTACGCAGAGTAATATGAGCATCATTATCGAACCCCTCGTTGGTTAGACCAGTTCCATCGATTTTCATTCCGGCGATTTTTCCATCCGTGGCATAAATCGTGCCCGACACGTTCACATCTGTTGCAACCAGATGGCCTTTCGATGTTACCGAGAATGGAGCTTCTTTGCCGGTCTCCGCGCCAAGCCATAGTGCGTAAGCGGAATCATCGCCATTTCCGTTAGGAACCCTGAACGAGCCGAAAATCTTGCCATTCTCATTCGAACCATACAGGTTGATTTCGTTAGAACCGAAGAGGTTGATCTTGGCGTTCTCCGCGAGAAGGAAATCTGTTGCAATGAAAGTCATATTCATGTCAGCAGCAGACCAATACTTGCCGAATTCGGACGACCCTGGAGTATTCCTCGTATCAGTCGTGCCGGTTGACTCGTATTTACTGATGCATCGATACCAAATCTTGCCTATCAGTACCACATCGATGAATTTCTCGTCATTTCCGCCAGCCATATACTCGTATGGCTCCGTCTCTGATGAATCAACGAAACCCTTGTGCTGTCTCCAGATTGCGCCTGCGCTACCACGCTCGCCGTCTATAGGCTGACGAATAACGGCAAATACTGCACTTGCCAAGATATTCAAATTCATGTGCGAGGTAGGAATTCCCTGTGTAGCTTTAAGTTCCTCAACGTAATCATAGTCCTTATCATTTCCGTTGCTGACATATACAGGAGCATCATACCAGAAGAACTTCATTAAGCTTACGGCTTCTTCTTCCGTATTCATCATCAGGCAGTCGTATATGTTATCCGAACCATCCCCCAAACTATACTCAGCCGTTTTTCCGTCGTGGCCAACATATATGATAATGTAGTTATCGCTTTCGAGCACCTTTTCTAACTCTTCCGATTTGTCGCCCGTATGTTTGACGAAATGAAAGCGCCCTAAATCCTTCGAAAGAAACTTACCTGTTTTGCCATCTGCCGTAACGGAATCTGTATCAAGGCGAATCTCGTAGGACACAATAGGCTTGCCCTCCACCTTGACCCATTTGTACGAATCGGGAGCACTTGGATCTTTAGCGCTGGTAGTATAGCATACACCCATGTACGGATAACCGATACCGGCAGGATCCGATGTGCTGAAACCGGCAGCCGTAATCTTTCCGCTTGCATCCTTAGTGATGTTTTCCGCCCAAGCTATGTGGTAATAGTATTGGGTGGCATTCTCGCCAGGCTCTCCCTTGATACTTCCGCAATTAACAAAACCGTACATGACGTTGGCATCAGAACTGTCTCCGTTGACATACACCCATAGCTCTCCGGCAATCAGATAACAATCGCCGAGATTAACTCCGCTCTGGGGAAGCAGGTTAGGCGCGTCTTTCTTGCCCTTGATGTTGATTGATGTTCCGTTGGCTCCATCCTTTCCGTTCATGCGCACGTACGATGGAGTGCCTGGTTTGCCCTTGCTGTCGTAATGGGTAACCCGATACCATAGGAATGGCTTCGCTGCGGTGGTCTTCAGCGGAGCGTCTTGCCAGTCTGTACTCTTGATGTCGCTAGGCTGAGTATTAATGTCCGTAGTGGTCTCTCTTGCACTGATTGCAAAATCGTATTTGGTATAACTGCCATTTATGCCATCGGCTCCCTTTTCGCCGACAATACGCATCACGTTCCATGTGCCGCTTCCGGTCTTCACACGCATATAGATGCATCCGTCACTAAAATCTTTTTCCCATGATACTTTGTCACGGGAATATTCACAGGTAACAGATGCACCATCTTTACCATTTGCTCCATCGTGATTGATGGTGATGCTCGTCATGGCAAGCGGGTCGCCAGACGGCTTGCCGCTTGCCATGCTGAACGCATAAACGCATACATCTATCACGCTTGCCGACTTATCTATATAGACATAGAAAAATCCATTATTAAAGATGAGCCTTGAAACTCTAGAACCTTCAGCTGTATAGTACAACACGGTTCCCTTGCATAGTTCTCGCTTAGAACCTACCACCTTATATACATAGCATTTGACAACTGCGTAAGATTTGTCCTGATCCCATAGTGCAGTACCGCTGGCCCAGTTGCCGTTCGCATCAACAGACAAGGCACTGGTAGAGGGTACGATCTCGTAAGAGACCGCATCCTCGCCGTTTGAAACGCTTGCTATATGAAATGCTTTGCGTACTATAGTCATAATTTTTGTTTTTTACGTTGTCAAATCCGTGATAACACAGATTATCTCTCCATCGATTCCGTTATTCGCGGTAATGAACTTCTCCGGTATTACAAACTCCGTCTTCTCGTCTGAGTCGAGGAATGGAGGGTTTGCCGAGGAACCCTTTTTGTTTAGCTTCGTGCCTACGGAATCAAACAATCCCATGCTGAACTTGCATCTTGCAGCATCAAGCTTGGTATCTGAACCGGCATGTTTCACGTATGGCTTAAATCTGAATGCCACACCGCTTCCCTTATAGCTGATAAGAGATGCCGGTTTTCCGTTGTCGTCCACCGGGTTAGGGTAAACTTGCCATGGGTCCGAAACATCGGTCACGCTCTGAATATCTGTACCATATACGCCATTGGCGTTTGACACCTCACACATGAACAGCGCTGCTCCGTTAACCATTCCCTCTGATACATCAAGGATGGAGTCCGTTTTACCTTCGAGAACCACCCAGGCGCCATCTTTCTGCTGGGACCACTTAAACGTGAACCCGTCCTTTGTTGTTCCGCTACTTGTAACGGCAACGGCTTCGAGCTGGCAGCTTCCGTCTTTCACGGAGATGACAAAAGGAGTTCCCTTGTATGTTGCAGGAGACTGGATTCTCACCTTCTTGGAGGATACATCGCCATAACCGATTGTTACCGGGAAGATTCCTGTCGCACCGAAGCTTGTATTATCAACCGGAACAGTGGCCACTGCCGTGATGGAGAACGAACTTTTGCCGTTAATGTTAATCAGGTTTTTGACAACCTTTAAGCACTGAACGGCCACGCCGTCAATCTCTTTCGACATCTTTACGAAATGTCCTGTCTCGTTGTTAACACCAAATGTCGTTGTTGATTTTCCGCCCGAGAATGAAAGCTGCTTGCCGTTAACGTACCAGATGATATTTTCATCCTTAATCACAACAGACTTTGCGCTGTTCTCGGAATCATACAGAAGGAACATCAATAACGGAGAGTTAT
>OQVP01000451.1_pt1 | contig 15948 bp, 25 predicted proteins | sample 1691541 | NCBI WGS metagenome assembly OQVP01 (sample SAMN03418258, study PRJEB22391) | human gut metagenome | biome: human-gut; feature: organic feature; material: feces | host: Homo sapiens | place: Tanzania | collected 2013-01 | reverse complement strand
TGGACTTGCTGAGCTGGCGTATATGCCTATTATTTGGCTGCTTCTGCATGGGCGCACGGACAGCCTCGTCCACTTTGTCATTCTGCTTTTCAGCAACCTTGTGGTCTGTCTGGTCATCTACTTACTGCTCACCCGGCGCATCCGGCGCGGGCGCCTGCTGTTTGACAATGTCAAGACGGTGCTGTACTCCGGCTTTTTCCTGATTGCTGCGGTCTACCTGAGTGTTGTGCTGGAGGATGTTCTGGACAGCAGCGCAGAGTCCTACCTGACCGCCTATCTGGCGCTGAACGCGTTCTGCATCCTGTTTGCCATCACGATTCTGGCGCTGGAATTTTCAAATTGCAGCATCAAGAGTCTGGAACACGAGAATGAAATGCTGGAGCATCTGCTGGAATGTGACAAGCAGCAGTATGAACAGGCAAAAAAGGACATGAGCAGTATGCTGGATTACATTGACAAATTGGGGGAACTGGATACCACAGGCATAGAGCCCATGTCCCATGTATTTCCGGTGGAAAACGTATTTCGGGAAGACGTGGTGACAAACGGTGACGAGAGTGAAAAAACACTGAAAAACGCACCGGAGGAGAAGGATAACATGTTTGTGGTGCCCAAGACTTTTGAGGCATAACGGAAAGAGAGCAGAAAGCGCCGCAGAAGCGGCAGAATGAGAGGAAATATGGAAGATTTTCAAGACTTTCAGATCATTGACAATTGCCTGATGGTGCGTATGCCGGAGGAAGTGGATCATCACAGAGCCGCCTACATCTGTGCGGGGGCAGACAGTCTGCTTGTGAGGGAAAATGTGGAAAATGTAGTGTTTGATTTTGAAGATACCCGTTTTATGGATTCTTCGGGGATTGGAATTATTATGGGAGGGGCCGTGTCCTCTACTCTTTTTTTTTGCCGTCCTCCTGACCTGACACGCCCGGGGACAGCTCCTTGAAGATGGCCGCCACCGCTGCGGGCACCTCGACCAACGACTCCGGAGAGGCTCCGACATCATCTGGGGTTATCCTCTCATCCTTCCCGGCCTGGCGCAGCCCCTCGTTCACGCACGCGGCCACAAGAGCCGTACAGTCGGATGGGGACAGCCTGTCGATATTGACCAGGCCGTCTATGGTGTCACGCCCCACATAGCCCAGATAGGCCGCCACGGCGTTGAAGTTCGCCGCCGCCGGATAAATCCGGCCATTCACCTTCACATCAACCATGGCTAAGCGCTTTTTGTCATGGCTCCGGACACCTTGAAGTTCATCGTCCAGCTCGCGGTGTCCTCTGAGTTGGAGCTCTCGGTGTAGCCCGTGCATACGCAGTTTCCCGTGTATGAATTGCCGCCGGCGCAGGAATACACGAACGGGATGACAGCCGCGGAACCGGTCTTCAACGCCATCTCAATAAGGTCGTCGCGGCCCAATTTTGACGTTGCCCCCGTCACCGATACCTCAACCATGCCCTGAGCCGCGAAAGTCACCTCCTGACCGATGACCATTGACTGCTTGTTGCCCTGGTCATCCTTGGTGATGCTCTCCTTCGTTGTCGGGGTGATCGTCAGGTCATCCTGAGTGCGCCCCGCGAGCGTCTTATTGTTCAACTTGAACGCTATGTTGTAACCTTCTACCATAATTTTGAATATTTCTAATTATATTGCGTTATCTGAAACCTGACCTCGCTCCGCCACACGCCCTCGACGCAGGTGTCAGCCCTTGACACGGTGAACGTCCTGAACGTCTCATTATTCATCGCGGCGAGCACGGCGGCCTCTATCTTTTCAGCCAGCGGCCTCGTGTCTCCGAAACTCTTGCCGTAGACCGTGACCGGAACATTCGAGACTATCTTATAGACTCCATCCTTCGTGCGGTAATATTCATGCGAATGCTCGTACACCGCGTAAGGGTAAACGCCGGTCTCGGCCTCGTACAATGAAATCGGGGCAATCCCCTTGACCGCCGCCACAAGCGTCCTGCCTATCTTGTCGTCAAAGTTTGTCGATGTCATAGCCCTGCTTTTTCAAGGAATCATTAAATTCGGTCATGAACACATTCTCCCACCCCTCGGCTGCCTCCTCGAAGAATCCGGTCGGATACTGACCCATGTCGTTGCGCCTCAAACGCCCGTTGGCTGAGTCCTTGCTCTTGACCGGATAGTCGAACTTGTGGTCTGGATCGCGCCTCGCCAAAGTGCCGTAATCCGCCCAATATGCCTTGAACCAGTCGCTGACCTTCTTCCCGTTCGGCTGGTGTCCCTGCGCCTCGTGCCCGTTGTACAGACCCATATCGGCATAGAAGTCACCACCCCTCGACATCTTGGCCTTCGACTTCACCAGCTTCTTCCAGCGTGCCGGAATCTGACGCTTGAACTTGGCCGCCACCTTGCGTCCCGCTGATGCCATCGCCTTCTTCCCCGCCTTCTGGAGCTCCTTGGGAGCCCCGTCAAACATACGGAGAACATCCTCGACACCGTCTATCCTTATCGCCTTTGCCATATCACTCTATCGACCTGACAGACAATTTGCATACAGGAGAAAGCCGCGACACTAGGTCTATCCCCTCAATGGCGTAAGGGACACCGCCAATGATGACGCGCCACCTCGTTGTCAACTCGGACACCTTCCACAGGGTCAGGGTCAAAGCTTGACCCTGCTCCAGGTTGCCGTTGTCTATCACCTCGTCGATGTCGCGCTCAACCTTGGCGAACGCCTCGCGCACGCACTGCCAGTTGTAGATCTTCTCGCCGGTGTCGCCGGTGGTGATCTCGCAGCGTTGCAGCCGCACCTTCGTGTCAAAGTCGCCTATGCCCCAATTCTCCATAACTACAGCTCATAATTGCGGTAAGGCCGCAGAAGCGCGGCGGATGCCTTTGGAAGCGTCTCCACGCTGTCCAGCGGATTACTGAAAAGCGATGATGCGATCAGGAGGATGGCGTTCATCAGGTCATCCGGCACCTGTTCCATGCCGGAAGTCCAGACGACCTCCGCCTCATCGCCCGTCATAGACGGGTCAAAGCGCACTGAGGACACCGACCGCAACGCGGTCCAGCCTTCTGAAAGAGGGACCCCGTCCACCGCCACGGACTCCACCGCCAGAAGCGGGGAATCCAGGCGGATTTCGGGTGAAAAAGGGAATATGTCGGAGAAACGAGACCTGAAGACGACACGCCCTATCTGGTGCTCGGCGGAGCGCACGGCGGCGCAAAGCTTCTGCCGCAGCTCGTCGTCCAGATCGCAGGAGGTGAGTCTCAGATGGCTTTTCAGCCTTTCGAGCCCCTCCCAAAGCATATCATCGTCAAAATCCCGTCTCATCTATTTTAGTCGGTCGTTATGTCCACGATGGCCGCGAAGCTCTTAGGCTCGACAACCTTGATATCATTCCATGCGTTCAGGGTGAGATAGATCTCACCGTTGCGCGCTCCGGTGTACGGGTCGACAACGATGTCTATTCCACCCCACTGGCCGATATAGAGATCCTGGAAGTTACCGAAGATGAGCGCTGAGCACTTGGACGCGGCCGTTCCCTTGGTCAAAGTTGACGGAACGAGATTCGTCCAATCAAAAGGATAGCCGTTCAGGGTCTTAGGCGCCTCATTTGACAGCAGGAAGCGCGCGGTGCCCGCCGCCATCTCTGTGACCTTCAACGCACCGTTAACCTTCGCGTTGGAAAGATAGGCCATCCTGCCGCGGTTGGCGTTCTTGGAGTTAACCTCGGTCTCCAGAGCAACGACATTCTTCCACGTTAGCGCGCCACCGTTCGTGCCAATAGCCACACTTCCGATGCCGGAGGTGTTCAGGATTCCGGTAGGCTCCCCGTCACTTCCGGAGCCGTTGATGGCCGCCTTCTCCAGAAGGTCGGCGTGCGCGTCGGTGATCTTGTTTAACAAATCGGCCTCTACGTCAAAGGAGGTCTGCCTGAGCAGGTCCTTTGTCGTGGCCACGGACACGGATGACCTGTGCGGGGTCATGGTCAATTTGGAATAGGTCACCTTCTTGAGCTCGTTCTTGTCAGCCTCGCCTTCCCATGCGGCCTGAACCGCAGAAGAGCTGATGGCCGTGAACGTCCCCACGAGGTCGGTCAGCACGGTCGCTCCCAGACCGGCCACGACCAGTTTGTCCCTGAGGATGTCAAGGTAGCGCCTTTCGCCCTCCTCGGTGAGATTGCCGCCATCCGCGGCAGTCGTGTAGTTCTGGCCGCTGGCGGCGCGAAGATAAGCGGACGGGATGACGTGCCCCTGACGGACCAGTCCCAGACGCTCATACTCTTTCGCTCCCATCTCGTCAACCTCTTTCTCGATGCCCTCCAGATTGCCGGAAACAATCCCGGCTATGTAACGCACCAACGAGAACGGCCTTCCGGCCACCCTCTGCCTTCTGTCAAGCTCCCTGTCGGCAGCCTGCTGCGCGGCGGCCTCCACGGCCTCCGCCTGTTCCAACTCAAGCATCAGAGCCTTGAGCTCCTCGATCCCTTTCTTGAGGGCCTCGGCGTTCTCAGGGCTGTTCTGAATGCCCTTGACCTCCGCGGCCTTGGCCGCGAGATCCCTTCTGATTTCCGCTATTTTTCTCATGATGAAAAGAATATATTAAAGCAGAGCTGCCTCTGCCATTGTCAACTGTCTTTCAACCTCAACGCCCAGCGACGAAAGTTCCGCGCCTTGTGTCTCGTCTTTTTCTTCCTGCCTTCTAAGCTCGGCCATTTCCTCATCACTCGCCTCGATTGACTTTTTCAAAGCATTCGGGTTGGCGGGAATATTCACAACCGACACCTCGAGCAACTCCTGACCGGCATAGTAGTAAGTCGGGTTCTTTCCGTCCAGAGCCTCCTCGCCCTTTCCCCAGCTGCCCTTGCCCTTCGGAAGGAAACCCACCGACACGGCCTTCAGGCTGCCGAACAGAAGCTTGTTGTAGATCTTGTCGGCGAGCTCGTTTATCTCCTTAGGCTCAAAGTCCACATCCACGTACAGCTTGCCGTCCTTGGTGTACGCCCGCCCCTTTCCTATGACGTTATCGGGGTTCTCCGTGTCATCCCATCCGCCATAGACCTTGTGCTGATAGCCTATGATTCCGTTCTTGTTGAACCGGTCAAGCGACCACCCATCCTGATTGAGGACAGTCCCGTGCGAGTCCCTCGTGGAGTCCGACGCCACGAATGTGATCCGTCTTGAATCCTGCTTTTTCGCCTCAACCACGGCATCGTCCGCCGTCCTGAAAAATATCTTATCCATTGTCGTCTGTGTTTTCTTCATTTTCCTTACCCACCACGCCCGAATTGAGCGGATAAAGCATGTCATCAAGGCCGTCCTTGTGCTGTAAGCCCTCAAGCGCCCTGACCTCATTCCTCGACATATAGCCGTCAAGGATGGCGTTATGGTAGTAACTCGACCGCGCGGCCGTGTCGCCACGCAACAGGCCGCCAAGACCGAACTCGACGTCATAGAGCCCCACCTCGTCCGTAAAGAACATCTTGGTCCTCAACTCGACCTCCAGCCGCTTGATGATCGGCCGCAGCGTATATTCCACGAACTGGATCGTCTGATGCTCGATGTTGCTGAACGTGGCGTGCGAAAGTTCCGCTATCATGTGCGGCGGAATGTTAAGTATCCGCGCCACGTCTTGAATGGAAAGGGTTTCGCTCTGGATCAGCTGAGCAGCCACCGGATTGACCGAAAGTTGCTTGTATTTTATGCCATATTCCAAAAGCGGGGTGCCGAAATTACCCTCCGACGCCGCCTTGAAGTGCTCTATGAACTTGTTATATGCGTCATCTCCAAGGTTGCCGTCAGTCTCCAGAACCGCACGGATGTTTCCCTTGCGCGTGTAGAACTCGCTTCCGAACTTCTCGGTGGCCAGATTCTTTCCCAAAGCGATGGCGTTGTAAATCACCGGATTGACACCCGTAAGCCCGTCAAGGGTCAGAAGCATGAAGTGCAGCACATCATCTCCGCTGTAAGTGCCGTTAAGCCACGAGAGCCCCGGATCGGGGATGATGACGCGATACCACCTCCTGCCTTCCGAAAGCGTGGCCGTGACGTAGGACGGGTGTACCTGATGGATCGAAACCGGACGTCCGTCCGCACCCCTTCGGATGACAGCGTAGGCGTTGCCCCATCCCTCCAGCCACGTGGTCATGCAGTTCCAGAAGTCGAACGTGTTTGTGTAATCATTCGGCTTGACAGCGACAAGCCTGTAGGCCGGATGGCCATCAGCCGAAGCCAGCCCTTTGTCCGTCTTCTTGCGGACGGAGCGCGGCAAAGACGCGATATTCTCGGAGATCAGGCGAATACCGGCATAGAACGCCGTTATCTTCATCGCCGTGGAGTTGCTGACCGGCTGGCCGTAGTCCACAGGAGGCGGCACAATGACACTGCCGGACGGGGCGACGGTCACAGACCGCCTCCTCGCGCCTCCGAATATGCTGCTGAATATCGACATCGCCCGCAAGATAGCAAGCGGACGCGGTTAAAATGTGGAAAATTCTACCAAAGTGAAAGCCTATCTGCGATATTCCCTGGAATGCCTGAAAGTGTCATACGACACGAAGCGCGGCTCCCCGAACTCGGCCACGAACAGACCGTTCAGGAAATCGAACACCTCGCGCCTCGAAGTCGTCTGTTTCACAGCCCGGCGGCGGCGCAGCTCCGCCCAGAACTCCTTGGCGAAGCCGTCTCTCGTGACCATCCGCCAGACCCTTTCGTCAATCTCTCTCATATCACCCTTAAATCGTGGTTTGAATATATTATTTTGCTTTCCTGCCCCGCCGTTTCGTTCAACCATCCTCCTATCGCGTCCACGGTAGCCACAACCCCGTCAATCTTGTTCCTCGACCTTGCCTTGTCAAGCTTTATATTTGCGTTCGGATCCCGGTACACCACAACGTTTCGGAACATCCACCGGATGACTGGATTTCCCAAGAGATCCAGCTCGTGACGCAAGACCGCAGCCTCCAGCCACTTTGTCGGCACGGACATATAGCGGATGTTCTGCTGATACTCCATCAGGCGGTCGCAATACCGCCCGAACTTCGGCAGTATGTTCCAGATAGCCCACGGGTCATAAGCTATCTTTTTGACATCATACAAGTCCATCCAAGAGATCAGCGTCTGAATGTACCAGTCCTCGTCCAACGTCTTGCCGGGCGTGACGACAAGCCAGCCCTGGTCCCTCCACTGCCGGTAGTCCACACGGTCGGACATCTCGGCCACCTTGGACTCCGGAACGCAGAAAAGATAACGCACGGCCTTGAAGGACGGGAACCAGAAGGCCGCCGCCGTGATGTCATTCTTTGAAGCTAGATCCAATCCCACATAGCACTCCTTCCCGAGAAGGACGGACGGGTCAAGCCCCTTGCCGTTGGCGGTCACATCATCATCGCTTATCCAGACCTCCGGAGCGTCCACCCACATATTCAGGTTCTTCGTACAGAAGGCCGCAAGAGTGCTTCCGCCCTTCTTCTTCGCCTCCTGAAACTCGTTCTCCATATACTCCGGGTAAAGAGACACCCCGTAATTCGGATTCACCTTGCGCCAGACCTCCGGATCGTCCCATCTGTCACCATCGTCTGGCTCAAAGAGCATTATGAAGTGGTTGTCCTTCTCCTGGACCCCGCTCATCACGTCCCTGAGAAACTCCAGATCTCGGAAATACGGATAACTGGTGTCCACGCCAGCCGTGGATATAGAGAACACAAGCGGCTGCCTCCTCGAGCCGATACCCGTCTTGATTACATCATAGATCTCGTTAGTCTTCCATGCGTGCCGCTCATCGCAGATGGCGGCCTGCGGGTTCAAGCCGTCCTTGTTCTTAGTGTCCTTTGTCAGCGGCTTGAATGATGACGCAGTCGGGATGCTGGTGATGCTCCCGCGGTACACATCGGCGATCTCCGACAATCCGCTGTGACGAAGTAATTCCTTCGCCGTGTCGAAGCATATCTTGGCCTGTTCCTTGTCGACGGCGGCGGCGTACACCTCGGCGGCCGGCTCTCCGTCAAAAAGAAGCATATAAAGGGCGATTATGGCCGCGAATGTGGTCTTGCCGTTCTTTCTTGGCACATATACATCGGCGTACTGATAGCGGCGGCGCTTGGTCGCCGAACGATACCAGCCGAACACATTCGCAGCCACAAAGAGCTGCCAGTCCTCCAGCCTTATGCCCTTTCCCGCAAATTCCCCCTTGAAATGCTTCAACGTCTGAGCGAAACGGACGAAACGCAGGAATTTAGACTCGTCAAAGTACAGATCAGCCCTTTTCTTGTCATTCTCGTACCTCTCACAGGCGAGCCGCACCATCCGGCAGGACGGAACAGCCCCGGACACTATGTCCGCGGCATACCGATCCACCCTTTCCAGATACCTACTGCTCATCAGGCTCACCTCCCCCCATTATCAGGTTGATGATCTTGGCGGACGGGTCCTCGCCCTCGACCCTCGCCTTTATCCTCTGGCGGTCAACCGGCGAAAGCCCGAAGTTCGACCCGATCTTGGCAACGTGGTTGAAAAATCTGTCCATATGCCGTACGGACGGGTTCTCGACGGTGCCGCACACATTGCCGGCCTCGTCGCGCTTGACAGTATACATCCCGTTCTTCTCGACATCCGCCGCCGCCGTCATATACATATCGAACTCCTTAGCGAACATCACCAGCTCCGGGAGGTACGCCTGCTCCAGAATCCCCAGCGGTATGAGCTGTCGGCAGACCGACAGATATATCTTCCTTTGCCGCTCCGTCAGAAGCCTGTAAGACATCGTCCCGCACGCGGCCTGGATGCTGCCGACCTTCCGGCCTTCCAGATCACCGTCATTCTTGCGCCTGCAAGCCTGATAAGTGCCCTTTAACTTAGCGAGTTGCGCTGGCTGTTTTTTGCGTCCGCTTCCATTACCTCCCATAACTATTTGAGTTTTTGCGCATTCAAAACCCCTTGGCGATTTTCAGCACTCGCGTCTTCGAAACTGGAGGTGTGGTCTTGGAAAGGATCGGCTGAGAGATTCGAAGCCCCCTCCCCCTTCCGGCGCAAGGCGGCTGCCACGCCAGGCGCACCCTTGACGCGCCCGTCATAGGCTCTCCCGTGCGTCCTACGCCACTCTGATATAATCACTTTATCCCGATTACCTTTAGCGATGTTGCAATCAGCACAGAGGCTCTGAAGGTTGCTCTCATCGAAGAAGTCACGACACACCGGGAACGGCGTGATATGGTCAACGACCTCGGCCTCCTTCAACCTTCCGTTCCTCGCGCACTCCGCGCAAAGCGGGTGCGACTGCCTGAACGCCCTGCTCAGTCTCGTCCACCTATAGGTGTGATACAAGTCACTTGACCTCTTACGCTGATAGCCACCGCAATCAGCGTCCTTGCGCTCATTTGACTCCCAAGCCAGCACCATCATCTGTCCTCCCTGTTGAATGTGACAATCTTATCGAAGTAATCCTTATAGAACAGATAAAGGCCGCGGTCTATCGACAAGCTCGCCTGTTCCGTCCTTGGATTGGTGTCGAAGTTCGCGGATGTCTGCAAACCGAAAGCGAACTTGTCACCGACACCGGCGATGATCTTGGAGTGGTTCCTGAATATGGCTATACGCCCGCGGTCGGGGTGGGCGGCATACCATTCATGCAGCTGATTCCACACCGCCGCGTAACTTCCTTTGAATATCTCACCGACATACAGATCCATCCTCCCGATACTCCCATCCTCCAGCCACGTGATGATCTGGAAAGCGTCACCGGCTGACATACACCAAGTGGAAAGGATGCAATGCGTCAACCTTTGAGACCTCAACAAAGCCTTCAAATAAGACATGCCGTCAATATCACCCGCGGTCAGGAAGTTGTAACAGTGCCCAACCTTGAAGTCGAAAGTTCCGAACAGATCCAGCAGCTTAACCTCTGAGTATGCGCGGCGATACAGATACTCCGGCGTAAACTCGTACATCGCCGCACGTTCACGCCGCTTGGGTTGCTCGTCCTCAACATCAACGCGCTCAACCCTGCGTGCGCTCCAGTCGTTGTCGTTAGAGAACAGACTGATCTCTTTCGTCTTATCATTCATAGCCTGAAGAATCTAATTAAACCGACCGAACACCAGCATCGCCGCATCCCTCGAATGCTCGGTAGTCCTTCCGTTGTAGCCGGTCACGGCGGCGAAACTGTCACGCGTCCACTTTGTCGCCCCCTTCAACGGGGCCACCAACTGGAACGGAATATTCATTCTTGAAAGGAAGTCCTCCCAGATCTTGGCGTCCCTCTTTACAGAACCGGCGCCAAGCCGCCGCGCCATCTCCTTGCGTACATCGTGCGTGTCCGGCACCCATTTTCTCAACCTCGCATCCTCAACGACGACGCAGATGTCCTGATATTCCGCCACAAGACCAAGCACACGGAATATAGCCTCATCTATCGTCACAGTGTCCAGCGAAAGCAGCTCCCTCTTCTTTGAGTCCCACACGGCCATCCCTGTGTTGACCCCCGTGTCTATACCAACCCAAATCATAGCCTACCAGTTGTCCTCATCGTTTTTCCTCTCCTCTTTCTTCTGGTTGACCTGCCACGGCTGTAGTGAGCCGATGAACGGAAGGTTGCGGACCTGCGTCTCGCTCATCCGCTCGAAGTACTCCCTGGAGACCTGCGGCTTGATATAATGACTTGAATTGAAGCTCTGGTTCGCGCTCTCGTAGGCGGTAGCCAGAAGCTGGACGTGCGCCAGCGGCTTCGACGTCATCGCACCGAGGCCGTGGTCAAATTTCTTATACTCATCAATCACAGTCCCGCGCTCGTTGTCGATAGGGATGACGATACAGCGGCGTGTCGCAGTCTCTCCCTTGATGTCCATGATTTTCGCGCCTGGAATCTTGTCCAGCTCGATCTTGATGTTAAAATTTCCCATATTCTACCTTTTGACAATAATTTCAAATAAAAATCGGTCTCCGCCCTTAGGGTTGATTCGGTCTTTTGATATTTTTACCTCTCTCTTTGCGTGTCAACCGTATCGAAGTCGCATACGACATAAACCTCCTCGCCATAGAGCCTAAGCCCTTTGTTGCGCCCGCATCCGAGGCAGTTGCCTGAGCATTCACAAGGCGAACAATACGGGGATATCTCCGCTATTTGTCTTTCCACCATAACTCTAAACTTTAAGATTTTTCGCCTGTTCGCTCAACCCCACAAGGCGCAGTGCGTGCTGCAACTCGTGGACGTATTTGATATATATGCGAAAGCAGTCAGGCACTTCGGTAATCTCGAAATGCCAAATACCGGTTTTATCCTCACTGAAGTACCACTCGACATACTTTCTATCATCTTGCTCGCAAGCATTGTCAAATATTGCTTCTGTCAATGGCACAGGCTTGACATCCTCCTCCTTAAACGTCTCTATCGTCTTCAAGGGTGACATTATGCCGATAGGCTCATCATCTTTGAGACTCAACGACACAACCCTCACAGGGTCTCCGAGGCAAATCACCCAGTCGCCAATCTGTAATTCCGAAACTTTCATGATTATTCCTCCCATTCAATCTTGCAAACGGACACAAAATAATTATTTGTGTTCTCCAAGGCCTCTTCTTTTGAATTGTATACTTCTCCATCTGAAGCAATACCGTGGTTGTATCTACAAATGTTCACCCAGCCCTCTTGCTTTTCCGGAGCGAAGAAAAGGTCAAGATTAGTCAGCATCGACGAATGTTTCCCGTTTTCCAAGTAAGTGTTTATATCGCAATTGTTACCAATTAGCGCAACAATTGGATATATGCTATTTCTGTCAGTGCAGAGTATTCGCACATTCAGACCATTTCTTGTAACAACCTTTCTGTTAGGATTTTTGAGGTATTCCTTAACTCCGGCTCGAACACCTTGCGGAGCCACTGAACCGAGCCGTCTTTCAGCGACCTCCTGAACTCGATGTCGGTCTCCCGGTGTGTGCCTATGACGTGCCAGTGCTTGTACTTGGCGCGTTGGCACTCCACCGTGTAGCCGATTCTCGCATAATACCTGACCCTCGCCTTGACCATACTTCAGTCCTTGTCTTCGGATGTCCATAGTCGGAAGCAGCACCACCAGAACAGGGAGACGGCGGCGAACTCCAAAAAAGTTCTCAATCATCGCCCCCGTCCTCCTTCTCCTTGAAAGCGTCGCTCGGCTCGATGTAGAGCCTCTTCTCCGCGTAGCGCAGCCTCCGCCAAAGGTGGCTTATCTGCTTGGTCTTCTGCTGGAACTCCAGGCGGTCAACGGACAGGCGGTCGTCCGTGTCACGGCACAGCCATTCTATGCGATCCCACATCTTGTCAAGTTCCTCCTTGGTCTTCGACTTCCTCTCCTTATAGTCAATGAGCATCTTTATTACAGCCACCGACGCAAGAAGTACGAATATTGTCACAATTATCCCTGCCAAATCTACAATGTCCATAGCCTAATCATTTTCATTGTTCTCGCTCAATCTCCTGACGGCCTCCATGTCACGAACAGCCCCACGGCCCCCTTTGCTCCGAACATCCAGTCGTCTGCCGACCTCACCGGCTCGGACGGGGCGGACGAAAGCCGCGCCGCCTTGGAGCCGGCCCCCCTCCAGTGCGACTTGGACGCGCAGCTACAGCTGGTGGACTTCCCTATCCTCAGCGATCTGGCGAACACCACGCGTTCCGTTCCGCAGTCACACCTGCAATGGCAAGCCGTGAGGGCGCGGGTGGTTGTCTTCTTTCTCGTCATTCCCAAAACTGTCCACAGACCGAACCTCTGCCCGGTCATGTCACCGAATTCCTTACGCTTCTCCATATCCTACTGCATTTTGAAGAATCTTATCAAAGCCTCCGCGTCGAACCCCGGCACGGCCTTGAAGTTGGCGATGGCCTTGTGAACCCTCGCGCCAACTTGTCGATCTCGCTCTTCTGCGCCGTTATCTCCAACGCGGCGAGAAGGGTCGGCAGACTGAAATTGCCGAACCGCTCAGAAGAGAAGCCGGTCGCGAACAACGCCGCCGGACTCCCCGCCTTGGCCAGCCCGGCCGTGGCCGCCACATTGTCTTTCAATTTCAAAGCCTCGATCTCGGTGACGGTATCCGCCTTCCATTTTCGTCTGCTCTCGTCTTCCAGCAACGCCTTGTTGTCGTACTTCGGGTAAATGAGGGCCTTCTGGCCGTTCAGAAGACTGATCTCTATTCCCTCGATACATTCGAGCCTGTTCTGGCCCTCGCATCCCTCCTTGTAAATGATCTTTGCCATTTTTTTTTGTTATAATTTCATACCGTAAACATTGGCGACCTTCTTGATGACATCACGACCATAATCGTCCTTGGTCTGCTCAAAGAATGTACGCAATGTGATGCTGTCGGTCGGCTTGTAGCCGTGCTCCTCGCACCAGTTGCGTCTTCCAAATTCGCAGGAGCCAGTGAGGATGTGATGCCACCGGTACAGATCGGAATATTCGTCATCCAAGGACGGGTGCATATTCACAAACTCAGCTATCCTCTCGCCAAGCGGACGGTTCTCTTTCCACTTGGCATACACAGCCTTGACGGCATCGCGCAGCGTGTCACCGTGGGCGAAGAAGTTGCCGCGCTTGGCGATCCAGCAGTCTTTCAGCGTCAAGTCCTTTTGAAGCACCGCGCCTTTCGCCACGTTGCAGCGGACGGCATAGATGAGAGTTGGAACATTATCAACATCATAGACCTTGCGGCCGTTGAACTCATTGATGCCGTAACCGTCACCGGAACCGTCACCGGAACCGTCACCGTAACCGGAACCGGAACCGTCACCGTAACCGGAACCGGAACTTACGGCCAGAAACCGCTCAATATCTTTCCCTATCGCTTCCATTCCTTCTTCGCTTCGATGTTCTCTATCGCCTTGCTGGTGCAAGGAATAATCTGAATGGCGTTCGCAGCCACCAACTCAGGCACGGCCACGGTTATCTTGCTGTCGTCGTTGCAACCGTCCTGTGAAAGCTGCTCAACAGCAGCGGCACCATCCCAGTACCACACCTTACGGGCATTAGCCAGACGCACGTTCAGCCCGTTGGCATAGCTGCTTACTTCCTTGACCTCACCGAAGAACACCCCGGCACCATAGCATCTTACGATGCACTTCTTTCCGATGTAACTTTTCATCATTTTAGAATCATTAAAAATTAAACAATAAACTTGATGCTGAGCGCGGACTCGAACCGACCTTTGTCAAAATCATCGAAACACTGTGTTTTTGGTATAGCTACGTATTCCCTTCGTCCCCGTGGACGCTTTTTCTCAGCATTGTTCGCGACTCACGCCGCTACTGGTTGGAAGGTAACTCCTGGGCCACCTTGGTTGCTTGCGAGCTTTGGGGGATGGGAAGGAATCGAACCTTCTGGCCGCAGCCAACCCGATGCTCCATCCCCTTTTCCGTCGGTTTTCTCAGGACCTCAAGAAAGTCTGCCAAGACTTTGAGCGGCTCCCCGGAACGGACTCGAACCGCACTGCCGTCCTACGTTTATGATCCTGCCGGAAGCGTCCCAATTCCGGCCTTCGGGGAGTTTACCTCTGACGGACTTCACAGCCGGCCTTCGGAGAAAAACCACATAATTAATAACACTAAAACTAATAACCTATGAGCCGCGATAAGACCCGCGCGGCACGGGGTTGCTTCATACTTGCTTCGTTATTTCTCTTTCTTTGGCCGTTTCCTCGCCCTCTCACGAATTTTAATCCGCAAAACAAGGGTTTTCCAATCCCGGTCCACAAAACACCGCCAAAACGCCTTATTTCGCCTTGCCGTCCTCAACCGGCCTTATCCACCAGTCATTGAGCGTCCTCCCGACCTCTATCCGCCCCGCTCTCCTCAGCTCCGCGATGGACTCCAGAAGAGCCTTCTCCGTCATCCCTTTGCCTTTCGCCCACCTTTTCAGGTTCAGAAGGGTCTCGTGGCATGGCAGCGCGTTCCTCGACCTCAACACGGCCACACGCCGCCTTATCTCCTCAAGAACCATTTCCGCTCACCCTCATATCGTCACCCACAAGCTCCACGTAGTTGCACATACTGTGCAGCCTCGACCACACCCTGTCGCCGTAGATCTTCCTGATGGAGGCAAGGCTGTAGTTGCTCGTGATGATGGTGAACCGCCCCGGCGTGTCGCCCCTCAGCTCAAGAAACTCCCGCATCACCTCATGGCGATTGCCCATATACAGCGTCTCCCTAGGCTCGGAGCCCAAGTCCTGTATGCTCACCACCTTCATCGACTGGAAGAACGACAAAGAGCCCTGCTGGGCGTAATGGTCGCAGATCATAGCCGCCGTGGAGTCCGTCCACCTCATAAGGTTCGATTCGTTGCCCCAAGCGAACCTCGCGGCCATCTGGGAGGCCATCGTCTGGACTATCCTCACAGCCGTCGTCTTGCCGCTCCCCGGGTTGCCCGCCACGAACAGTCCTTTGCACGGATCGCCTTCAACCTCAACGCCCGTATCCGGGTCATTGCACCTGAACGGAAGGTTCGCCGCCCACGCCGCCAGAGCCGCGTAAGCCTTGGCGCGCCCTTCCGTCACCCTGAACCCCGGAACCATAGCCCGCGCCACCCCATCGAAGAGCCACCACGCGGCCTCGAACGAGAAGCCCGAGTCGCTCCGCCTTATCTCCGGGAACTGCCCAGCCGCCTTGAGGTCGGCCACAATCTTGTCGATGTACTGCTTCGTTATCATAACTCTTGACTTGAAATCCTTGAATATCTCTGAATATGTCCTTGCCGCTTCTTGAATACGCCGCTAAAAGTCACCCCGGTTCTTCCAGTCCGAAGTCGCGTCCTTGAATTGGCTCTCGCTGTTCCCCGCCGTCTTGGCCGCGGCCCTCGAAGCGTCGATGTCGATCCAGAGCTTCGCCTTTGCGTACAGTGAGAAGTACGGGTCGCCCTCCGCCCTTATCGCCTCGCTCCCCGGACGGTGCGCGCACCAGTGGTCAAGGAAGCGTGCCTTCTGTCCTTCCGACATCGCCAGCCCCTCCTTGGCGGCAAGG
>OQVP01000450.1_pt1 | contig 15961 bp, 22 predicted proteins | sample 1691541 | NCBI WGS metagenome assembly OQVP01 (sample SAMN03418258, study PRJEB22391) | human gut metagenome | biome: human-gut; feature: organic feature; material: feces | host: Homo sapiens | place: Tanzania | collected 2013-01 | reverse complement strand
ATCTCTTATTGCCTTATACTGTTCGAATGTCAATTTCTTCCATGTTGCTTCAATTTTATGCACGTTATGGCGAACTATATCCATTACAAAATAACCTCTTGCATTACGTTTTGCCTCTGATGATATGTCATAGTCGCTTATTGTCATCTCTGACGGAGTGGGCAATTCCACTCCGTTTATTCTTAAATACATATATCCCCACTCCCTATACTAATTTTACTTTTAAACCACCTTTTCGGTTGGCTTCTGCTTCAAAATCCTTAATTGTTGCCTGTGCGAACTTCTTACTGTTAAGCATAAGTTCAATATTCAATGGTCCACTCTGACTGTTATTATTCATTCTTGAACTTATCTGTCCTGCAAGATTACCAATCCACTGCGTATTATTCTTAAGTGGCATTACTGCCTCTGTTCCTGCTTCACCTACCATTGCAAGTGTTGCTCTGTTTACGATTCCACCTTCTGCTAGTTTTGGTATCTGCGGAATGCCTATAGGGTCATTTCCCCATAATCCACTAAATGGCTTTGCCCCTAATATTGTTATGTTTCTAATACTATTAAGTGCATCATTGATTTTTTCAAATGGCAGTTTAATCACAGCATTAATTCCATCTATAAGACCATTGACAACTGTTGTAAAGACTCCGACAATGCCTTGTTTGATTCCAACGAATATAGTTCCGCCTGCATTAAATACTGCGAGTACTGCTGACCATGCCGCAGAAAAAGTACCTTTAAACCAAGATGTCACTCCGGAGAATGCTCCTTTTATATCGCTCCATATACCGCTGAAAAACTGTCCTGCTCCGTTCCAAGCGCTCTGCACTGATGTCCATGCACTCGAAAATTTGCTTCCAAACCAAGTGCCTACATTTTTAAAGGTATTTGTTATGCTGTTCCATAAAACTGTAAAAAATCCGGCTATAGCTGTACAGATGTTTGATACAAGGTTTTTTATGCCATTCCATACAGTATTCCAGTTGGTGAAAAGCCAAACTACTTGATCAATCAACCATACTATCGCATCAACAACCAGAGATATTGCCTTTACTACTAGTGCTACCGCATTAAGCACTAGATTTATCAATACTCCTATTACAACTATAAGAGTGTCGACTATTAGGGTTACTATATAGAGGATAACTGTCGCTATAACATCCAGCGCCGGCTTTATGCGGTCATACAGATTCTTGAGCGATGTTCCAAGGTCAGCAAAGGCTTTCTTTAAATTCTTGAGTCCACTTGACTGTATCGAATTAAATACGATTGTAAAGACTTTACCTATCGACTTAATGCATCCGGTGAGCCTGTCGCGGAATCCTTTTGTCGAATCCCATATTCCTTTTATCTTGTCGCCCCAATACTGCTTTATAGCTGTAAGTTTCTTTTTAATGTCGTTCATGCTGTCTGTTACTCCGCTTGTATCCGGTTCTCCAAAACTTAAATCACTTCCAATATCTCCGATACCGGATGTATTCGCTCCTGCGCCCGATGATGAACCACTGTCATTGTCAAGAGTGTGAACTTCATCAAAGCCCTGTAATGACTTCTGTGTCTCTTTTGCACTTTTGTTAGCATCTGACATATTCTGTGCAAGTGTTCCACTTGACTGTGCCGCTTTTGCTGTCTCTGCGCTTATTGTATTACTGTCTCCACCACCAGCATTATTACCAAAAAATACTTCAGTGAATATTTTAAAATAACTTGCAAGTGTTCTTAACTTTGACATTACTATGTTGATTACTTTTAAAACAGGTGCAAAAATATTAATTAATCCCTGTCCTATATTTGCCTTGAACTGGTCAAACTGTAACGCAAGTACTCTTGTTTGGTTCGCCCATGAATCTGCTGTATGTGAGAAGTCTCCTGATGCATCAGATAATTGTCCAAGTACAAATTTATAACGTAATGCTACTTTCTCCTGTTCTGTCATCTCTGATGTTGTCTTATTGTATCCATTAGCAAGAGCGTAATTATCAAGAGCTGTCTGTGTCATTACGACACCCAATTCTTTTAAGCTCTCTGTCTCGCCTGTGAAGACTGATTTAAGTTTTGTAAATGCTTCATCTGTTGAGATATTATGAAATGATGCAACATCACCTGTAAGACCTGTAAGCGTTGTACTCATCTCATACAGCGCATCTCCTGTAAAACCGAATGATTTCGCCATTGCTCCAAGAGTACCAGCATACTTTTTAGCAACTGTTTCAGACAAACCAAACTGCGTTATTGCATTTTCAGCAAAACTGTTAATACGTCCTGACATATTTGCGAATGTTACATCAACAACATTCTGCACTTCTGATAAATCCGAACCAAGTTTAATACAGCTAATTGCGAATTTAGTTATCGCACCTGTTATAAAACCTATTACAGTAAGTTTTATCAGATTAATGCTTGATGCTAACTGTCTGAATGAATCACTCATATTTCTTGTTGTCCGCCTTACTGAATTGCTCATATTATTAAGCTCACTTCTTACCTGTGCAAGAGCCTGCCTAAGTGGCTGTGTTGTCGCATCTATTACTACTCTAAGTGTCTCCAAATCTTCCATTCTACTTGTTCAACTCCTTTCTTCTCTGATTATGCCAGTAAGCAAATTCTTCAAACTGTGCTTTGTGCAGTTCTACCTGTAACTGCTTTTCTTCTTCGCTCTTTTTCTCTGCTTCTTCTTTAAAAAGTTCTGGGAAATATGCTTCAACAGGTCTTATCTCCACGTCATTTGAGAACAATGTTGACAGATAGTTATATATCTGCTGTGCCTGTATATGATTAAAGACAGCGGTCTGCTTAAGTTGCGCTTTCGTCCGCTCCTCTTCTAACTGCTGCCTTTTCAGATAACTATCTATCATATCTGTGACTTCACCAATGGATAACTCCCAAAACAAGTTGGGAGTATATCCGGCATCAAGGAAGTTCACATATAAATCGCTTATATAAGATGTCACATTCGTATAACCTAAATCTGTGTTCTCATTTTTTTTAAGGCTTCCGACATAGTCTGTGCCATCTTTGCTGATAAAAAACCACTTACCACATAGATTTCAAGCACAATGTTGACATAAAAATCAATCTGACTTCCGCCATCTTCTATGTATTTATCAAAGAGAGTCATTACATCATTCTCTTTAATACCATGCTGCCAACTCTTCATAGCATAATATACAATCGTAAGCATTGTTGTAAGTGATGGTACACCCATACCTGACTGTACATCTAATAAATCAAGACAGCTCTTTTTAAGTCTCTGTTCAAGTGCTACTACATCACTGGTCTTTAATTTTAATCTGTAAGTCTGACCATCTACAGTCCACTCACAGAAAGCTTTCTTCTGTGTCACTTCTCCCATGTTCTACTTCCTCCGTATTCTATGATGGATCTACTACTTCAATATCACTCTGTAAAGCTGTCTTAAGTGTAAATTCAACAACACCATTAACAGCACCAGATGATAATTTTACTGATACCATTGCATCAAAGTGAAATTTTGTACCATCCGGATAAGTTTCCTCGAATGATACTACTGTTTTATCTTTCTCAAACTCTCTAAATACTCTATATGGTGATGTGGCTGATGAATTCTCATATTTGAACTTATATTCCATATCGCCCGGGTCACCAATACCGAATTCATAATGTTTTACAGAGTCTGCAAGTGTTGTATTCTCCACTTTTTCAGGTTCATTACCCATCTCCGGTACTTCTTTTAGACCTGTTGCAATGGTATATGAAGTTCCTGTTGTCTTATAACCTAATGTAATTCCGTTTGCTAACATATATCTATTACTCCTTTCTCTATGCGTGATTTACAAAGAACGTGCTAACATCTATTATCCCCTCGTATCTCATCTGTTTATGCTTTAGTCCGCTTGGGTCTTCAACGTCTGTACACTGTGTTCTCTTAAGTCCTAACTGTGACACGCAGTTATCAAGCTGTACTGCCATATCACTCGTTGTTGTATTGTTCCATATATCAAATCTGAATCTTACATATGCGCTCTGTTCTTCACTGTCTGTATATTCATAGACTTTGTTTTCTTCCTCACAATATTGTATTGCCGGAAGTGTTCCCCAATCTCTCGGATAAGAATCGCCCACATTGTCAGTCAAATCTTTTATTACTGTATATACTTGGTCTTTTACATTTATCATAATCTCTCGATTTCCTTTCTTATGTTGTTCATAATTATATTTCCTGCTACTTTTTTATTATTCTTAAGTGCAGGATACATAAAAGGCTGTGCAGGTTGACCTTCTGTATATACAAATTCCTTTTCGCCTATCTGTATAACTTTGAAATGATACTTTTCAATGTCTGTCTGTGAAAATTCTGATGCCGGAATATACCACCCTGATGTCACATAAGACGGATTAACTTCCGGTGATATTCCATCATGGTCTGCAAGTCCTACAGGACCTGTACCAAATTCAACATACTTGGCATATTCCTTATTGGTGTATATTGTTCCTATTATTCGTCCGTCAAGTGTTCTTACACTTGATTTGATGGACTGTCTTAATTCACCATGATTAACAGGACATAGAAGAACTGCTTCGGCTCTTACTCGCTCTGCTGCTTTCCACACACCTTGTTTAAGTGCCACATTTGACTGTTTTTCAAGATTATTAAGTTTTGCCATAAGCCTATCCATGTTCTGTATCTCTTCACTCATAGTCTCTCAAGCTCCATTACTCTATAATTACGATATTCCTTAATAGAAACTACCTTATAATCTGCCACATCAGATATTGCTACTGCATCACCTTCTGATATATCCACACTGCCCGAATATATCATCTCAAGCATATATTTAAGTTTCTCGCCATACATTGTGGCTTCAATCTGTCCGCTTACAGGATGTATATCTGCTCTAATGTCTGAATGATATTCATAATCTACAACTCTGTTACCTTCGTTGTCTTTGGTTACTGTTCTCTTATAAAAACCATAACTTTTTAACTGATTATTTCTCAAACGCATATCCGGCCACCTTTACAAGTCGGTTATTATTCATTGCTTTTCTTATGCTGTCTGGTATCTCATCAAATGAAGAAGATATTCCTCCCTCACTTCTTGATGTCTCTCCCTCTGTTCCAAGTCTGTTATAAGCAATAACCGCCCAATCAATCTTAACTTGTTCAAGCATAGCAGTGAGATAACTTCTGTTAGTATATGCAAGTATTCTGTTCTCTGCCTGTTCAAGTAAAAGGGCAAGGACGTCAGTATCATCCTCGCCCGTAAGTCTCTGTAACTTCTCTATATCAGTCATTCTTAGACTTCTTGGTTGTTGAAGCAGTCTTTACAACCACTTCAACATATCCTTCCTGTTCCAATGTCGCTTTATCGTCCTCACTGTCAACAATTCGCTCTACATTGTCCTTTTTAAGTAAATAAGGCATATTCTTCTATACCTCCAATCAACCTTTTGCATCCTTGATATTAACGAATACAGAACCAATCTTATTATCAAGTATCCACATATCATGATATCTTCTGTAATTCATCTTCCATGCATCAGCATCCTGATTCTGGTCTGGTGAGAAGATTTTTAACTTGTCCTGTTTTGTAAGTGCAATAGGACTTCTTCTTGCAGCAATGATAAAGTTAATATCTTTACCTGTTGTACCTTTTACATAACCGCCAGCTGTCTGTGATGATGATTTACCATCATATAATGTAATTGCTGTATACATTCTGTTATCAGGTGTTGCGATAAGTGGTATTCCATCAATAGCCGGTACAGTTGTATCAATACCACCTTTTGAGAATGTTACACTCTGAATCTTACCTGCTAACTCTAATTCAAGTTCAAGTAAGAAAGATGGTCTTACATGTGCTACAAGTTCTGTATTAAAGCCCATGCCTCTGATTGCCGCTACACCTTCTTTGAATTTTCTAAGTGCTGATGTTCCTGTTGCTCCAGGTGCATAACCATATTCAATCATACCTGCTTTATTCGCTGTAATTACTTCTGTTGCAAGTTTTGAGATACGATATGCATCAATTTCAGGAATAACATATTCTTTCTGAAACTGTGACATTACGGATGCACTTGTTGCAATAAAGTTAGTCTCATCAACATCCATTGAATCAAGCTGGAACTTACGACCTCTATCCTGTGTCATTCTTCGTGTCTCGTATTCTAATGTTACTCCACCCTGTAGATATCCACTATCTCTGTCATAGTTGCCAAGTCCCTGTAAAGACATCTTAGGAATCTTAACTTCTGCACCACCTGTATAGATTACCTGTCCTGCATTGGCATCCATCCAGCCTGTTGTCATTTCCTGTACAGCAACTTCATCAAGTGTCTTCTGAAAAAGTGTTGCTGTTGCTAATGTATTAATTGCCATTAATTACTCCTTTCCTATGCGTTACGCATAATGTTCAATATTTTCTCTGCTTCACTTAACGTATCATTATCTTCTGCTTTTCGCATTGTAGAACCGCCTTTTAATTTGCTTTCTACTGCTTTTTCAACTGCTTTGTTGAATGCCTGTGTAAGTGTCTCTATTGATTTCTTACATGCTTCTGCATCTGTATAATTAAGTAGTTCTGCAAGTTCTGTTGATACACCTGCTTCACTAAGCTGTGCCTTTGCTGTTGACATCAGCTCTTTTCTGTTAAGTTCCTGTTCTTTTGCTTGCAGTTCTTTTTCTTTTTTGCTAAGTTGGTACTGCGCTTTCTCGTCTTTGGTCATCTTGCTAAGTTTTTCAGCTTCACTAAGTTTCTCATCTGTCATGCTTTCCCATTTTGCTTTTGCTGTGTTTAATGCTTTTGCAACTTTTCTGTCAAACTCTGCCTGATAATCTTTATTACCTGCAAGCATATCATCAAATGTTAAATGCTTATCATCAGCTATGTTCTGCTCATTCTTTTCATTAACATCTGTCTGTGTTACATCTGTCTCATCATCCATGTATCTGCTACTCCTTTCGTGTTTATACTAATATCATAATCTATTGAAAAGTGTTTGTACTGCCAACTTTCACCAAAAACAACAATAGACCACACTTTTTTGATGTGGTCTATTATCTTTATATATATACTATTATTAAGAGGTGATACATCTATAATACAGCACGTTTTTGCAATAACTCAACTATCCACTTGCGCCCTTTTTCAGTCCATTTAAGAGTTGGTAAACTGCCTTCTATGTTACAACTCTGATAATCTGCATATCCTTCTTCTATGAGCCATTCGTATTTGGAATACGGACACCAAATACCCGACTGACTCTTATATATAATTCCTTTATCATGCAGATATCTATTTAACATAATTGCACTTGTAAAGCCTAAATCCTTAGCGATAATCGTGGTTGAGATAAGTTTCTTCTTGTTAAGTACTTCATCATGGTAATCTGCTTTTGGCTTCATCTCTTCAATCTGTAAAGTCTGTTCTTCGATAACTTTTTGTGCTTCAAGGACTGCAAGGGCAAGTAGTTCTTTGCCTTGTAATGTTTCTTTCTTCTGAATTGAATATGTTCCGGTCTTTCTGATTGTTGGAAGGACTTCTGATGTTACCCAATCAGTGAATTTCTCTGCACTAGGTTTTCTACTTTGAAAGATTGTCTTGTAAAGATTAGATTCATTAATAAAGATTGCTCTTTGTGTTCTCCCTAAATTATCTATGACCTCGGTAGTAGCGACCCCATCTTTTTTCAGTCTTGACTTGACATCTGTAACATGGGTTATCCCCAATGCCATACATACATCTGCTAAACAGAACCAAGGCTCATTGTTCACCTTTGTTGTTCTGATTGTTTAAACTTCCTCGCTGTGCAATTGTTAAAAATAGTCACTTCGTTCATCTTTGCTCTCTCCCTTTGTGTTATAAATATATTATAATCCATCAAAATGTGTTTGTACTGCCAACATAGTGCTTTTGAGCAAAAAAATACCACCAAGCCATTTCTGACTGGTGGTATTTTAGTATTTATACTAGTTTTTAAATTTTATAAGCTTAGTTCAAATTCTTCCTGTTCATCTGCTAATCTTCTTGCTTCTACTAACGCTGCTTTTATCTCTTCTGGTGCATCTTCTGGCAATTCATGTTTTTCATTTAAATATGGTATAACTTTTTTTAATAACACTTTTTCCTCTGGCGAAATAGGTATAGTCATTATCAATCACTCCCCTTTAATAATTTTTGTGTCCTATACTCTGTCCATGTTTCATCATATTTTTTCTCTGTATATTTTCCCGTTGCATATTCGCTAATACCAAATACATCATACCCTTGTTTTTCTAATTTATCAAGTTGTTTCTTACTTTTCTTTCGTAAATCCGATAAATATTGTTTTTGATTGCCTAATGTATTATGCTTTTGATACTCTTGTGCATCCTTCCAATGAATAAGTTCATGCACATACGTACTCATTGGATTGTTTGGACAAGTCATTTCTCTTTGTAACTCAATTAATTTATCGGTATTCAATATTCCAGAATTAATATACAAAATATTTTCTGTTGCTTTATATGTACAAACTGCATGAGCTTGCATCTCCTCTGGTGACACGATTACGCACTTAGGCAAGTCACCCTCTTCACCTACAAGTTTTAATGCTTTGTTTAATAACATTTCTGTATCATGCATTTGTCTAGGCTTAACTTTTACACTTTCTGATATTACTATTTCGCCCTTATAGGTTGAGTTTTCTATATTTCTTACTACTATTCTCTTCTTACCTCGTATAATGTCAGTGGTATTCTCACTTCTTTGTATCGGTCTGTACTCTTGCGCATCATTCATATCTTTCAATGACACAACAAACTTATCTTCCCACTCTTTATAAGTCATATTCGCAGGAACTTTTTCTTTCCCCGCTCGTCTGTCGAGTGTCTTTAGTGTATCATCATCTATATTTGCAATCGTTACAGACCTACACCAAGGATGCATTGGAGGAAAGTTTACCCCAACCTGCGCATCTGTTGTTTTAAATACTTTCCCATCAAGCTCCTTGCATACTTCTGATGTCTTCAAATCCAAGGTTGCTACAAACCTGTAATATTCTATTCCACCGTTCTTATATGCTTCTGTGTCCATCTGATTGTATATATATGCTGATTCAGTTCTTACAAGTCTTCTTGCTGTGTTTGCTCCAACTGCAAACTTGTTAAGGAATATCTTCATTGTCTCGCTCTCGGTTCTTCCCATAAGAACACTTGTAAGCAGTTCTGTCTTTAAGTCTCCGGCTAGTGTTGTTGTATTATTCCATATTCGCTTAGAATAATTAGCCCCACTCCATTTACTCTTTAACAGTTTGCTTACTGTCTCTGGTGGCAATGTTGATACTCTATAACCGTATCCTGTCTGTTGCTGTAAAGTATATGTGTTCTTAAGAAAGCTGTCGTTAGCTGCTTTTTTATAATGCTCTGTAGACACTGCAAGCTCGTTATTATATACAAGCTTCATGACAGTGTCGACTTCTGCCATTGTGTCTTTAAGTGCATTAATACGATACCAGTATGACGGTGAATCCATCATCATACTTAATTCCTTTATATCTATGTTATCGCCATGTAGACGTAATTCTTTTATCAGCTCGTCAACATCATTCTTGTTGTTGAGCCTTTCTAATATGTCAAGTGCCTGCTCTCTACTCATTCTATACTTAAATGCGAACCTGTCAAGCACATTATTCATCTTCTTCTCTATCTCAAGATATGCCCTGTGGTATAACTTTCCTATCCTGTCTGCTGTCTTGTCTGCGCTTTCCATCTGATGATATATAAGCCATTCTTTTCTGTTCTCCCAATATTTACTACTCTTTGTCTTCTCCAACTGCTACATCTCCCTCTGTTGGCTTATCGTTAGCTGTCTGTCCGAATATCTTCTGCTGCTCTTCAATTCCATCTTGTTTCTCTTCTTCAAGTTCTTCAATCTCATTGTCTACATCTTCTACGAATGGAAGTAATGTTAATAATGTCTTCTGGCTTACTGTTCCCTTTAAATTGCCAACTATCTGTGCAAGCTCTAACAGGTTCTTAGGAAGTGACCTTGAAAATACAGGTATTATACTTGTAGCTTCAACACTTATATTCTTAAGTCCAAGGAAGTTACAGAATAATTTTATCCTCTTTCTTAATCCTTTTCTGTAATATCTCTCTTTTGTCTTGGTTATCATCTCAAGACCTAATAATTTATATTCCATTGCAACACCAGAGCTGTTACCTGCGAAGTTCTCATCTGTAAGATTTGGTACATGTGAAAAAGTATATATATCTTCCTTAAGTGCTTTTCTTAACACTTCTGCGCCATTTTCATCCATCTGTCTTGTAAGATATTCTGCTTTGGCATCTTCCGGAAGTTCCAACAGCTTCATCTGTCTTAATCTCTTAGCCGCCTGTGTTCCCTCGTCACCATCTCCAAGGCTCACACCATACAGCGCTAGGATTGCATCAATGAATTGCTCTTTATCATTTACTCTGTCGCTTGTGAGCTTATTATATGCATCAATAAGTGGTATCTGCTGTTCAAAATCTCCTATCTGGTATTTATTATTGTCATATACGATTACAGGAACTTCACCAAAATTATGTACTATCGGCTGTTCTATCGTTTCTTGTACAAGTGTTGTGCTGTTCTCTATTACAAGTCTGTACAGATAATGTTCTGTCATAATGTAAGCTACATAGCAGTATTTATCATATATATCATCTTTAATCAGGTAGTAATAGCAGGCAAACAGTTCTTTTTCTTCAATCGAACTGTCAACCACCATGAAAGTATGCTCCGGTTCAAGCGATTTAGTTCTAAGTGTTGTTGTTCCGTCTTCTACATAGACATATTCATAAGCCACACCATACACGCTCATATTAAGCGCATTATCTGAATCGGTATCATCTACCTGTGCATCATCAAAAGCTACTAAAAGAGGCTCTAAGTCTGCGTCAGCGGTATTCTTATAACTGATTGCGCTACCCATAAAATACCCTGTTGCTGTGTCTGTAATCTCTTTTGCATGATTGCATACTACTTTATTGTTTGGTACTCCAGCTGTCATTGTTCTTTCTTTTATGCTGTGTTCTCCAAGATAGTATCGCATATTGGTATTAAGTTTCTCTGACATTGCTTCATGCTTGCCTATAAGCCTTAATATTATATTCTTGTCTATCATTAATTCATCAAAGTTCTCTTTTGGATATGTTAATTTGTACATGTATACTCCTTTCTGCTATAATCCTGGGAAGTTTGCCTTATTGCCTATCTTAACTGTCCTTGTTGCAAGTATTGTTGTCACAAAATACCTCATTGCATCCATCGCATGGTCAAAATCTTTAACTGGCTTATCTTCTCCCTGTAATGATGCCTTTTCATCCCACACATACGATGCAAATTCTTTAATTGTATTCTCACATTTAATATTTATCTTTATTTTGTTCTCATTAAGCGCATTTCCTGTATATCTGATGCCGTTAAGTACATCATTCTTTGCTTTTATCACATTAAAATTGTTCTTCCTAAGTGCTGCTATAAATGATGCTGCACTTGGGTCAACTATAATTGCTTTTATTGATATTCCTGTAAGAAATTCTTTAAGGTCCTCAATATACTCGTTATCTGTCTTCTGTATCTTGTTTTCACGTCCAGAGTAATAATATTCCCTTGTGCAATAATGAACTCCGTCTATGCCCTTTTCCCACAGTAAAAACACTGTTGCATTTTGCGTACCATAGTCGCATGACACATATTTGTTAAATGGTGTAATCTCTGGCATTGTCTCAAACGTATGCTTTGCTTTGTCAAACATATCATATATGACACCCTCTGCCATTGCCCACAGACCCAATATATAACGTTTATAGAACACTCCTGTATACATTGCCCTGTACCTTGCTTTAATGTCTTCTGCAAGGCTTAGATTATCATCCATTGTAAAATGCAGATATATAAGATTCTTATCATCTGTCTTATCTATCCACTCTTTTTTAAACCAATGTTCAGGTCCATCCGGATTACAGTTGAACCAAAACTTACTACCTTCAACAGAACAACGTCCTGTTGCTTGATTAACAAATGACTGTGGCATAAGTGCAACTTCATCAAAGAACATTCCAGCAAGCGTTATACCCTGTATCAAGTCCTGTGACCTCTCATCTTTGCCACCGAATATATAAAAATAATTAATTGTATTGCCTCTTGCCACTATAACAAGATTATCTGCTCTGTTATCTGTTATCTTGTATCCTCGTGACTTTAACATGAGCTTTAACCAGAACAATACATTTCTTCTAAATGACCCTATTGTCTTTCCTGCCATACCGAAGTTCTGTCCATTGTATTTAGTCATTGCCCACATAACGTATGATAATGACATTGATACAGTCTTACCGCTTCTGATTGCTCCATCTGCTATTATTCCATCTTTTTTGCTTACTGGTGAACTGTCGCACCACCAATTCAATACTTTGCGCTGTTTTCTCGAAAATGGTCTGAACTGAAATACCTGATTAATCTTCTTTTTCATCTTCCCAATCCTCGCCTGCTGATGCGTTTAATGCATCTATAAATCCGTCATCCGCTGTCTCTTCATCATCTTCTGTATCAAGTTTGGCTCTCATCACTGCTAATCTTGCTTTCTGTTCTTCTGTTGCTATGTTCAGATGGTCAGATAACCATTGCAATGCTTTCATTCTGTCAGCAAGCTTAATTCTAGCTTCACCTTTTACATTTGATATCTCTGTTATTAACGTTCCATCAATCTTGGTGCTGTCATTGAATGTAAGATAATTGCGTGTAATCTCTTCTCCTGTCTCTTCATCTCTACCTTTTTCACTTCCGAATGTCATATATTCGGTTACATCTGCAAATGCTATATCCATATACTTCTGGAAGATATCATCTTCTGTAAGCCATTCCCTATTAAGCCTGTTCTGTTTTAATCTCTCTATCTCTGCTTTTATGTTAGGATTCTTAATCAGCTTACCAGAGTTACCGCACGCACTTTCATAACTGCATCCATACGCTTTCTGATATGATTTTGTTGCATTGAAAGACTTCACATAGTAAACGCAAAAAAGTTTCTGTTTATCCGTCAAATTGCTGTTCTCTGATATGGTCCTTACTTCTTTTACTATCTTCTCTTCTTCTTTCTTTTTCTGCCATTCCTTATAAGGATTGTCCGAACGTTCGTCCCAATTCTGAACATGTTTCCATCTTCTTACTGTTCCATCCGGAACATTTAATTTTTTTGCTATGTCTACAAGCCTCTCGCCTTTCTGGTACAGTCTCTTTGCCTCCTGCATCTTCTCTGTTCTTTGCATATACTATCACCGCCTCTCTGCTATGCTGCCATTTCTTTGCCACTTACAACAATACCCCCAACATTCCAACATTGTTGAGGGTATTGCCGCTAATATTTATACTAAAAAGGAGGGTATTAAGAAAATAAACAAAAACAAGTAACAGTATCTTGTTTACAAGTTAATTATAATATACCGAAATGTGTTTGTACTGCCAACTTTTATCAAAAACACACTTTTTTATATCTTTTTTGAGCTAACTTGTTAATTATTAATCGTGCTTTCTTGCTTGTTATTGCTATAAAGTATACATAGTTTTCTATAACATTAATAAATACACTGTTTTCTTGCAACTTTCCTATATACTCTAAGTCCTCGCTCCTCTGCGAATATTTCAACTGCCATATCAAGCCATCTGTATATGCTTCTCTCTCCACATGGATAAGCAATGCTTAATCTTGACACATTTCTGCTGATTATTCCTTTCTTGTTGCACATGATGAAATCAGGATGCATATACACTTCTTTTACAGCTCGTTTAACGTTTCTGCCCTGTCTTAACACACTTAATCGCTTAAATGTATTAATTACTGCAATCACATCTCTCATCTCTGCTTCATGGTCTCTTTCAATCTGCTCCATCTTCTCCAATGTCTCATCTGATAGAGTATTTCTTACCGAGACAACTTGTCTCTTTGCTCTGTCTCTTATCGATTTTATGTATTCTTCTTCTGTTGGCTCTCCAATTATCGCATAATATCTAAATGCCTCAATTGCATAATTTCTTACAAAATTCATTATCTTCTCTCCCTTATGTGCATTATTGCCTGCTATATGTGTTCATTATCCGTCTACATGCTGTACATGCCTTATCCCATTCAGTAAGTAATGGCGCTGTATATTCTCTTGCCTCTGTCGTTATCTTTCTTATCTGCGTCATACTTAGCTTATACTTATCTGCAAGTTCTCTATTTGTCATTTTGTTAAACAAGTAATCTCTGCTGATATCCCACATTCTAAGTTGTGCATTACTGGTATCACAGTTTTCAACTTTTTCGGATACTATTGTATACTTTGTCAATTGCCCTTTTTTAGTCCTGCAAAGTATTGTTCTGAATCCTGCTACCCCTTGACTTATCTTTAACTGTTCTGCACATTGTGACGCATCCCCAAAAGCGACTATTTCATCATTTTTGTTCAGGTACACTGTGTAATATATCATTCTGCTTTCCCTCTCTCATTGACTTTGTTATTGTCTTCCATGCTGATTTTTTTAGATTCTTGTAACTGTTGTGTTGCTTAGATGCTCTTTTGCTCATTATCAATCTCCCTCCAATTCTTCCATAAGGTCACATATCTGCTCTTTGAAATCGTCAAGCTCACTTTTTAATTCTTCAACTTCTGCTTTAAGTTCTTCAATCTCTGCATCTTTATCATTAAAAATATCTCCTAAAGTATCTCCTAAAGTATACGCACCATAATAATCATAAAGCATGGCTATCACACTCTCAGGTGACTTAGTATCTGTGGCTTTTTTAATGGCCGGATAATAATATTTTTCTGATAACTCTTTTGCTTTTTGCTGATACCATACTGCTTTTTTTGCATCTTGCTCTATATCACCTTTATGTCCTGCACGATAGGCATATTTATACTCGTTGCAAGCACAAAAGCCCCATACAATCTGTGGTGGAAAACGTTCTTCCATCTCTACAATACATTCTTTTCTCCCAGGCACATTATAGTGCTCTGGGTGGTTAATCATTTCTTTACTCATCAATATCTACCGTCCTTATCATCAAATATAATTAATACTGCTGCTATTATTATCAAAATAGCTGTTACAACTGTTTTGGTCATCTTATCTCCTGTACTCTGTTCTTCATCATGTCATTATTATTCTTTGCGATAATGTCACGCACACTTTCTTCCGGGAAGTCTAACATGATGCTTTTCTCGTTTATCCTGCTTGTTATTCGCTCATCATATAAAAGTTCTTTTAACTCACAATTGGATGTATAGATTGTTACTTTGCTTAGAGCATAACGCTCATTGATTATGTGGTAAAATTCATTGTTTACCCACTCTGATATTTTTTCCTGTCCAAAATCATCAATTACAAGTATGTCTGTCTGTGTTAAGTCATTAAGAAGTGTGCTTTCACTTACATCACTGTCTCTTCTCTGCCATGATGCTTTTATCTCATTAAGGATTGATATTGCTGTTGCAAATTTAACTTTGTATCCTTGCTTTAACAGTTCATTTGCTATCGAAACTGCTAATCTTGTCTTACCAGAGCCTTTTGTATGTGAATAGATATATAACCCTAATCCGTCTGCTTTAAATTCTTCAAACTCATCTATGTAGCATCTTACAGTCTTTAATATATTAGTTATCTGTAATCTGCTGTACTGCTCATATACATCTGTTCTGAATTTATCAAGTGTAATATTACTAAAATGTACAGGAATATCTGCAAAAGCTTGTCTACGTTCTTGTATCCTTAACTGTCTGCAACTACACTCTTTTGCCGAATCGGTTACAGGATTATATATAAACTCCATATCCTTACACAACTCACATTTGTACTTTTTCACTTCCATCTGGGTTGTATTTCGTGTTGTAGTGCTGTGCATACGCTTCAAACCAATCAGGTAATCCGTTATATGCTTCGATTGATGTTTCTCTAAGCGAGTCGAGTGTTTCTCCTTTG
>OQVP01000449.1_pt1 | contig 15963 bp, 13 predicted proteins | sample 1691541 | NCBI WGS metagenome assembly OQVP01 (sample SAMN03418258, study PRJEB22391) | human gut metagenome | biome: human-gut; feature: organic feature; material: feces | host: Homo sapiens | place: Tanzania | collected 2013-01 | reverse complement strand
AGAGCACAACCTTGCCAAGGTTGGGGTCGCGGGTCCGAGTCCCGTTTTCCGCTCTATTTTATATTGAAAATAGAGAAACATACCTATTATGAATTTATATTTAAGATATTTTGATCAGGAAACATTGGTTAACAATGTTGATGAAGCAATAGATTTTTTGAAAGGTATCCCAGAGATTGGAATGGATGCTGAACTAGAGGCTGATATTAGAGATTATGCCGCTAGCGATGTTTGCTATCCCAAACGTTATAAAGTTCGCCCACGTATTTATTTCATTGTTATCAAGACTCTCGCTGCTACTATGCAGGATTTCAAGGACAAGAAGGCTTTGCGTAATACAGCGTCTGCTGAACGCCAGGAGAATCCAGTCATGTTGCAACTTGCTGAGGAGCAGCCGGGTTGGTACGAGGGTTCTATCGACTTTAAGCGTGTAGTGCTGGTACCAGCTACAGGTAAGTTTGAATACCGTGATACTCATTTCGTGGCTAACGTGAAGGCTATGTCTGGCTTAGACTGCTACACCCGTATCGTGGAATACTTGAAGGATCATGTAGATTCACGCAGTCAGTTCCCTTCAGCAAAGGGTAAGAATTTCCATTTCCGTTATCTCGGAATGTGGAAGTAACTAATTTATAAAAGGAGAAACGATGAATAAGGTAATGTTGATTGGTAATGTGGGAAAGGAACCGGATGTGCATTATTACGATGCAGATCAGGCTGTGGCTCAAGTGTCTTTCGCTACAACGGAGAAAGGATACACCTTGGCCAATGGTATGAAAGTGCCCGACCATACCGATTGGCATAACCTTGTGTTTTTCCGTGGTCTGGCTAAGGTCGTGGAGAAGTATGTGCACAAGGGCGACCGTCTCTATGTAGAAGGACGGATTCGTTACCGATTGTATGATGACAAGCAGGGAAAGCGACATAATATCACCGAGATTTACGTGGATAATATGGAGATGCTCACCTCGCGTTCTGCATCATCTTCGGCAGCACCGGCTCAGCCTGTTCAGCCTGTGCCTGTTCAGCCTGCTGCAAGTCAGCCGGCTTCTTCGACAACGGATTCATCCACTGCCGGGGCTACAGATCAGAATGATTTACCATTTTAAAATTTTCAGCTCAGAAATTGGATATATCTACCATAACAGATGCTTTTGGAGATGTGGTGCTCTTGTATCCATCTACCGGAGTTCTGGTAGCCGCAGGTTTAGCGGCTATCTTACTAGGCGCGTCAGCTTTTGCCAGCGGTTCCGAAATCGCCTTTTTTAGTTTATCACCTGCAGATGTTGCGGAACTGGAGGATGAAAAGACTGATGCCGACAGAAAAATCATGATGTTGCGTGAGGATTCCGAACGTACATTGGCTACCATATTGATAACCAATAACTTCGTGAATGTAACCATTATCATGCTTCTTAACTATGTTTTTGCGGGTATCGTGGAGTTTGGACCGAAGGCTTATTGGCTTCAGTTCCTCATCATCACCGTAGTCTTAACTTTCTTGCTCTTGCTCTTTGGTGAAATCATGCCAAAGGTATATGCCCGTCAGGATTCTCTAAAATTCTGCCGCCGTTGCGTGAATGGCATCATGTTCTCACGTAAACTGTTCTGGCCTTTGGAGAATGTACTGCTCAAGAGTGGAATAGTGGCAGAAAAAATCATACAGAAAGAAAATCATGTATTGAGCGTGGACGACCTGGAACAGGCTCTGGAACTCACTGATAAGAATGATATCAAGGACGAACAGAGCATGCTGAAGGGTATCATTCGCTTTGGCGATGAAACTGCTAAGGAGGTGATGACCAGCCGACAGAATATCGTTGACCTGGATATCCGCAGCACCTATCCTGAAGTATTGAAATGCATTGAGGAAAACAACTATAGCCGTATTCCCGTTTATCAGGATAATACGGATAATATCCGTGGTGTATTGTATATCAAGGACTTATTGCCTCATCTTACGAAGGCTTCCAACTTCCGTTGGCAGAGTTTGATTCGTCCTCCTTACTTTGTTCCTGAAACCAAGAAGATAGATGATCTGCTTCGCGAGTTCCAGGACAACAAGGTTCATATTGCCATTGTGGTAGATGAGTTTGGCGGTACTTCCGGTATTGTAACTCTTGAAGATATCTTGGAGGAAATCGTAGGAGAAATCAACGATGAATATGATGAGGAGGAGAAGTTCTACTCGAAATTAAATTACAACACCTTTATTTTTGAAGGTAAAACGCTTCTTTCTGATTTCTGCAAAATCCTGAATGTAGATGACGAAGAGTTCGAGGAGGTTGAGGGCGATGCTGATTCTCTGGCTGGTCTGCTCTTGGAAATCAAGGGCGATTTCCCAAGCATGCACGAGAAGATAGATTATAAGAACTATACTTTTGAGGTGATGAACATCGAGGAGCGCCGTATTAGTAAGATCAAGGTGACGGTGCATCCCGTGAAAGAAAACGTGGAGGATTCTTCTAAGTAATCATCTGGGTTTCATTTTAAAACAGATTATAATAGAAAATATGGCAGTTGTCAATATACGAGAAGTTTATCCGGGAGTGAGTCTGGGCTTATGGCAGATGGATGAGACTGTAGAACAGTTGTTTGAAGCATATCCACTTCTGCAGGCTTACCGCTCCCAGATGGAAGAGAAATATAAGAACGATGGCAGGAAACTGGAGTTTCTTGCCATTCGTGCATTAATGTATGAGATGCTCAAGACGAACGGGGCTTCCAAGGGCTTGCTTTCTCATGCGGGTGACATTACCCACAACGAGGCTGGAAAGCCATTGTTCCGTGGTTATCATATCAGCGTTTCGCATACCAAGGGTTATGCTGCGCTTATCCTTTCCAAGAATCAGGAAGTGGCGGTAGATATCGAATACTTCAGCGATAGGGTAGAGCGCATCGCTTCCAAATTTCTGCGAAAGGATGAGAAGGCAGAAGATCTGGATGCCAAGCTGGTGCACTGGTGTGCCAAGGAAACGGTCTTCAAGTTATTCTCAGAAGAAAATCTGATGTTTGAGGATATGCGGGTAAAGCCATTTGATACGATGGCAGACTGGTCGTGTGATGTGGAGAATCTCAAGAGCAGGAAGACGGCTCATGTGGATTTCGAATTAACCATGGAGTTTGTTCTTACCTATGCTGCGTTGTAATATCCTGACCATCTTCCTGGCATTCAGTCTGTTGGCTGGAGCACAGGATTGGAAAGTAGTGAGAGAGAATCCCCAGAAGGCTTTTCCGAAAACCGTGGCTGCGGGCAACTACAGTGGCATTGCTCATCTGCATGATGATATCTATGCGGTGGTAAGCGACAAGTCGGATAGTGCCCTGTATTTCAACTTCCGAATTCAGGTGAATCCCAAGACCGGCGAACTGGAACAGGTAGAGAACCTTGGTTTTAACGAGAGAACAGATGGAACTCTGAACGACGCCAAGCCTTGGCAGGGGCTGGAGAAGGGATTTGACCATGAAGCCATCGTGAAGGTTTCTGATTCTACCTTGGTGATAGCAAGCGAAGGATATTGCCGTTTAAAGGAGTATCCTATTCTGCCTATTTCGGCGGATACTGCCAAGGTTGGCTATCAGCAGAACCTTTGGGAAAGCAGATGGCCTTCTGCTGATTTTTATCCTAATTATAATTTTGAGTCTCTGGCTTTTGATTCCGTCCGTCAGTATCTCTGGACGATACCAGAGAGCACGCTTCGCAAGGACGGACAGCCTGCTACTTCTCAAAACGGATTGGCCAACCAGCTTCGTTTGATGAGGCTTGATTGGGGGAAGATGAAGGAAAATCGTAACAAGGAAGGGTATAGCGAGCAAGTGAGCAGCAAGAAAGACTCTCGTTGTATGACGACCTATGCCTATCAGATGGATCAACCTTCTACCCATAAGAAAGCAGATATCTATGTGATGGGTGTGAGTGAGCTTTGCACCTTGCCCGATGGTCAGCTTCTGGTTCTGGAGCGTGAGGCATTTATTCCTAATATCAAGATAGGTGCTTTCTGCAAGTGCAAGCTCTATCTGATCAATCCTTTGAATTCTGAGGAGTTTTCTATGAAAGAGAATATTTCATCAGATACTCCTTTCTTGAAGAAGAAATTGCTTACGGAATGGAAAACCAGCTTGTCACTTTCCAAGCGTTCCTTTGCCAATTACGAAGGTATGTGTCTTGGTCCCAAGCTGGAAGATGGTTCCCAGGTTGTCATCCTGCTGTCTGATTCGCAGGATCAATACGCTGGAGTATTGAAAGACTGGTTCAAGACGATTGTTATCAGAAAGGAATAAAGTTGTTATGTTGTAATTCTCAATCTCGTCCATAACCATCTAGGAATGAGTCGCCAGAGGAAGACGAGGATATCATATCTCCAGTCTATCACCTTAACTTCCTTTCCGTTTTCGATGGCACTCACGATATGTTTCGCCACATCTTCCGGTTTGAGCTGCAGCGGATAGCTGCTGCCTGCGATAAGGTCGGTCTTTACGAAGCCTGGTCGGATATCTGTGATGGCGATAGGGAGATGGCGCATCCGTGCCTGTTGCGACAGGCATTCCAAATAATGGTTCTGGAATCGCTTGGTGGCAGAGTAGGCAGGAGCTGCACCGAGACCTTTGGTTCCGGCGATGGAAGTGATGCAGGCAATGCGGAAATTCTGATAGGCATGGTTTGCCTTCTTCTTACTTTCAGAAACAGAAAGGTCACTCTTATTGGTAGGAGTAGAAGACTGGGCGGCAAACCAGTTGAATGCCGTATCCACTATTCTCGTGAATCCCAAGCCGTTGGTTTCCAGAGTCTTCATTTCCTTTTCTATATCCAGCAAGTTGTTCTGCCAGCCAATGCCGGAACTATGGAAGTAGAGGTCCATGCCTCCCAACTTATCGATGAGTTCGAGAAGTTGGGCAGGAGCATCGGGAGAAGTCACGTCTATTTGCTGGTAGCAGGTAATGCCGCCCTGCGAAATCAGAGCCTGCAATCTTTCGATTCTTCTTCCGGCTATCCCCACCTGCCATCCTTTTGCAGCAAGCAGTTTTGCCACTTCCATTCCGATGCCCGATGTGGCACCCATTACAATTGCTTTCTTTGCCATATAGTCCTATTATATAAGGTGAAGTCTTGATAGTTCTTATTTTTATATAAGGTGAAGTCTTGTCTAACTCTATCTAAACATCTAAATCGCTTTTATTCTTCAGCAGCTTTTCCGCCTTCTTCACGCTTCCAGCTTTCAGAATCAGCAGCTTCACTTTCTCGTAATCCGTATATTCCGGATTGCGTTCCATGAAGATACGGCAGGCACGATCGATGAGTTTATGATTGATGAGCTTGGCGTTCACCATCTTGTTGCCTTCCACTCGTCCTTGTCGAATCTGGAGAGAAGTACTGATCATATCCAGAATCATCTTCTGCGATGATCCGGCTTTCATACGGGTACTTCCCGTCACGAACTCCGGTCCCGTGATGACCTCTACAGGATAATCGGCAGCCTGGGCGATGGGAGCGTGGGGATTGTTCACGATGCATCCCGTAGGAATGCCTGCCTCTTTGCAATGCTTCAGGATGGCGAGCACGAAGGGAGTAGTGCCGCTTGCCGAGAAGCCCAGCACGAAATCATGCTTTGAGATATGCTTGTCGCAGAGCTGATGCCAGCCATTCTCCAGGTCGTCTTCTCTGGATTCCCTGGTTTGTGTAAGGCAGCCGATGCCTCCGGGGAAGATGGCTTGTATCTGTGAACCGTCGATACCATAGGTGTTCTGCACCTCGATGGTATCGAGCGTAGCCAGTCTTCCGCCCGTTCCGCAACCGGCATAGAAGAGCCTTCCGCCCTTCTTCAGCTGCCCTTCGATGGCGGAAATCAGTTGGTTAATGGCAGGCAATGCTTGTTCTATTGCCACAGCCACCTTCTTGTTTTCTGCATTGATATGAGCGGTGAGTTCAGCCACGCTCATCTTTTCCAGATGTTCGTAGAGCGAGCTCTGCTCTGTTATTCTCTTTTCTTCTTTATTTGGCATATTATCCATCAATCCAAATGCTTAAAGCTTTTGATAGTTTGAACTCTGGCAGTTGTGCTATGATGCAACGACGCAAGAAATTAAATAATCCGTTATAACATTCCATTATTATCTTGCCATCCAAACTCAAAATGGCATAAGTATTATAGATTGGTACTTCGTAGATCCAACTACCATTTACTCGATGGTAGTCATTATCGCTTCCCATTTGATATGTTTGGAAGCTTTTCTTGCTTAGTAAAGCTAAGCGAGATGGAGTGTCAGGAATACTGTTTAGTTCTTCCAATACATCAGGCGCATCATAGTTGTCACCATCTTGGTATCGCAATTGATAGAACTTCTCCAAGAAAGGGATGAACTCTTTGTCTAACAACTTTTCGTCAAGTGTGTAAACATAATAATCCTCTGTTTCTTGGCGAACGTAAATGTCTTCAAGGTGATATTCTTTTTCTATCTCCTTGAAAATGTCTTCGAGTGGCATCTTGTCAAGATGCTTCGATATTTCTTTCTTTCCAATGGCTGTTTTTATCTTCAGCCCGATTGCTAAATAACGTCCCATGATTCTGTATTTTTATATTGTGTTAATGAGGTAAAGTTGTCACCTTTCATATGGCGATTCCTTCCCTTGTTACATTATGATTGAATAAGGTATAATGGTTCTCCTCCCATTCTTTTTTAGAGAAGAGTACAGGGTTGATGATTTCATCAATATCCCAGCCTAATTCTCTTAGTGGATAAGAATACTTATCGTAATCTTGAAGCGTAACTTTTGGTTTGTCTAGAAGAATCAATACATCCCAATCACTTCCTTCATGTTCTGTACCTCTAGCGCGGGAACCAAACAAGATAGCTTTTGCATGAGGATCAATCTCATGCAATCTATTGTGCATTGCTTCTATGATTTGTTTCTTCTCCATATCTATCAATATTAATATATGTGTTGCAAAAATACGAGTTTTCTTTCCTGTTATCCCATAGATTTTATTCTTTTCATTACCAAATCAGCGAGCACGATGGCGGATTCCTTCTCATCCCTCGGTGCATCCTTTGACTTCCATGCCACGATGAAGCGGATTCGGGCAGCGGTTACCTTGTAACCTTTCAACTCCCATTTGCCTAGTTTCTCCTTCATCTTGATGGAGAGCTGGGCTATGTCTCTGCCTGTTGATGGGAGACAGAGGCAATGGTCGTGATAGGTTAGCGGCATGCCACTTCTCAGGCAAAGGATAGCGTCCTTGTGAGGCTTGGAGAAGCCCAGGTTTACATCCTTGTGTGAGAGCTGAATCACTATTTCGTTCGGCTCATCGTAGGCTTGGGCATCATAGAGATGCTGGGCACTTTTCAGGCTGTCGAAGAGATTGCCGTTGGTGTGGATGGCAAGCGTACGCTTGGCACGGGTCATGCCCACATAGTATCGGCGCAGTATGTCATCGGTAGGATGCTCGGGATGGGTAATGAGCATCAGTACATGGTCGAACTCATGACCTTTTGCCTTGTGGATGGTGCTGACCACGATGTCTGATTTCGAGATGTCACAGAAGTCTTCTACAGATGATTCGAACACGAACTCCCTCAGGTCGCTGTAGTACTTGGCACGATTGGTCTGTTCAAATATCTGGAGGCTGCGGCGCAGATATGGCAATGCCTGGCTGGTGGCATACTTTTGGAATGTCTGCTGCTTGGCTGCTTCCCAAATATCATCAGGGATGATAGGGGATTTCGTCTCCTTGATGCCTTGGTCTATCTTCTTCAAGAAGTATCTTACCTCTGCCAGATTCCAGAAGCGCAAGCCGTCCATTGATTGTACCAGTTTGGCCTTGATGTTATGGCTGTGAAGAAGAGCCAACATGATGACTGCCTCCTCATTGGTCTGCGTGAGGATACTGATGGTTTCGTTCTTCTTGCGGGAAGATGCATCGGCTTCTTTTGAAGCGTTGCTTCCAAGTAATCGCGTAACATCTTCTAGGATAGGCTGATACATATAAACCTTTTTCTCCTGAATCTCGTATGGATGCTTCACGATTCTTACCTCTCCATCTTCTTGACTCATGGAGATGATAGGGGTAGATTTGATTCGCTGACGGATGTTGCGGGCGAAGTCGTTGGCAGTATTCACGATATGGCGAAGGCTGCGGTAATTCTCTGTCATCTCGATGAAACGGCTGTGTTCTGTCTGGGTCAGTTCATAGAGATACTGCGAGTTGGAACCTCTAAACTCATAGATGTTCTGGTCATCATCGCCTACGGCTATCACCCTCATCTCTTCGTTGGCTTTCATCAGAGCAGAGACAAGGGCATAGTCATCCTTGCTCATGTCTTGTGCCTCGTCAATAACGAGCACGGTCTTGCTGATGCGATTGGGCTCCACTTCTCCATTGTTGATCATTTCGGCGGCTTGCTTAACCACATCTCCAGCCTCATCCAGATTGCCAACTCTGCCCAGCAGGTCGAAGCAGTAGGAATGGAAGGTCTTGATTTCTACGAAATGGGCGGCATTGCCGATGAGTTGCATCAGTCGCTGCTTGAACTCGGTAGCGGCTGCACGCGAGAAAGTGAGCATCAGGAGTTGTTCGTGCTTTACATCTTCCAGCAGAAGGAGAGAGGCAAGCTTATGTACGAGCACACGTGTCTTGCCGCTGCCAGGACCGGCAGCGACTACGATGCAGCGGGACTCGTGGTCGTCGATGATTTCCTTCTGTCGCTTGGAGAGCATTCCGAAGAGTTGCTTATACTTCGAAGGTGTTACGTTGCGCTCTATCTCAGTCTCCCGGTTGCCCTTGAAGTACTTTGAGATGAAGCGATGGTAGTCCATCTGGAAGTAATCCTGCACATATTGCAGGGCGGCGTCATAATCCCTTACCATCAGGTTGGCATATTCGCCCACGATGTGAATCTGCTGAATCTTCTGCTTGTAGAATTCATTGAGCATGCGATAATCCTCCTGCTTATAGCGCAGGCGAAGTTCCTTGGTGCGCTTAATCGCCATCGCATTGTAGAGTACCAGGAATCCTCCTTCCAGCTTCATGGCTCCTATCTTGGAGAGATAGAGCAAGGCTTCCTCCACGTCTTCCAACTGCAGGGAAGAGAAGTCGGAGAAGAGTGACTGGTTGTTGGATTTCAGATCGTTCAGAAGTTCGACCACCGAGAATTGGAGAGGCTTCTCTTTCGAATTATCTCTAGAGCCTGAGGCTTTTGATTTGTCTGTTGAGCCTGAGGCTTTTTCTAAACCATTTTCTCCGGAAGGATTCTTTTCTTCAGAAGAGCTATTGTTGCTCTCTTCTGTTATAGTTTTACTGTTTTCCTCTGCCAGGCTGTATAGTCTTTCGATGATGAATCGGCAAACCTCAATTCGTCTTTCGAATCGCTTGATGATGGTCTCTATATCCTTGTCTCTTGTTACGATGAGATTGCGGACACCGTCTTCCTTCTTGTGCGCATATCCCTTCACTGCTAAGAAGTATAGTAGTGTGCGGATTTGCTTTTCTGTTGAAGTGTTGATACCGTCATGTACGGCATTGTCATTGAGTTGCTTGTATGTGATATGCAGCGATTCATCCGGGATATGTTCCAGAATGTATCTTTCCAGTTTGGCGAAGTTCTCCAGCATCTGCTGAGGCTTGCGTTGCTTGTCGCTGATGTCTTGCAGATAGGCTGAGATGTCACGGGTATCGGCAAGGATGCCTTCCTGTCGCATGCGGTCAATGGAAGAGATGACGTCTCGCTTGCTGAGTCCGAGGATGTCGGCGAGGTAATCGATGCGGGATTCTGCCTCGCTATCCTGTGCCTTGGCTATATGCTTCTGGGTGATGAGCGACTTGATGATGCGGATGGCATTCTTCATTTCATCTTCCGAGAACAAGGGTGATTCGGTGAGGCGCAGTCTTGCCTCGTCCATGTTCTTGACGGTGATACCTGTGGCATAGACGTGCGGAATGTTGTTGCCACGCTCTATGTATCCGCTCTGTTCCAGAGCGGAAAGGGCGGTGCGAACACGGGTTTCTATGTCGGATACCGAATCGTCCCAACCGGCTTGGCGGGCTATCTCAAGTGCTGAACAACTTACGTGTGGACGCTGCTTGGTAAAATCCTTAACGGCTTTCCATACCTGTTGTATCTCACTGATGCTCAGTTTGGTTTGATTGAGCAGGATAAAGTGCTTGTCTAAGTCCTCATCGCTATAGAGTACATAGCATTTGGCTTCGAGGTGTTGATCTCTTCCTGCACGTCCAGCCTCCTGTACATAGTTCTCCAGAGAGTCGGAGATGTCGTAGTGGATAACCAGCCCCACATCGCTCTTATCTACACCCATGCCGAAGGCGGAGGTGGCGACGATGATTCTAACCATATCGCTCATGAAGGCATCCTGATTGTGTATCTTCTCATCGGCATCCATCTTGCCATTATAGGGCAGGGCGGAAATTCCGTCACGGGTCAGCTTCTGGGCGAGTTCCCGGGTTCGCTTGGTGCGGGATACGTAGATGATGGTAGGGCAATCAGCCTGCTCTACCAACGAGCGCAGGAGATTGTATTTGTTGCCGTCACTATCTACGTGGATAACGGAATAGTGCAGGTTGGTACGTGAGGCTGATGAGGCGAAGAGCTGGAGATCGGTGCCCAGCCAATGCTTGAAATAGTCGCAGATGTCCTGCACCACCTTCTGTTTTGCAGTGGCGGTGAAGCAAGATACGGGTATCAGGGTTTGACCATGGTTGCGGGCCATGGCGTCCTTGCCAAACTTGCGTTCCTGATATTCCTTGATAAATTTACCGATGTATAGGTAATCCACACGGAAGTCTTGTCCCCATGCAGAGAAGCAGTGAGCTTCATCAATGACGAATCTCACCACATGCCGTGCCATCAGGATGCGCTCGATGGTTTTGGAGCGCAACATCTCTGGTGCTATATATAATAAGGTGGCATCTCCGCTCTGTACTCGTTCGATGGCTAGGGAGCGGGAGATTGGGTCGAGGAGGCCGTTGATGGTTACGGCATCGGTGAAACCGCGGTCTGCGAGATTATCTACCTGGTCTTTCATCAATGATTGCAGAGGCGAGATAACCACGGTGAGTCCATGTATGGTTCTGCCATCCATCAGGGCTGGCAACTGGAAGGTGAGCGACTTGCCGCCACCCGTAGGAAATATCGCCAATAATGACTTGCCATCCACTGCTGCCTGCGATGCCTGTTCCTGCAGCGGTTCGCCGTCGTAGGTGCGGAAGGCATCATAGCCAAAGAGCTGTTTCAGGTTGTGATGAATGTCGAGCATGCGGTTGCAATACTCGCAGCCATCGGTGCATTGGGTATGGCAGAGCATATAGATGATATGTTCTACTTCGGGATAATGGAAGAGTACCCAACCTGGGGTAACAGATTGGTAATCGTCTGTGCCTATGAGGGCCAAGGCGTATGCCAAGCCGCAAGGCGACTGGGCTGCAAGAGCCGGAATGTCGGCATGGGCGCAAATATGATTCTTGTATTCAGAAAGAATGTATTCTGAAACTTCTATGATTGCATGATCCGATATGGTATCAGCTGATATGGTATCGGTTGATATAGTATCTTCCGTGTCGATGGCTCCCACATACATCAAGAATCCTCTGAATTCCTCTTCATGCTGGAGCAGCAAGGTGAAGATTTTCCTCTTCCTTTCTGATAATTGATTCCATGCAGCGATTTCATCCATCAACAGCTCCTTGGCTTTCTCGCAGTCATTGACTGGATTATTCATCTGCTCGCTCATCAGTTTGTCGTCCTTTACCAGATGATGGTAAGGGTGCTTGGGGAAGAGGAGTGGGGAGAGATAGAGGGTATCTATCAGTATGCCGTTGAGTTGGAGATAGCGGGCATCGTGATGAATGAGGTTATGCCCGCAGATATAGTCAACCTTTCTTTCCTGCAGGAACTTGTTAAGTGCCGTCTGTGATGCTTGGTGAAAGGTAGCTCCATCATAACTTAATGCCCCGATATCGTGTATTTTATGGTCTTTCAGTCCCACTTCGGTATCCACGAAGGCAATATTTCTGCTTCTGGCATCTTTCTTCTTGATGTCAGAGCTTACGCTAAGATTGTTCTTCCTTCCAAAGAGGCGACTGAATATTGACATAATCTTTGATGTTTATATTTTCACCGCAAATTTACAATTAATATTTGATATATGCAAATAATCAAGCGATTTTATGTTCTTTAACTATTTTTTGTGCAGTATTCATGCTGGTTTCATATCTATATATAGATAAATAGTACAAAAATAATATACTCATGGATTCAAATATACAAACTTTAGTATTTAAAGCAAAACAAGGAGATAATAGTGCTTTCAGCACATTGTATCAGATATATTATCCTAAAATGAAAGGTATATGTATCAATATTCTTAAAGAGGACAAGGATGTCGTTGATGACCTTGTCCAAGATGCATTTATACTTGCGCTTGTTTCTTTGAAAGATTTGAAAAATCCAAACAGATTCAGCCAATGGCTTACAAGTATAACATCTAATCTTGCATTAAAATACAAAGAAAAGGGTAATACATTAAGATATATTTCTTTATCAGACATAGATGAAAGTGTGATTGACAGCTGTGATGATTATAGAAATACAGTATCTTCTATCCAATACGAGGATATTATGGCTGAAATCGATAAATTACCAGTTGGATACAAAAAGGTATTCAAGCTTTCTGTGCTAGATGGTTTGTCTCATCAGGAAATTGCAAAGTTGCTTGATATAGCTCCACACAGTTCTTCTTCGCAATTAGCGAGAGCTAAGGCTTTGTTGAGAAACAAATTGAGCCAGAGAACAATACTAATTATGGTATTGGTTCTCATCATTATTCCTGTATATAAGCAACTTATAACCAAAAAACAGCTTATTTCAGAAAATGATACCAATATAACACGCAGACGTAAAATAAAAGGTCAAGTTAGTCCGGCATCAAAGAACGATGTTGACTCTACAAACTGTACCCCAAAGCTGAATCCATGTACTCTTTATCACAAGATACTAACCATAGAGACTATAGCAGCAATGCGTGATGACACAACGGAAATAAAACATGAAATAATTGCAAGTATAACAGATACATTGCAAGATGAAAAGCAGTTTGCTGTAAATAGAACTGATAGTATCTTGGTAAAAGATTCTATCATCGCCCCTTATCTCTATAAGGAATCATGGATTACAGAAAATCTTGAGGTTCACAAAAGGAATAAGTGGCAATTACTGGCTGCAGGTTCTTTGGGTACGACTCTTGTACAGAGTGTATGTAAGTTTATAAAAAGTAACGATATTACTAGTGGTTTGCCTTCTGGTCCGGACCAGCCAACAGGCCCAACCATCCCTTCAGAGAAGTATTTCACGACATGGGAAGACTATGCAAAAGAGCTACATCGCATATCCCAGGCAGACCCTACTACAGAAAATGTAGCCATGTTAGATATTGCAGACCACAATAGTGGAGAAATAGTAGAAGTAGAACATCATGACAAGCCAATAACATTGAGCATTGCTGTAAATAAAAACATAGGTAAAAGATGGAGTTTAGAGACTGGACTTCAATATTCTTATCTGAAATCATATTTCATTCTTGGTACTGGCAGCTATCGTGTTGACAAGGAACAAAAGCTCCACTATCTTGGTGTTCCATTCAAACTGTCTTATCAATTTATGAAGTTCAAGAGATTGTCAACTTATGGTTCTGTAGGCACTGGTATTCTGATTCCTATATATGGAAAAACTGATGCAGATTATATCGTTGGAGATAAGTCTGCATACACAACTGATTGGAAACTGACGCTCCCGATACAGTGGTCTGTAAATACAAACATCGGAATCCAATATCAGTTTGCACCAAATCTGAATCTGTTTATAGAACCAACCATGAATTGGTACCTTCCGAATGGTAGCTGTATTAAGAATGTTTGGACAGAACGTCCATTCACATTGACTGTTCCGTTCGGAATAAGGTTCTCTTGGTAAAAAGTCTCTTTTCGCATGCAGTCTTTTGGCAAATCTGTATCTATATGATAAAAGGTCAAAACATTATATAGATATGCAGAAAAGACATACAGATAGAAAGATGTATTTCCATGACTTGGAAATCACATCTAAAGAGTTTTACATCAGCTACTTGTCAACTTTCATAAAGTTGACTTCGAAAAGTAGAGTATTAGAGGTGGGTTGTGGCGAAGGAGGCAATTTAGTCCCCTTTGCCCAACTTGGCTGTAGAGTTACTGGAATAGACATAGCAGAATGCAGAATAATAGATGCGAAAGCATACTTTTCGGAAATCTGCGAAAATGCCACATTCGTGTGTTGCGACTTTATGAAATACCATGCGCCAATCAATGAAGAGGAAAAGTTTGACGTGATACTATTACATGATGTAATAGAACATGTTCCAGCGAAAGGAGAATTTCTGTTACACCTCAAAAGTTTTCTAAAGTCAACAGGCGTTCTCTTTGTCGGATTCCCTGCATGGCAGATGCCGTTTGGTGGCCATCAACAGATTTGCCGAAGCAAACTCTGTTCGCACTTTCCATTCATACATTTGCTACCAAACTCTATGTATAATTCATTATTGAAACTATGCAAAGAGGAAGAGGGTACTATAAGCGAGCTGATGAGTATAAAAGAGTGCAGGACAAGTATAGAGTTATTTGAAAAATTGATAAAAAGATGTGAATTCTCTGTTGCTGACAAGAAGTTTTGGTTTATCAATCCTCATTATAAGCAGAAGTTCCATCTTACTCCATCGCTGTTGCCTCGTTTTGCTTGGAAAATTAAGTATGCAAGAAATTTCTTCACTACTTCTTGTTGGTACATATTGAATTTGAGCAATACGTAAAAGTAATACTCTCTTGTAGAGTGATAGTATATAATAAAGAAAAAAGAGAAATCTCATGCAAGTTTTGGTAACGATTTGCGTTTGTTAAATAGTTATAACCCTTTAATATAAGGAAGCGTATGAAAATTAGAATGATTTTTATGGCATTAGCAGCTTTGCTTTGTTTGGCAAGTTGTAGCGATGATGATTCTGGAATCCAGCTCACTGAAGACGAAGTAACCGGTGATATAATTACTGGTAAGCAGATTGTTATTAACACTCTTACAACCTATACCGATAGTGGCAGCAAGGTGAATGTTAATGGAGCTAAAGGTAAAGTGTCAGCAACATCTTCTGATGATAGTGTTGCCAAGGTTTCGTGTTCTTCAAAGGAGTCAGAGAAGGAGATATACGTAAGTGGCGTTTCTGAGGGAAATGCTACTATAACCGTAACTGACTCAGACGGGAACTCTGCTATCTTAAAGGTAGAAGTAAAAAATTGGACAGCCCGTTGGAAGATATATAGAACGATGTATGTGGTTAATAGAAAATGTTTAGTTGAAGGCGTTTCTTCCGAGGATTCCGCAGCTATCGCAGCCGATGCCATAGAGAACGACAAGTACAATAAATATTATACTTTCCGTAATCCTACATATTTTGGTGTTATAACCAAAAGACTTACCATAACTGACAGTGAAGGAAATACACGTATGGAGGGAGATCTTAACATCCAACAAAATGCTGATAATACAGAAGTTTGGTATTTGTTGCCTTTCAAAGATTATAGAGCAGTTGTCTTGGCTACATTCTATAGTGACGGTGAGAGTATCTTTAAAGATGTGACAGATAATTATAAGAAGACTTATCCTCACATTAAAAAGGTCGAGCTACAAGCCATTTGCGCAATAGAGGAATTGGAGCCGGACAAATAATAGAAGTAGGGATTGCATTTATATCTGGATGAGTGCAATATGAAGATACATGAAGTGGTGCAATTAATATTATCGGAAAAAGCAACTGTGGAATAACATTTTTTAAGATAATAGTTTGCTCTAATCCAATATAAATCTGTATCTTTGCAACCAGATAAGCGTTCTGTAACACAAGAAACGGAAGAGGCTGAGAAACAATGCATTGCA
>OQVP01000445.1_pt1 | contig 15989 bp, 25 predicted proteins | sample 1691541 | NCBI WGS metagenome assembly OQVP01 (sample SAMN03418258, study PRJEB22391) | human gut metagenome | biome: human-gut; feature: organic feature; material: feces | host: Homo sapiens | place: Tanzania | collected 2013-01 | reverse complement strand
GGAACATTTCTGTAAGGTTTTGATTCGCACCCAGCCCCACTACTGGGCTAAATCAAACACCTACAGCAATGCACCCGTCTCCAATCGTGCCCACAATACAACCAATGGAATTTTGCGGTTCCTTGTGACGTGCCGTGCAGCCGACTTTAATGATACCGGCTTCGTATCATCCGCCACCAGGTTGACACCTGGCTCCCTGCCGATTTCTCAGCCGGTACATATCAAATCCTTACAGTCACGCAACATGGCTACAGGCACGTCGTTACCTTTAAAAAAATGCTGCATTTGTTCGTGAAATAGCAACAAAACCGCTACCTTTGCATATCCAAACCAATCACAAACCAATCAGCAACGTTTGCCTTAACGACCTCACATTGTAGAGGTCGCTATTAACCAATAAAATAGATGAAATTATGGCAGTAACAAAATTTGTAAGAGCGCAGGACATTCTCAAGGAGAAAGGGTTCAAAGCACCACCGTTCGATACGGCGGGATTTCAGAACGCAGTAGTCGAGTTCTTTCGGAAGAACGACGTGTCTGCGAAATTAGCCATATTCGGAGTTCGTTTCGTGGATTATGAAGGTGCGCCCAAATGTGGATTTTCAGATTGTTCACAATACAGCTCCTGTGAAACATGGTGGGATGGAAGAAAAATCTTCGATTATGACCTTCCTGACTATTTGGATTGTCACATAGGTTATCATACCACTACAGGCTTCAGCTCCCCGTTTTTTATCGTGGACGAACCGTATCTGACCAATGCTGTAGCCCTTCTTAAAATGGCGGGGTTCATTGTTGGAAGAAAGCGCAGTGTTTATGGAGTGCCAACTTATGACATCACCCTCGTCTAAACATTAACCAAGCCCTACGCAACACGGTCAAGCGATACAAAATGCCCAACAACAAGGAACAAGAGCAGATAGACGGCATCCGCAAGGACTTCGCAAAGCGGGTCTACGACCTCTATATCAATGCCGCCAACGGAAAGATTGACACCTACAAGAGGTTCTTGACGCGTCTGGAATGGCTCGAAACGGACTACTCCGACGCATTGTCCCCATACGGAATATACGAAGACCTGTGTCCTGACGACTTCGATTTGGTGAAAATGGCGATAGAGGAGGGTACACCCCTCAAGGACTTCGCTTATCAGTGGTTGAATATATACAATATCATTGAGTTCGCCAAAGTAGACGCAAGTTTGCTCATACCTCCAACATCCGACGATTAATCAAAACGGCAGGGTTGAACCTGCCACCAAGTAAACCATATTATAAACAAAAAAAACAGAATTATGAAAAAATTATTTTCTATGTTAGCCTTCTTTATGATGGCTATGTGTGTCCTTACCCTGTCCTCATGCGGTGACGATGATGAGAATGAATCCAAAGCGAATACAGCCGAAATCTTAGGTTCTTGGGAAGAAACTACAGTAAAATCAGGAGAGAACTCTACTGTCAAGGTGATTACAACTTGGACTTTTAATGCAAACAAAACAGCTACAGAAAAAGTTGAAGCTTATACCACAACGGTTTATACGGATAAGACTAAACTCTTTAGTCTGACATTTGATTTTACCTATGAATACAACGGAAAGACGGTGAAACTAACCAGTACCGACCCAACGGTCAAAGAACCTGTATCTTACTACACAGTAGAGATAAGCGGAAATAAAATGCGCATGGGTAACGAAAAAGGTGGATATTTTAATCTCACTAAGAAGTAGTCTAAGATTTAGTATCAACTATTTTCTATTAGTAGAACACAGCAGCCATCCATCACTTAGGCGGGTGGCTGTTTTTGCCTTTTTGCTAAAATATAAACTTCTTATTTCACTTTCGAGGCTTTATTTTGCCTAAAACAGACCTCCATTAAAAGGTCACAATTTAACCATTTAATTCATTAATTATTGTAAAACCACTGCGCCCATACCGAAGTAATATTATAAATAACATTAACTTTGCGTTGCAGGCGCACTAAATTTCAAGAATTATGACACAGCTACTTAGCACAAGACGCTGGATGGACCTGCTCACTCCCGAGCAGCAGAAGACCTACTCCAGCGCAATCCGAAAGGGTTATTTTGCGACTTATGACGGCTACCGCTGGCGACACGAGTTTTACGGAGCTTTTATCTGGAAGCACCCTGGACGCGTGAAGGTCATCGACAAGTTCAAGCAGGTCATCGGTCGTGCTCCGTTGTGGGAGGACATCACAGACGACAATTTGCGAGACGTGAAGGAGGAATTGGATGCCTCCTATGCACCTAACTCCGTGCGCACGATATGTGCGGAGATTAATGCGGTCATCCGCGAGAACACAGAGTCAAAAGACATTCCTTCCATGTCCTACGCGCGCGTGCTGCGTGCAAAGAAGGTGGTGGTGCAGTCCGTGTTCCTCACAGACGAGGAGATACGGAAGATACATGAGTATCGCCCTAAGACCGTGCGCAGACGGCATGCAAAGCGCATCTTCATGCTTGAATGCCTTTGCGGAGCACGTTTCTCCGACTGTTTGCGCCTCTCGCCCGTAAACCTCTCTTCTGATGGTCGTACCCTGACTTATGTATCAAAGAAGACCAACCATGAGGTGACGGTTCCCGTGCACCCGTGGCTAAGGGAGTATCTCGTTCCGTCTTCACCTATCGAACCGCAGTCACTTGCAGTTCCTTCCTACAACGACGCGATACGTTTCTTCTGCCAATCATGCGGTATCGACCAGCAGGTCAAGGTATATCAGGCAGGTCGCGAACAGACAGGCCCGAAGTGGAAGTTTGTATCAACGCATACGGGTAGACGCTCGTTTGCAACCAACCTGTCGTTGAAGAACGTACCGTTGGAGCAGATAGCGTTGATGATGGGTCACTTCACGGGCAACGCCCCGGATGTTTCCATGACGCAGCGATACATCGTGACGCGACTCCAGCTGTCACCCGCAGCGTTCCAGGCGTTCGTAATTCCTGGTGCCGAAAGAGCAGCAGCAGAGACGGAGGCGTACAACAACCCGACAAACGATTTTGATGACTTCGACGACTTCGATATTCCCGAGGACGAACAGCTCGTTATACCCGAGAGACCGCAGACCGAAGCATCGTAAACTATTAACACAACCTCAGCCCTACCGCAACACGGACAAGCGGAAAATTATGAAGATTAAGACCTCAAAGTACAATGAAGTAAGATTATCTGATGTTGCTCAATACATCAAAGTTCCTGCACAGATAGTAAAGCCATCTACGCCAACAAACGGAGTGTTGATTGGTGAAGTTCAATACGAAGACGGAAAGAAGGAACGAGTATATTCCGATTACGAAGTCCGTATCAATAACGTTCAACTACCATTTGCAGCAGGAGAAGAAAGCTATTTCTGCTGCGAAATAGAACTAAACTAACTCATTCTCAGCCCTCGACATCACGGTCAAGTCAATTTTATGAAAAAATACAGCGTTTATTATAACAACAACGTTGAGTGCAACAAGGTTGCGGAGTTCGCCACATTGGACGAAGCCAAAGCCTATTGCACAGAGAATACAAAGGGCTGCGACGAGATTGGCGATGGTGACAACTGCTATGAAGGTCGCAGCAACAACTTCCATTACGAAGTGTATGAAGGCGACAGCTGTTTTGTTCTTGACGAGGACGGCGACGTTGCGGAGTTCAAAAATAGCGTTTACGAAACCGAACAGTTTTATTGTGATTAATAAAAACAATCGTTTAATGAGCAAAGAAAGATTTGTACTCCAGCCGTCCAAGGAGATGCAGGACGGCTGGGTAGCCACCGACACGGAGAACGGCATCGTGCTGCGCTTCGAGAACCACAAACTTGAACAAACACTGCGCTGCACGCCGCTCCTCACAGACGGACGCGAGCCGACCGCAATCGAGCTTGCAACCGCAATCAGAGAGCTGCTTGACTGGCTGCGAGAAGAACATAAGGATAAGGTATTCTGATACCATTTTATGCGGTCGCATAACACGCATTTTATATTGCCTGAATAAGCATGAAATCCCGTTTGTACAGCGATGTGCAGACGGGATTTTTTGTGCTCCAAAAACCACCGAAAATATGCCAAATTATGCGATCGCATAAGTCGCATAAAACATGGTATTTTACATATAATTTCTATCGTTGTAAACACTTGATTATCAATGTGTTCAACCGACTTTATGCGACCGCATACAATCGCATCTATTATATATTATATATATAGTATATATTCATACTAACGTATTCATATATCCTATACACATAATATATAATTTTTATCTTTCAAAGAGAGAGCGATTTTTGGGTGTTGGAATGGTCGTTGAGAAGCTACGCCTTGTCGCCGTTCACGTAGTCGATAATCTTGCGCACGGCATCGTCAATTCGTTTCGTGCCGTAGGCGATATAATGGTCTGTCACGTCCGCCCAAGAGTGCCCGAGGCAAAGGGCAATAGTCTCGCGAGGTATCTCAAGCTCTGCACCGATAGAGGCGAACGTGTAGCGTGCGACGTACACCGTGAGGTTATCAACGATAGGCTTATATCGAGTTGAAGGTCGTCCTGCCCCGTGCGTGCGCCTAACGACCTCCTTTGTGCCTATCTGTTTCAGTCCTGCACTCCAATATTGATAATAGCTGATGTATGAGGCATATTTGTCAAGCGGTGAGAGCAGCCAGTTTTCGCCTTTGTGCCGTCGGATGATTTCCATTGCTTCGGGAGGCACTGGTATGTCGTAGAGTTTTCCCGTTTTCCTGCGTCGGTATCTTATGCGTCCGTTCTGTAGGTTTTGGTCTTTAAGTGTCAGGAGGTCGGCTGGGTTTATACCGCATAGATAGAACGTCAGCATGAACAAGTCTCGACACATGGCTCTGCGGTTATCGAGCGGGCAATCGCGTATGGCTCGGAGTTGTTCTACGCTGATGTTGTTGATAGGTGTTTTTTCTGTTTTGATTTTATACCTCCTGAATGGGTAGCTGTTTGTCAGTTCATTGTCGAGTGCCCAGTTAAATACGCTCTGTATTCTGTACAAAACTAAAGCCTTGTAGTTTACGCTCGCGGCACGTTCGTCCATGTAGTGCATTAATTTGTCAAGCCATGATTTATCAACGGAGGCGAATGTAGCCTTGTTGTCGAACCCCTCAACTATCTTGGCTATTTGAAGGTAGCTTTTTTTCGTACTCTCTTTTTTCTGCGCCGCACATTTGCGGATGTAGTCGGACAGTGTTAGCTTGGATTTTGGCTCTTTGCCCGTAATGACAGTGCGCAGCCCCTCCCTTAGACGCTCGTACTCCATGCCTTCATGTTCGAGGATGAACTTGTCGATGTCATCTATGATACGCACAAGCCGTTTCGTCTTCGCCTTGGAGTTGGGTTCGTTGGGCGCGAATGAAACGCCAGTCACCGAATACTTCGCCATGATGCCCGTGTTCACGGCAAACTCTTTCTTGTTGCAACGGAAAATTACTGACACTGGAATTAAGCCGTTTTCGTTGCGTTTGCTTTCTTTCGTACTGATAAAATACTTCATAATCGTCTAAAAAGTCCACTAAAAAGTCCACCTAATACCACCTAAAAACGCTTAAAAACGCTTTTTGTGGAGTTGTTTTAAATGCTGATATTGGTTTGTTGTCTTCTGCTTTTGCTTGCGTAATGCACTGTTATTCAATACGTTTGCGATAAAGCCACGGATGTTTAGGTGTTTTTGCGGCAATACTTGTATTTCAAATATTATCGAAACTCTAAGTGTATTGTTTTTCAGTTGGTTACATGGGTGCAAAATGCAGAGTCCACCAAATTGCCCACTTTTACTACTGTTTGTTCACAAGTCCACGCAGAAATTCGATTTCCTGCTCTTGTCTTGCTATCAGCTTGTCTTTTTCCGCAAGCAACTGCGCCTGCGCCTCAATCTTTTGCTCTAATGCCGCTATTTTGCCCTCTGTTGCGTTTGTTGTCTGCGTGCCTTGATAGTTATCGCCGCTGATGACGTTTTGCGACACAGGGCTTGCATTTGCGTTGAGCATCTGGTTGAAGGCGGCGAACTGCGCCTTGCCGATTGCCTTTTCTTCGGCAAACATCTCGCCGATGCCGTTGCGCAGCCACTCGAAGTTTACGTTGAAGGCGTGGGCAATCTTTGCAAAGTAATTATCCGTAAACTTAACTTCGCCCGACAGACGCTTGTTAAGGTTTGAAGGCTCAACACCGCATCTTCTTGCAAATGCGGCTTGCGAAATTCCGATGTGCGCGATAAGGGCATCAACCCTTTCGATTGCGCTTGTATTGTTCTTTGGCTGCATAATTGTTAATTTTAGGGCGTTTATTGTTAAGATGATAATATACGAAGTTAAACGATGTTAAGGTGATAACAATTTTATCAGAAAAACATTGTTATTTTGATAATTGTTACTACCTTTGCAATCGTTGACAGAGCGCAGCGAAACGAACCCTAACCGCTCGCAAAACGCTCAATATATGTTTAATGTGCAAATGTAGCAATTATAGTCGAGATGGCAAAGAGAAAAAGAATAAAACTTCGGCGAGGATGCCAAATTAAATTGGCAGAAGACTGCGGAGTAGGGGTGGCAACAGTCCGACGTGCCCTGCAATGGGAACTTGACTCGGACATTCAGAACCTCATCCGCAAACGAGCACATGAACTCGGATACGTGAAACGCTGGTAACGGACGGTACTGCCGTCACAACATAAACCAAACTTAAAGCAAGAAAGATTATGAAACAGGCGACAGTAACACAGATTGAGAAGATATGGCTCTCGAACAAGGAGGCGCAAGCGTACCTCGGCGTGGGCATGGACTTTCTCAAAAACCTTCGTTCAAGCGGACGTATCTCGTTCTTCAAGGTCGGCACAACGGTGTTCTACCGCAAACGCGACATCGATAAGCTCATCGAGAAAAATAGAGTATGTTAGAGTTAGATTTTCATATTTTAAAATTTTTTGTTTCGGCGATATTAATCGCTTCGTCGTGAGACGGTTTTCTACACCTATTATTATAGTTGTATAATTCCATTAGGTTAAATTAATTGTCAATATTGTATAAATAATAAAATGTGTTGTTTCAAGCGTGAAACAAAACCTGCGGTCGTCGCGAGGTGGTCGCAGGTTTTCAAACAACGCGGAGTGGTGCAAAGGTAAGCACATGTGGGTCAGATTTTTTCGTAGGGTTAATAGATAGAATCGCTCATAATTAGTTAGTCATAAGTTAAATAGGCAGTTAGCCCCACAGGATGCGGTGTCGTAACCGCCTCCGCGACAGAGTTTTTTAATTTGTTATTGTTGTTTTAGTGAAAACGCATGGTTTTGAAAATTTAAATTATTGATGGATAAGACATTAGGCTTCACCCGTAAATCCGTGAAGACAAGCGGGTTTTTAACAAGGTTGGAAGGTGCGATGGGCACCAGGGATTGTATGGAGAGGCGTTCTGATTTTTTGAGTCGCCAGCTTTTTTCTTACGCCTGAGCCTCGGATGGTTTCTGCGGTTCGACTCCGCTTCCGACCACAAAGTAAAAACGCTCTTTGAATTATTGACACACAGAAGAAAGGCATATAGGACGGCGCGAGACTGACAATCCAAGACCGCCGCCCGAGGATGCCGAGTAACGAAAGACCTATTAAAGCATCTCCTGACGTAGCGAAAGCCGTGAAAGCGGATAGAATGAACCATGTCGAACTCTGAATTGTCGGCACAGGCAAAGCAAAAGGGAATGCAGTAGGCTGCACGCTCGTCGTGCAAGACGGTCGCACCGCAAAAGGTCTATAAAGGTGCGAAAAACAACAGACAGAGACTTTTCAGTGTTTGTCATATTATATAATCAAAGAGGAGAGTGCGCGATTGGTAAGGCGAAGTCCTCGGAACTTTATACGAATTCCGGGACTATGATACTGGTTCGATTCCAGTCTCTCCTCCTGCTTTCTAATTCTTTTTAATTGGGTTAATAGGAATATGTAACTGATAATTTAATGGTATTAAGATGGGTTGTGTGTGCCGTTTGCGAGAATAGCACACATTATTTTTTAACTAAAAAGAAACTAACGTGAAGCAAACGAACATCTACAGCCACAAGGGATGGCTAAAAGACATAACAATTCGGGAATACCCGTATTCTTCTGCCGGAGAGATAGCCGCAAGACACGGCGTTTGCAGCGGCAGCGTCTGGTATTGGGTTAAAAAACTGGGCCTCCAGCAGACGGACGAGACGAAAGCCCGAATACTCAAAAAGACACGGGGGTGTATCGCAAACACAATCAGGACAAATCCCGAGGCCAAACGAAAAAGCATGGAAACGAAAAAGCGCACATGGATGATGGAGCGGTTTCGTGTAATGTCGGGGCTGCCTCAGAAAACAAAGATGCGCATTGCGACGCAACCCATCAAGGTGCACAAGGCAATATGGTACCTGGAGAATATGCGCAACTACTTTCGCGACATCGAGGTGGGCGGCAAGTTTACGCTCTACTACGACGACGAGACGAAACGCTCCGGCAAGGAGTGCTACTACGCACAACAACTTGGACTCACATTCAAAAAAGCATAGTTTTTTTGTACATTATTATATTTTTTACTTAAAAATGAGTTGCTAAAGGACAACTCTCGGGTGCGAACCCCGATTTTTGATTTTACTTGGTTGTTGCGGCGACTTCGGTCGTCCAATGAAGTTGTGGTATAGGCGCCTGGTAAGCTATACAAGCTCGCAAGCAAGGAGCGACGGGTCCTTTTTTCTTTCTATGTTTGAGATAACTTTTCAGCCCTTCGTGTACCAAGCCTCTGGGGAGCAATAAAATACCAAGCAGGTTCAAATCCTGCAACTTCGCAAATCAAAAAACAATGTTGATTATGAAAATACTGATTTTTGCATTTTTGACAGTGTTTGCGCTGTTCGGCTTGGCTGCAATAGTGCAGTCGGTGATTGACGTGTTCAAAACAAAGGGTTAAAGTCATGGGAAGACCGAGAGGGTGCCATGATTGCATGTAGGGAAACTGGCCCGAGATGTGTAAAGACCCGAAGCGAGACTCGAAGTCAAATTATTGTTGCTGTCAGTGGGAATGGCGATACGAATAAAAAACATACGGTATGAATATAAGCGAAGTATATGAGCGCATCCGAGAACGAGAGTCGGGCGCAAGTGCAGAGTCTCGTACACGAGCAGAACTGCACATACAGAAGATAAAGGAACTCCGAGAGAAGCACAAGGCGTTTATCAAGATGCCGCACACGAAAGCGTGCGATATGATAAAATACTGCCTTGCCATCGACAGAAACCTCGGTATTAACCGCATACATAAAAATGCGTTCGGGTTTATCTTCTTCAAGTATCAGTAACTAATTCTAAAAACATAAAGCAATGAGAACAAGAACAGCAGTGTGGTATGAAACCACGGTACGCTACGAGCGTCAGAAAGACGACGGCAACAACATCGCTACGGAATCATACACCGTGGACGCATTGAGCTTCGCGGAAGCGGAACAGAGAATTACAGAGGAGATGGAACCGTATTGCTCGGGCGAGTTCGAGGTGAAGAAAATCGCAATCGCCCCGTACACCGAAGTAACCTTCTCCGAGGACGAAGAGGACGACAAGTTCTTCCGCGCAACCGTCGTGCTGATTACGCTTAACGAGCGTACCGGCAAGGAAAAGAAGACCAACGTAAACTTCCTCGTTCAGGCGAAAAACATCGAAACGGCACGCAGATATGTCGTAGACGCGTTTCTCAATACGCAGATTGACTACGAAATCAAGCGCCTCGTAGAAACAAAGATACTCGATGTGTTCGAGAAGTAACATGATTTTAAAAACAGTATAACAAATGGAAAATAACGAATACGAAGTGCTGCAAGTGCAGCATGATCAGAACATCGTTCAGTTGGACGCAGTAGAGCGTGCAAACGTAGACTCGCAGGTGGCAACCGCAAAGCAATATCCGAGAAACGTCACACGAAGCATCAACAACTCAATCGCCATGGCGACAATGGATGTGAACACCGCACAGAGCTGCGGTTATGCCCTTCCTCGCGGCGGCAAGCCTATCACCGGTCCGAGCGTGCATCTGGCTAAGTTAATCGTATCCAACTGGGGTAATATACGTACTGAAACAAAGGTCGTTCAGATTACTGACAAGCAGGTTATCAGCCGTGGCGCGTGTTGGGATTTGGAGAACAACGTGGCATCCGCTTTCGAGGTTCGCCGCTCAATCGTAGGCAGTAATGGCAAGAGATATTCGGACGATATGATTACCGTTACAGGTAACGCAGCGAACGCCATCGCATACCGCAACGCTGTGTTCGCCGTAATCCCGAAGGCTGTTACCGACAAGGTGTACCAGGCGGCGCAACACTGCATCACCGGCGACCTCTCTGACAACGATAAGCTGATTGCTACACGCAAGAAGTGTATCGACTACTTCAAGGACGAGTACGGCATCACGGAAGAGGAGGTTGTAATGATTTGCGGAAAGCAGACCATCAACCAAATCAAGGCTGAGCAGATTGCTCTCCTACGCGGTATTCAGCAGTCGCTTGTAGATGGAGATACAACCGTCGAAGAGCTTATGAAACCGTACCGCAAGGAAGAGAACAAGAAGAATGTCGCAGCCAAAGCAGCTGAAACCGCAGTGGCCAATGCTGCAAAGAAGGAGGCTAAGGCATGATTGAAGAGGTTTGGAAAGATGTTGTAGGATACGAGGATAGATACCAGGTATCAAATATTGGCAGAGTTCGATCAAAAGATGTCATTCTACACAGGTCTGACGGTAAAATCGAATTTCGCGAAGGAAAAATAGTTAAATTGCAGTTAAGCAAGACGGGGTATCTTCAGTATCTTTTTAGTAACGGATCAGACAAACCGCGTAAACTTATGCGGATTCATCGTGTCGTCGCTATGGCATTTCTTCCAAACCCTCTTAACAAACCAAACATCGACCACATTAACACAATACGAACGGATAACCGACTTGAAAATCTTAGGTGGTGTACACAGTCTAAGAATAATAGAAACCCTATAACAATGACGAAATATAGAAAGAAGGGGGAATACTCACATTCTAAAGAGACTCGTATAAAAATAGGATTGGCAGGATTGGGAAGAAAGGCAAGTAAAAAGACTTTAGAAAAACTACACTTACGGGGACACGAGGTGGCTATGTTTGAAAAATCGGGCAAATTTATTCGCTTTTTTAGAAGTCCATATTTTGCAGGACAAGAAATCGGGTGTTGTAAGACCCACATAACAGCTTGCTGTAATCAAAAACGAAAAGCGACCGGCGGGTATATGTGGAGGTGGAAAGAAAAGTGGGACGGAAATCCAATCGAGCCATTTTGTATATCAAAACCTACAAATAGGAAAAAGCCTGTATATCCTAAAGATTGGTACGAGAAGGTGAAAAAACTCGGAAGAGCACATAGTAAAAAAGTTTATATTTACAAATCTGACGGTAGTTTCGTTTGTGAGTGTTGCTCTACCCGTGAGGCTGCTAATATATTTGGAACAGACTCGGGGTCGGTTAGCCGTGTATGTAATGGCAAAACAAAACTATCAAAAGGGTATAAATTTAGTTATATAAAATTATGATAACAGACAATACTTCCCAGCGTTCAACGGAATGGTTTAGAACACGAATGGGAAATTTTCAGGTAGCCGCATTTCTGATTTAATGAAATGCGGCAGAAAGAAGGATGAAACTTGGTCGGAAACAGCCAAGAATTATATTTATCAGGTAGCCGCCGAACGCCTGTTCAACCCCGACTTCCTCAACGATGATGATGTGTTTGAAGACTATCTCCACCAGACGAACTTCACCTCCAAAGCTATGCAGTTCGGCATCGAGCAGGAGCAGTACGCCCGAGAGACATACATCAAGCTCAACAACGATGTCGAGGTGTTCGAGGTTGCATCATGCAAGCACGATACCATACCACATTTCGCAGCCTCGCCCGACGGCATCGTAAGAGGCGCGGACTTGAAGTGCCTGGAAATAAAGTGCCCGAACATCGCAACACACATGATGTATGTGGATAAGATACACGACGGCGCATCACTGAAAGAAGTCAAGCCCGAATACTATTGGCAGACAATGGCAGAGATGGCTTGCACCGGCGCAACGGAAACGGACTTCATTTCCTATTCGCCGTGGCTCCTGAATCCTATACACATCGTAAACATTCCACGCAACGACGAGGACATCGCGGTGCTTGAAGAGCGCGTAAAACTCGCGAACGCTTTCGTGGAAGAAATCATTAACAAGTCAAAATCCTAAAAACATGGACGTAGTAGGAAAAATCATAGCGGCTCTGCCACCAAAAAGTGGCACGTCGCAGTCAACCGGCAAGCCGTGGCAGGTCAACACCTATGTGTTGCAGACCAACGAGCAGACACCGAAGAACATCGCCTTCGATGTGTTCGGCGCAGATCGTGTCGAACAGTACAATCTCAAGGTGGGCGATATGGTCACGGTGTCAATCGACATCGACGCTCACGAATACAACGGCAAGTGGTACAATCAAATCAGAGCATGGAACGTTGTAAACCATGCTTCGGCACAGCAGCCAGCTGCTCAGCAGGCGCCACCTCCGACACCGCAGCCTGGCACCTTGTTTCCGCAGCCACCTGTGCAAGGAGCACAGCCTGCACCGACCGCAGGAACTGACCAACTGCCCTTTTAACGTTCGCAAGTACGTTCTGTGGGCACAAGACAACCTAAATGCTATCATAGTATAGTAGGGTAGGGTCGCTTCCCTGCCCTACAAACTAAATAAAAAGTCATTGTTATGAAAAACAGAATTTCCCTCGATTTATCAAACATGGAAGCCTTCAAGGAACTGACCAACATACAACTTGGCGAGCTTATGAGGGCCGTATTCGCTTACGCTTCCGACGGCACGATGCTGCCCGAGGATGCCGACCAAGCTGTTCGCGTTGCGTTCGCCTTTCTGAAGACGGACGTGGACGCGGAACGCGACTCGTACAAAAGACGCTGCGAGCGCAACAAAGAGAACGCACGCAAGCGTTGGGCGAAGCGTAACAAACGCAAGACAAACACGCCTCAAACTCCTGCATCCGCACCACAGGAAAAGGCAGCAACGGTAGACTACGAAAAGCTCGTCGCCTACTGGAACCGACGTGTGGACGAAACGAAGTCCTCAATGGCAAAGGTGCTCAATATTACACCATACCGCAAGAAACTGATCGAGGAACGACTTGCGGAATATAACAACGACAACAAGGCATTACAGAAGGTACTTGACAAGGCTCTCGCAGACCCTTACCTCAATGGCAAAAACCCGTCAAAATGGGTTGCTGACTTCAACTGGCTACTGAAACCCGAGAACTTCTCACGGCTTGTAGAGAGTGGTGCTACTACTCCAAATGAGCCGAAACCGCAAGCCATTAAGACCAGGATTACCGAAACCGATTTGGCAAGCGAACACATGGAAGCGCAAAGACACAGAGAGGAAATAGAGTTCACACGCGCTGAACAGCAACGTAACAACCTCCTCGCAGCTACCAAGGCTGCTGACAGAAACCCCAACTGCCTGCAAGCGAAGATGGCATACAACGCCTACAAGGACGGCACGCTTGCAAAGCTCGGAATTGAATGGACTCCTAAAACATCAACAAATGGCACTGAAAGACGAGATACAGAAATGGCTAAGAGAGCATCCTGACGCAACAGTTGAGGAAGCGATATGGGCAGGAGCATACATCGAGATAGATTTATGGTGCAAAAAAACAAAATGACAATGACAACAACCGGAATAATACTACTCGTAGCCTACGTCGCCTTTGTGGTAGGCTCGTTGGGCTACACAATCGGCTTCCTTCACGGAAACTCTGCGAAATACAACGAACATAATAAGCTTTAGCCTATGGAAACAATGGATAAAGAAGCCTACAAAATCAAAAAAGACGGCATGACGCGAACAGAACGCAGGGCGTACGAGCGCATGCTGGCGAGACAAAAGAAGAAAGGATAATAACATGATGATACAACGGCAAGACTGGGAGTGTGGCACGGTCATACTTATTGCGGATGAGATGCTTCGCGGAAGTGTTCACGTCGGTATTCCTGCTCCAATTAGATTTCGAGAAAACCCTAAAGACGAGGTTGCGACGATACACAGCTTGTGGGTAGACCGAGGACACAGAAGATATGGCACGGGCGAATACTTGCTTAAAACAGCGGAAAAAGAAGCTCGTCAGGAAGGTGCTACGTTCGTCAAGATTGAATGGAACAGCTTTCAAGAGCCAAGATGGATGTTGCAATGGTATCAGCGCTTGGGCTATGAGAAAGAAGAAGAAATACTCGAAGGTCGTATCACATTAAAAAAGAAACTGGTGTAAAATTTAACAACAACAGATATGGCAAACGAAAACAAAATTATCGCCTACAAAGGCTTTGACAAAGATTTTAAGTGCCGAGATTTTCAGTACGAGGTCGGTAAAACATACGAAATGGATGGCGATGTTGAATGTTGTAGCCGAGGCTTTCATGCCTGCGAGTCACCAATGGAGGTGTTCGACCATTATGATATGTTGTCATCTCGTTTCGCAGAGGTGGAACAATCCGGCAAAATAGATAAAGAAGACAATTCAATAAAGGTGTGTTCTTCGCGTATTAAAATCAAAGCAGAGCTAAAACTCGCCGACATCATCAATTTGGGCGTTGAATGGCTGAAAGAAATTACCGCACCTTCCAAGATTAAAGCAAACAACAGTAGCAACAACGGCAACTCCGCTCAGATTGGTTCATCGGGCGACTCCGCTAAGATTGGTTCATCGGGCGACTCCGCTCAGATTGGTTCATCGGGCTACTACGCTAAGATTGGTTCATCGGGCAACTACGCTAAGATTGGTTCATCGGGCTACTACGCTCAGATAGATAGTAGCGGTCAAAATTCTGTCATAATGTGCGCAGGTTGCAACTCTAAAGCAAAAGCTGCTATTGGAAGTTGGATAACTCTTGCCGAATGGAGAATGATAGAAGGCGTGTGGAAGCCGATTTGTGTAAAAACAGAACAGGTAGATGGAAAGCGCATTAAGGCAGATACCTATTACAAATTGATTAACGGTAAATTTGAGGAGGTTGAATAATGGCAAACGAAAACAACAAGCCTTATTTTCTTTTAGTTTTTCAGGAAAATGACCCCATGCCGTCCATTGTATCAGCAGATGTGATTGCGGCGATGTATCCATACGCTGAAAAAAAAATGGTTGATATTACAACCACGGACGGCGATTGTATGGGCTTCGAGAACGTCGAGTCGTTTAAAATGGTTCCTGCCGAGGAAATTAACTTTAACATGTAACAACAACAGATATGAAGGAAACAATCAAAGAATTTATTAACAGGCTGCGCGATGCGTGGTCTATCATAAGAGGACATAATCAAGTGCTCATCCGCTGCGATGGGGACACAAGTATGCAAAACGCATATCGTACCTCAAGCGCCCTTATGGGTGTTCGATGGCTTAGAAACAGCGATAATGTGGATTTTAACTCCCGAGTCAGTATGTTGGACGACTTGCTGGACGACAAAACAGCATAATGATGCTCGCGAAGGATGCTGACGGCAGGCTGACTTACTGCTACGACTGCAAGTCGGAAGAAGATTTCAACGACCTAATAAGTATGGAGGTGGAGTAATATGGAAAGCGAAATTTATTATCTCAACACAAGCGGCTTGGCTTACTTCAAGGTTGAAGATGGCGTTGTCTATTCGCAAGGCAAGAAAACTGATGTGTCACCCGACAAACTATCCGACTTCCTCGCAATAGCGAAGGAGCTTGGATTTATAACTGGTAAGCTATGAAAGCCGTACTGACATTAGACAACGGAGAGAAATTTATCGCAGATATTTATCCTCTCCAAGGCAAGAAACAGCACAGACCACGTTTCCACGACGAGTACGAACGTTGGTTTGTGGAAGAGTTTAACAAGGCGCAGCCACGAGCTGCCCACATCATTGCGAAGATGCTTCAACTCTTCCATATCCTCA
>OQVP01000442.1_pt1 | contig 16050 bp, 15 predicted proteins | sample 1691541 | NCBI WGS metagenome assembly OQVP01 (sample SAMN03418258, study PRJEB22391) | human gut metagenome | biome: human-gut; feature: organic feature; material: feces | host: Homo sapiens | place: Tanzania | collected 2013-01 | reverse complement strand
TTTATATAAGCGGAATGATAGCACTGAATTTTCCGCTCATGACTGTAAAATTTCTGTTTAATAATCGGACAATGCTGAGGGACAGTTGCATTTTTGCTATGGTCGCGACAACATTATTGATAATGCATTTTTTCTTTGAAGGTTTTTTATGGCAAAAATTGCTATTCCGTTTTGCTAATTTGACGGCCGGTTTTATTGCTGAGCTGCTTATCATAGCGATGAAGAAGGATGTTATGCAGATAGGTCATCCTTTGACATTTTACGAACCGCTTATGCTTCGGATGGACTTGACGGTTTCCACCATTAATGCGTTATTATATATTTTATGCCTTGTTATTCATAAAAGGTTTTTTTGCAGCAAAATATATAATCTTCGAATATACCTGGTATTTTGTATTTTTCCGGTCAGTCAGATTTTATTGATGATGTCTACCAATACACAGATTTACGATGGATTTTCGGAATCGTCAGTTATTTTGATAGCCGGAGCTATTGCGGGAATTATGGCAGGAAATCTATGGAGATCTGAGTGCCAAAGTGAAACAGACAACAGAAAATGCAGGATATTAGTGAGAAATTTGCAGAACTGGAAAATGCGTGGGAAACAGAACAAAATCATTATAGGGAAATTGAATCCAGAAGAGAAAGTCTTGCAAAAATCAGACATGATTTGAATGAACATCTGATTATTATACGGGAACTGCTTCAGAGGGAGGAATATGTTAAGGCATATGCTATGTTGGATACTCTCACGGAGTACGTGGCATCAACGAGGGAATATGTTTACTGTGGAGATCCTGTTGTTAACGCAGTCATGGCGGAGAATGAAAAACTTTGCAGGGAAAAGCAAATTGCCTTGCAGTATGATTTTAACATTCCGGTTTCTTTGAAACTTGATCCGGTAAGTATCTGTAGTCTTTTTTCCAATCTCATGAGAAATGCAGTGGCAGCTGCTGAAAAAGCAAAGGGAAAATGTCCGGAAGGAGACTATGTTACAATACGGGCTGCTGTACGGGGGAATTACTTGCACATAATTGTAGATAATAGCAGGATTCAGGAACCAAGCAAAGGCAGTAAGAGAAAAAGATATGGGAAGATAATTCTGCAAGAACTTGTAGAAAAGCACAACGGTCAGATGGAGATTGCGGAAACGACGATGAAATATCATGTAGAAATTACCGTAGAAAATGAAAGTAAGGAATAGGTGTATAGAATGCATAAATTGTCAAGATACATGCAAAAAAGGATCGGAAACGGGATTGCGAAAAATTGACAATATAATGTGAAAATGATATATTTATATTGTCGCTTTTGGATATTTTCTGCAGATAAATTGTTTTTTTAAAATGAATTGCAATAGTAAAGTTTTATGTTCAGAGCAAGCATGAGGGAAGGGGTTTACATATATTCTCGCATAAAATGATACGAGGAGAAAACAACCTGTTTGTGTATGCATGCAGGTTGTTTTCTTGAATGCGGGAGACAGGCTTTACTGAAGAAAATTCGTAAGGGACAAATGAGGAGTGGAGTATGTACAGAAAAAATCAAAGGGGACGTGGAAACAAAATGTATTAAAGAGAGGATATTACATAGAGTTCATTAAGACAGGCCAACATGTGATTTTGGTAGAGTTACTGGCAGCCATGTATTTGGTATCAATGCAGGAAGGGGAGTTGTTTTCCAGGTTTATTCTTTATTCGTTTGCCGTAATCTATATGCTTATTTCTTACCCGGTGCGTTTGCTGTGGAAAGCGATTATTCGCAAACAACCGATAACGGGCGTGAAACGGTCGCTTATGATTCTTGTTTCTGCGGATAAAATGGATTTAGTAGTAAAAAACATCAGAGATAATCAATATGATGTTTTCAGAATTGCCGGATTGGCAGTATTAGACTGCGACATGACCGGTGAAATAATAGAAGGAATTCGCATTAAATTAATATAACCCAAAGATGAGGGGAGAAAGTCCTTTCTAAGAGTTATAAAAGTTTTTCAGTGTGGCGGCCCACTTCACATTTGTGAAGTGGGTTTTTTGTAAACGTCAAACCATACACCCGACGTTTACTAATGCTCTCCCTTTGTATGCGGTAATTCCTATTTTTGTTGTTTGACAATTACATTATACAGGTAAATCCACGAAGTTAAGAAGTGGAGGTCAGGTCATTACATATTGTCTAAAGAAATACCGATTTTATGCGGTCTTTCAGCATTGTGTGTGGTATAATGAAAGTATGGAAAACAAGAGGATTTAAGGCAGCAATGGCAATCATCATCAATCTGAGACTGTGAAGCCGTTATTACCACAATGAGAGGAATGTCCATCAGTTAAAAAAGAGTGAGTCGTATACAAAGCTGAAAAAATCCATTGTGGTTTTTATTTGCACGTTTGCCTTTTTTGAGGATAACCGCTGCATTTATACTTTTGAAAGTACCTGTCAGGAGAACCCGACGATTAAGATGGATGACAAAAGAACTACGGTTTTTGTCAACGTGAACGGAGAGCAGACAGAACTTTTAGAAGAATTAGTAAGACTGCTTGATTATTTTACGACCGGTATTCCCACGGATGCCTACACCAGAGAACATCAGGAGGAAGTGGAGGAAACCCGGCAGGATATGAATATCACGAAAGAGAGACAGCTATGAACAACACGTATTCTTTATTCTTACGTCAGTCCTACCTGGATGCGTGGGAAGATTATAAACGAACCATGAACCGTACGGACTTTCCCGTATGGGACTATGTGATTCTGACAGCATCCAATGAAGCACAGGCGGAAAGCTACCGCAGACAGATTGCACTTCGCGTGAGCAAAGGGCTTTTAACGGACAGGAGCCATTATGCGGTATTGCCGGACCCGGACGGTCTTCGTGTGGGCAGCGGCGGTGCGACCTTAAATGTCCTGCGGTATATCAGGCAGCAGAGCGATACGTTTGAGGGAAAACGGATTTTATGTATTCATTCGGGAGGCGACAGCAAACGCGTGCCGCAGTACAGCGCGTTGGGAAAATTGTTTTCGCCTGTGCCGAGGGAGCTTCCCAATGGTAAACGTTCGACACTCTTTGATGAATTTATGATTGGCATGAGCGGTGTGCCGGCAAGGATGAAGGACGGTATGCTGGTGCTGTCCGGGGATGTGCTGCTTTTGTTCAATCCATTGCAGATTGATGCACCGGCCTCCGGAGCGGCCGCCATTTCTTTTAAGGAGGACGTGGAAACCGGAAAAGACCATGGGGTATTTCACATGGACGCAGAAGGGAATGTAGGTGAATTTCTGCACAAGCAGACAGTAGAAACCCTGCAAGATCACGGAGCGGTAAATGAGCGCGGAAAAGTGGATATTGATACCGGAGCGGTACTTTTCAGCGCGGATATGCTGCGGGATTTGTATGGGCTGGTGGATACGGATGAGAAGTTTTCCGTGTATGTGAATGAGAAAGCAAGACTTTCCTTTTACGGTGACTTTTTGTATCCTCTGGCAAGTCATGCTACCCTGGAGCAGTTTTACCGGGAAAAACCGGAGGGCAGTTTTACGCAGGAACTCCATGACTGCAGAACAGTACTCTGGCAGGTATTGCATAAATACGGTATGCGTCTGCTTCGCCTTTCTCCGGCGGCGTTCATACATTTCGGTACTACACAGGAGCTGCGGGAGCTTATGACAAAGGAAGTGGAGCAGTTTTCCTTTCTGGACTGGAAAAAATGTGTGTCCGGCAGAGAGGTTTCCGGTTATGCCGTAAACAATGCGATAGTGGAAGAAACCTGCCGGATTGGAAGAAACTGCTATATAGAGGATAGTTATATCTGCGGAAAAACAGAAGTGGGCGACGGAAGCGTGCTTTCCCATGTTACCGTTTCGGGACAGGTGATACCGGACAATGTGGTGTTGCATGGACTGAAACTGCAGGATGGCAGGTTTGTAGTGCGGATTTACGGTGTGCAGGACAATCCCAAGGAACCGGTATTTTTAGGAAAAGATATCCGCAGCTTTGAAGAGGTCTTTACCAATGCAGAGCGTTCTCTCTGGACGGCGGACATATACCCAATCTGTGATACGATGGAAGAAGCAGTGGCGGCAGCCCTGAATGTCTATGAAATAGCGCAGGGAAGAGGCAATAAGCAGACATGGAGGCAGGCAGAGAGGACAAGCCTTTGTACTTCTTTTAATCAGGCGGATACGGCAGCTGTTTTAGACTGGCAAAGACATCTGCGCCAGACTGTTAAAGTGGAAAAATTAGTAGAAATTATTCAAAAGGGCGGCACGGTGGAAGAAGCGGAAGCGGTTTTCAGGGATGCGGTTCTCAGTGATTATCAGCTTAATCTGTTAGAAGAAAAGGCAGCGGGTTCTGCGGATGCCGTAAGAACCAGACTTTATTTTTTCCTGGGAAAAATATGGCAGAAAAATAAGCAGGCACCGGTCTCCATGGCGGAAAAATATACGCAGAGAGCTTTTGCGGAAATTCAGAAAACCGTACTTTCCGGTGTGGCAACCTGGCGGCAGGGAGTGCATGCGTCTGCACTTCCCGTTCCTGCAGAGAAGGAAGTAACGGTGTACCTTCCGCTTCGCGTGAATTTCGGAGGTGGCTGGAGTGATACACCGCCGTACTGTAACGAGCATGGAGGTACGGTCTTAAATGCGGCGGTTCTGTTAAATGACGAGTATCCGGTAGAGGTCTGCGTTCGGCAGCTTAAGGAGCCGAAGGTAATACTGGAAAGTGCGGATATGGGGACTTACGGAGAATTTACGGATATAGCCGCTCTGCAGGACTGCCATAATCCGTTTGATGCATTTGCCCTGCATAAAGCGGCGCTGATTGCCTGCGGTGTTATTCCGGCAGAAGGGGGCAGCCTGAACAGTATTACAGACAGGATAGGAGGATTGTATCTTTCTACCCAGATGCATAATGTACCCAAGGGAAGCGGGCTTGGCACCAGCAGTATATTAGCAGGTGCCTGTGTAAAGGCTTTGTTTAAGTATTTTGGGATTCCCTGCACGGAACCGGATTTGTATAACCATGCCATGTGTATGGAGCAGATTATGTCCACCGGCGGTGGGTGGCAGGACCAGGTAGGCGGCATGACGGAGGGGATTAAATACATTACCTCAGCACCCGGAAACAGACAGATTTTGTCCGTACGCCACATTTCGGTTCCGGAGCCGGCGCTACGGGAATTGCAGGAAAGATTTGCACTTATCTATACGGGACAGCGACGGCTTGCCAGAAATCTCCTGCGTGATGTTGTGGGCAGGTATCTTGGAAATAATCCCGACAGTCTGTATGCACTGGAAGAAATTCAGCGCATGGCGGCCATGATGGTATTTGAGCTGGAGAGGGGAAATATTGACGGCTTTGCGGAGCTCTTAAATAAGCATTGGGAGCTGTCCAAGATGATTGATGCAGGCAGTACCAATACCTGTATTGACCAGATTTTTGCAGCTATTGAAGATTTGCTGGACGGTAAAATGATATGCGGTGCCGGAGGCGGCGGTTTCCTGCAGGTCATTCTGAAAAAGAATGTGACAAAGGAAATGCTTAGAGAACGTCTGCATGAGACATTTGAGGATTGCGGTGTGGACGTATGGAACTGTACATTGGTTTAATTTTGCCGGAATGGGAAAAATATGGTATACTGAAACCAATAAAGTACAAGACAAACGACGTAAAGGATACCGGTATTCATGGATAATTTATTTTCCCCCTCTGCATCCGTAAAATCAGAACGAATTCTTTATACCCCCACCTCATTTGCGAAGGCTTCTCTATTGCATCTGCAGGAGGTGGGTACTCTGCATGCGGTAAAGCCGCATACATCATCCAGAAGCAATCTTGCCTCTTTCCTGTGCTTTGCGGTGCGGGAAGGGGAAGGAGAGCTTGTCTATGAGGAAGAACATTTCCGACTGAAAGCCGGCGACTGTGTATTCTTAAACTGCGAAAAAGCTTACAGTCACAGCACAGGTGAACATCTCTGGGCGCTTTCCTGGTGCCATTTTTATTCCCAGCTTATGCCCGAAATATATGAAAAGTACAGGGAAAGGGGCGGCAGACCGGTATTCCGGCCGCAAAATCCCGAGAAATTTGTGAATGTGCTGCAGGAGCTTTACAATCTGGCGAAGTCGGCAGATTATATCCGGGACATGCGCATCAATGAAGAACTGAACCGACTGCTTACCTTTTTGATGGAAGAGTCCTGGCACCCGGAAAACGGGGAAATATCCGGAAAAAAGAAAGAGATTATTGCCGTCAGGGAGTATCTGAATGAGCATTTTTCGGAAAAGATAAGCCTGGACGAGCTGGCAGCCCTTTTTTTTATCAATAAATTTTATCTGACAAAGATTTTCAAGGAAACGCAGGGAATTACCATCAGCGGTTATATTCTGGAAAAAAGGATTACCCGGGCCAAGCAGCTGCTGCGATTTTCAGACCGGACCATAGAGGAAATCGGTGGTATGGTGGGAATGCCGGAGCCGGACTATTTCAGTCGTACCTTTAAAAAGGTGGAAGGCATCAGTCCGAGAGAATATCGGAAACAATGGTAAAAACCAATATAATGCAAGTTTATAACAAAATAATGAATGTTACAGGAGATGCTCCTGGTGTAAGCTATAAACATTGACAGGCAGAGTAGATTTACAAAACTTTGGAAAGGAATAGAGAGATATGAAAAAAGCGCTTATTACGGGCATTACGGGACAGGACGGTTCCTATCTGGCAGAGTTTTTACTGGAAAAAGGGTATGAGGTTCACGGCATTGTCCGCCGTGCGTCCATTTCCAATACCGCACGGATTGACCATTTGCTGGAGCAGCATTCCATTACGTTGCATGACGGTGATTTATCCGACTCCTCCGGACTTATCCGCATTATCGGGGAGCTGCAGCCGGATGAAATTTACAATCTGGCGGCACAGAGCCATGTGCAGGTTTCCTTTGACGCACCGGAGTATTCCGGGGATGTGGATGCACTGGGCGTGCTCCGCGTTTTAGAGGCGGTCCGTGTCTGCGGTCTTGTGAAGAAAACCAGGGTATATCAGGCATCTACCTCCGAGCTTTACGGAAAAGTGGAAGAAGTTCCCCAGAGGGAAACCACACCGTTCCATCCGTACAGCCCCTATGCGGTTGCAAAGCAGTACGGTTTTTGGATGGTGAAGGAATACCGGGAGGCATACGGAATGTTTGCGGTAAACGGCATTTTATTTAATCATGAGTCCGAACGCCGCGGAGAAAATTTTGTTACCAGAAAAATCACACTGGCAGCAGGGCGGATTGCCGAAGGGCTGCAGGATCATCTGGAGCTGGGAAATATGGATTCTTTACGTGACTGGGGTTACGCAAAGGACTATGTGGAATGTATGTGGCTGATTATGCAGCAGGATAAGCCGGATGATTTTGTAATTGCAACAGGTGTACAGCATACAGTCCGTGATTTTACAGAAAAAGCTTTTGCAGCAAACGGCATTACCATCCGTTGGGAAGGCACCGGGCTTGAAGAAAAGGGTTACGATGCCGCTACCGGTAAAATGCTCGTATGTGTAAATCCGGCATGGTTCCGGCCCACCGATGTGGATAACCTCTGGGGCGACCCGACCAAGGCAAAAACGGTTCTGGGCTGGAATCCGCAGAAGACAAGCTACGAGGAACTGGTAAAGATTATGGCGGAGCATGACAGAAAACTGGCAAAACGAGAAAAGGTTCTGCGTGACAGTGAAAGGTGCGATTAGTGAAATGATGGATAAAAATGCAAAAATATATGTGGCGGGCCACAGAGGAATGGTTGGCTCCGCTATTGTAAGAGAGCTGGAAAGACAGGGTTACACCAACATTGTGACCCGGACTCACAAGGAATTAAACCTTTGCAGACAGGATGATGTAGAAAAGTTTTTTGCACAGGAAAAGCCGGAATATGTTTTCCTGGCAGCAGCCAAGGTGGGCGGTATCGTGGCAAACGAAGAGGCACTGGCGGACTTTATGTATGACAATATGACACTGGAAATGAACGTCATTCATTCTGCATGGCAGAACGGCTGCAAAAAACTGGAATTCTTAGGATCCTCCTGCATTTATCCCCGCATGGCGCCGCAGCCCATGAAGGAGGACTGCCTGCTTACCGGTGAACTGGAAAAAACAAATGAAGCATATGCACTGGCGAAAATCAGCGGTCTGAAATACTGTGAATTTCTGAACAGACAGTACGGTACGGATTATATCAGTGTCATGCCGACCAACCTTTACGGTCCCAATGACAACTATCATCCGACGCACAGTCATGTACTGCCGGCGCTGATTCGCCGTTTCCACGAAGCAAAGGTAAACGGAGTAACGGAAGTGACCTGCTGGGGAGACGGTTCTCCGCTGCGCGAATTTTTGTATGTGGACGATCTGGCAAACCTGTGTGTATTTTTAATGAACCATTATTCCGGCAATGAAACCGTAAATGCGGGAACCGGCAAGGAGCTCACCATTAAGGAACTGACGGAAATGGTAGCGGAGGTCATCGGCTATACGGGCGAAATTAAGTGGGATACCACAAAACCGAACGGCACACCCCGCAAGCTTCTCAATGTTTCCAAGGCAGCCGATTTAGGCTGGACATACAAAACAGAGTTAAAGGACGGTATTCGCCTGGCATATGAGGATTTCTTAAACAATCCCATGCGTGCGGAAAGGTAAGGCAGTATGAACATTATTTTATTGTCGGGCGGTTCCGGTCAGCGTCTCTGGCCGTTGTCCAATGATATCCGTTCCAAACAGTTCATTAAAATTTTCCACAATCCTTCAGGGGAAGCGGAATCCATGGTGCAGCGGGTATACCGCCAGATAAAGGAAGTGGACAGTGAGGCAACGGTCACTATTGCAACTTCCAAGACGCAGGTTTCCTCCATTCATAACCAGCTGGGACCGGATGTGGGAATCAGTGTGGAGCCCTGCAGAAAGGACACCTTTCCGGCGATTGCCCTGGCAGCGGCTTATTTAAGGGATGAAAAGGGGGTGCCGGAAGAAGAAGCGGTGGTTATCTGCCCGGTTGACCCTTATGTGGAAAACGACTATTTTCTTGCTATAGAAAAACTGGCTTCCCTTGTGGCGGACAGCAGCGCCAACCTGCTTTTATTGGGCATGGAACCCACCTATCCCAGTGAAAAATACGGTTATATTATTCCGGAATCCAAGGATGCGGTGAGCAGGGTTTCCATGTTTAAGGAAAAACCGGACAAGGAAACGGCAGCCGCATATATTGCAAAAGGGGCTCTCTGGAATGGGGGTGTTTTTGCCCTGCGTCTGGGATATGTTTTAAAACGCGCACATGAACTGATTGACTTTACGGACTATCAGGATTTATATAATAAGTATGACTCTTTGCAGAAAATCAGCTTTGACTATGCGGTAGTGGAGCATGAACCTGCCATTGAAGTGATGCGTTTCGCAGGAACCTGGAAGGATCTGGGTACCTGGAATACCCTGACGGAAGCCATGGACGCGCAGGCGGTCGGCGAAGCATTATTTAATGAAAACTGCAGAAATGTGCATGTGGTGAATGAACTGAATGTGCCCATTCTTTGTATGGGGCTTAAAGATGTGGTGGTTTCGGCAAGCCCTGACGGCATTTTAGTTTCCGATAAGGAACAGTCAAGCTATATCAAACCTTTTGTGGACAGCCTGGACCACAGGGTTATGTTTGCGGAAAAATCCTGGGGCAGCTTCCGGGTGCTGGATGTGGGGAAGGAAAGCCTGACCATTAAAGTAACCTTAAATCCGGGACACAGCATGAATTACCACAGCCATGACCATCGGGATGAGGTGTGGACAGTCATTCAGGGTACCGGTCGTGCGATTATCGGTATTAAGGAGCAGGTAGTCGGTGTGGGAGATGTGATTACCATGCCCGCCGGCAGCAGGCATACGATCATTGCGGAAACGGAGCTGCAGCTTATCGAGGTACAGATCGGTAAGGACATCAGCGTCTATGACAAGCACAAGCATGAGCTGGAGAGAGACTGAGTTTCAATCATTTGCATCATAGAACGGTTAAAGACGATAGCTGTGATTTTGAGCTGTCAGATAAATTAAGGACAGCAGTGATTTTGAACTGTCAGATAAATTAAGGATAGCAGTATGACAAAAATGTTCCCTTTTATCGTCAAGGATATGAAAAATATGTTAATCTATCTGCCGCAGGCACTTTGTGCGTGCGGCATTTATGCTGTCTGTTATGGACTGGCGACTCTGATCACAGGTATGCTTGCAAGAAGATTACAGGAAAATGGGCAGCAGCCGACTGAGGAAAACGGCGGTCTGCCGGAAAATGGGCAGCAGCCGACCGGGGAAAACGGCGGTCTGCCGGAGAGAGCGGCATTGTCAGAACGGCTGAATCTGTGGTTAAAAAATGCCGGACATTTTCTTGGAAGCAATCTGTTTGTTATTTATCTGTGGATGCTTGTCATGATTGTGTTTTTCTGCAGAGAACCGGGCTCCCGTATGGGGACCGATTTTCGGTTTATGGGAACATGGGGAACAACCATGCAGGATCACGCCTGGGTCATTGAAAACATCTTTTTATTCTTGCCCTTTGGTTTTTTATTCCCGGTTTGGCTTCCGAAAAAGAAAACCGCATGGACGATACCGGTCGGATTTTTATGCAGTGTGGCTATAGAGTATTGCCAGCTCCGCACGGGACGGGGATTTTGTCAGCTGGATGATGTTATCATGAATACACTGGGAGCGGGTATCGGCTTTCTGTACATATAATATGTAATATGCATAATGCAAGAAATAGATGTTGAGTATAATGTATAGGGAGAGAATTCATGACAGCTTTTATTTGGACAGTAGGGATTATCCTGTTTGTGCTGTTTATTTTCTTTCTATATTGTTGTGTCAGGGTCAGTGCTGTTTCCAATAAGGTTGTGGAGCAGCTCAAGGAAAATCAAAAGCAGATGGACACGGATGCAGAAAATCAGGATGAACAGACGAAAGAGGCCGGGTTTCAAAACCGGAATGATAATAAGTAATTGCTAAAAATGCATAATTTTTACAGGACAGGGCATAACAAGCAGGTGAAGAACTTTCTTGTTATGCCCTGTTTGTGTGTTTATTCTTTATCGTGAAGCAAAGGCAGGGATTTTGGAGGATGAGTTATGGCTGGAACAGTCTGCTATCTTAAATTAAACCGTAATGTGGAGGTTATGGAGGACTCGGTATTCCTAAAGGATGTGGGGAGTGTTTACTGTGCGGACAAACTGGTGACGGCGAAAGTAAAAAGCATGAAACTACATCATTTTGAAAAGGGACAGGGTAGCCGGTGTGTTATCAGTGTGCTGAAGATTACCGAAATGATTGAGGAGCTTTGTCCGCAGGTGACGGTGCAGAGTGTGGGAGAAGCCGATGTTGTGGCGGAATGGGTGCAGGTTTCCGGACACAAAAAGGCAAAGGAGTTCTGGAAAATTCTGCTGGTTTCCGTCATCAGTTTTTTCGGCACCGCATTCACCATCATGGCGTACCACAACGACATCGGCATTGTGAATGTGTTTTCCCAAATTCACCGTATCGTAATGGGAACGGAACCGACGGGCATTTCGGTACTGGAGGTTTCCTATTCGATAGGGCTGTCCTTAGGAATTATCGTATTTTTTAACCATGTGGGGAAAAGGCGTATTACCACGGACCCCACGCCCATTGAGGTGGAAATGCGCAAATACGAAGCCGATGTAAATACCACTTTAGTGGACACGGCGGACAGGGAGGGCAGAACCATCGATGTGGGGTAGCATATTTTTAGTAGTGTTCGGAACAAGCTTTGGGCTTTTGGCGGCAGCGGGTGTTTTTACTGTTCTTGTTGCCGTGGGAATTGTCCCGCGGTTTGCCGGAAAAACGCATACGGCAGGGCATGTGCTCCTCTATGAGGATATGGTAATCTGGGGAACCATGGTGGGCTGTATTGTCAGTATTTTTGAACGGTATTTTCATATCGGTACCCAGCTGTTCCGAATGGGGGTGCCGTTTTCCGTAGTGCAGGTGGGCGGTAATTTCGTGACGGGTACAATTGGATTATTTTCCGGCATGTTTATCGGCTGTCTGGCACTTGCCATTGCGGAAATGCTGGACAGCATACCCATTTTTACCAGGCGGATTGGCTTCCGGCATGGTCTTGGCATTGCTATCTGTGCCATGGCAGCGGGAAAACTGGCAGGATCGTTGATGTATTTTTACTTGTGTTTACATGAAGTGGTGAAATAAGGAGGTATTTTTATGGACGAACAGGTTACCAGACAAACGATTGAAGAAAAAAAACAGAATTACGAGGAATACGTAAAGGGCATGACGCCGACACACAATCTTTTTGCGCAGATGGGAAAAGCATTTCTTACCGGCGGTATTATCTGTCTGATCGGACAGTGCATTCTGAATTATTGTACGAATGTGATGGGCATGGAAAAAGAGGCGGCTGCCACAATCTGTACATTGCTTCTGGTTTTGTGCAGTGTTATCCTGACCGGGTTTAACATTTATCCTTCAATTGTAAAGTGGGGCGGCGCCGGTGCTCTGGTGCCCATTACCGGTTTTGCCAATTCTGTGGCGGCGCCTGCCATTGAGTTCAAAAAGGAAGGCTGGGTCTTTGGCGTAGGCTGCAAGATTTTCTCCATTGCCGGACCGGTTATTCTATACGGCATCTTTACAAGCTGGTTGCTGGGTCTGGGCTACTGGGTTCTCAAAATAACCGGCGTGATTGGGTAAGCAGTGAGTATGACAGAAAATAGCCGTAGCTTTTTTGTGATCTGAGATTTGTTGTATGGTTGTTGTATGGTTTGTGAAATGGAAAGAAGCAAATTTTGTATTTTCAAATATTTGCACTATAGTTTTACAAAATAAAAGAAGCAAATTTTGAAAAACTATGGAAATGCATCAAGTAGAATGGAGCATTTTTCAATGTAAAAAAGAAATGCTTTAAAAACATTGGATATGGAGACAGCAAAATAGCAGAAAGTCTCAAAATGCTTTAAATGTGTCCAATAATAGAGCAGCAAACAGGGACAAAAATCATATATGCTTTAAAGTAAGTAAAAGAAAAGGAAGCAAACTATAAAAATAAGAGAGTTTACTTCCTTTTGGTATTGTTTATAAGAAATAGAAATGAATCAGGTTATCAAGATAATCCAAATCAAGTGGATTGTCTTTGGTTTCACAGGTTATGATAAGCTGCTGCGTGGGAATGATACCGTTTTTTATAAAACGCTGCAGTTTATTGGCATTATCTTTCAGATAAGATTCTTTATCCAATAATCCCAAATGTTCCCAGTAGTAAATGAGACCTGTTTTGGGATGCATGATAGTGAAATCGGGATAGTGGGAGATGCCGTCCAAGGTTAAAAGACATTCGTACCGAAAGGGAATTTGATATTGGACTAAAAGGGAGACAATAAGGGATTCTGATTTGGAACGTACATAGATACCTGCTGTGGTTTTGTAAATAAGATTCTCGGGAAAATAGGGATTACTGTCAAAAGGGGCTTGCATCCATTCCTTTGCTTCCTTTGAAACGGACAAAAGTTGTGGAGATAGAAGAGAATGAAGGGGAGAGTCAGGCAGTAACATTTTAGTAGCTGAGGAATGCGGCGTTTGCATAAAATGGATATAAGGTCGCAAGGCTTTTTCTTCTGCTAAAAGTTCTTTTTGCAAAGCAGTTAAATATTTCTTTAATGCTAACTGTTGAATCAGAAATTCATTTTTGGAAGAAAGATAGGTTCTTTTGTGATTTTGCGAAAGATAGTACTTGGATTGTCCATTTACAGACCAGCAGTTCAGTTGACCAGGCGGTAAATGGGATAACTGTTTCTCGATTTCGGTTAATTTTGCCGATATAAATTCATAATGGTTTTTGAGTCTTTGAAATATCATAGAATTCCCTCCTGAAAATAAATGATAAAATAGATGTGAATGTAATAAGATAAGACTTATTTATTATACTTTGAAATAGAGAAATCCGCAATCAAATTAAAAGAAAATTTATTGAAGATTGTATACATTTCCGGAGGGATTGCGGTTTTACTCCTGCTGTTGTATGATAAATGCGAGGAGTTTGGAAAATGGACGAAAGAATAAAAATTGATGACGGATTAGCTTCTTTTTATGATAAATTGTATGCGGACGATTCCACGGTGGAGGCATGTAAGGGCAGGGTAGCAGAAGCCCTCGCGGAGATGGCGGACAGCCTGCGGCTCGGAAGAATGGAGCTGACGCTGGATTCACCGGTGTCTGCATTAAGACCTTCGGGCGCATATCAAACGAACGTTCTTTATGACAGAAAAGACGTCATAGTTTGCGAGGAATGCTTTTTACGGGTGTACCCGGTTTCGGACGGAGGACAGGTGCGGTGCAAGTGGTATCCGTACGGCGAGGCGCCTTTTTCGGAAGAAGAACAGAAAGTACTGCATATGATTTCCAAGGAAATATTCCAGCAGTTCAGCCGTGCTATCTTGCAGAATTTACTGGCACATGTGATGCAGACGGATATGGCAACCGGCGTAGCCAATCAGGCGGCGTTTATGGGGTATGCGGCAAAATTGTTTGCACAGAGAAAACTGGATGGATATGCCATTCTTTTCTTTAATATTCATAATTTTAAATATGTAAATAAGGTGTTTCCCTATGACGAAGGCGATAAGGTGTTGAAAAAATATGCCTGTGAGGTAAATAGCTATTGTCAGGAAGAGGAAAAGCTTGCCCGCCTTGGGGGCGATAATTTCGTAATGCTGGTAAAAATGGAACGCCTGCCGGAAATGCTTGAAAAGCTGCAGAATGTAAGGCTGTTCCATGAAACACCCCGCAAATCCAAGAATTTTGTGTTTGGGGCAACCATCGGTTACAGTGAATTAAACGGTATTACCAGACCACAGGATGTGATGGCAAGAGCCAGCATTGCTTATCAGGCAGCCCGGTTAAAGGGTACGGGTGTTGCCGTGAAATTTTTCGACGACATCCAGAAAATCATGATGCAGAACCAGAGCATTATTGCAAACTTCATGGCGGCGCTGGAAGAAAGAGAATTTCAGGTGTATTACCAGCCTAAGGTCAACATTAAAAATCAGACAATCTGCGGTGCGGAGGCCCTGGTCAGATGGCAGAGGGACGGAAAACTGATATCTCCCATGCAGTTTATACCGCAGCTGGAAAGGGAAGGCAGTATTATCAAACTGGATTATTATATGCTGGAAGAGGTCTGTCGTTTCCTGAGAAAATGGATGGACGAAGGACATGCTCCCATCTGTATTTCCGTCAACTTTTCCAGAAAGCATCTGGATGAGGACGATATGGTGGAGCATATTGTTTCGATTTTGGACGAGCATGGCATTGCCCATCAGTACATAGAAATTGAACTGACGGAGAGTGAGGATTTCCAGAATTACGAAATTATGACGAACATCGTCAACGAGCTTTCCGAAGCGGGAATCGGTACTTCCATGGACGACTTCGGAACCGGATTTTCTTCCCTGAACATGATAAAGAAGCTGGATTTGAAGGTGATTAAAATTGACAGATCCTTTATTCCGTTGGAAACGGATTATTCCGGCAAAGACAAGGACATGATTATGTTCTGCAACATTGTGACCCTTTTGCGTGAGCTGGGCAAAAAGACCATTGCGGAGGGTGTGGAAACACAGCAGCAGCTTCGGTATCTGGAAAATGCAGGCTGCGATATCGTACAGGGATATGTATTTGACAAGCCGCTTTGTGAAGCGGATTTCCGGATGAGACTGGAAAACGGCTACGGGAGCTGCTGAAAAGCAGTTATGAAAAGAGCGGCAACACCGGAACGAAATGCAAAACAGAAAAGAACCTGAGCAGAAAAGTAACTGTTTTGAAACTATGAAATCATGGAAAGATTAAAATGAAGAACGAGAAAAAGAAATTACTTATTTATATAGCGGGCGGCTGCGGAGCGCTGGCACTGGGACTGGGAATTGTGGCGTACCGGCATCCGCATGTGGCAGCAGCCAACGGCGCAGTGGTATCGGCAGCCGGAAATATTCCGACTCTTCTTCATCCGGCGCTACGGCAA
>OQVP01000439.1_pt1 | contig 16078 bp, 19 predicted proteins | sample 1691541 | NCBI WGS metagenome assembly OQVP01 (sample SAMN03418258, study PRJEB22391) | human gut metagenome | biome: human-gut; feature: organic feature; material: feces | host: Homo sapiens | place: Tanzania | collected 2013-01 | reverse complement strand
AACGTTCTATTTTGCTATGAAATTTGAACGAGCGATTTATTTGGTATCGGACGACGGTGAACCGGTATCTGTGGATTTCGACGTCTATTTCGCTTTCTTCGATGAAGACGTAAGCATTTGGGGTATCGAAAGCCCTGTTGCTTCGGTTGTTTCTATTGCGGACGGTGATAACGTTTCGGAAAACGTATTTCTTCCCGGTGCTCCGTTGGACAAATCCCTTGCGCCTGAAAAGGAAGGTTATAATTTTGTCGGTTTTGTCGATGAAGATGGCAACGTTCACGATACCGTTCCCGAAGGCGACGTCGTTCTTACGCCGAAATATGAGATCAGAACGTTGAAAGTTACGTTCGATACGAACGAGCCTAACATTGTTGACGTCGAATACGGCAAAACCGTTCAAAAGCCCGAAGATCCCGTCACGCCCGAAGGATATGAGTTTGGCGGGTGGTACAAAGATTATAAACACCAAAATGCTTTTGATTTCGATGAGCCTATCACCGACGACGTTACGATTTATCCGGAATTTATTAAGGTGAAAATCGTTGAAAACGGTGGCAGCAATGCTGAACTTAAAGCGTTCGGTCAAAAGTGCAACGAATGGTTTGCGAAAAACTGGAAGATCTTCACACCGTGCGCCGTCGCCGGCATTGCGATAATAATTTTTGCTATCGTCCTTGGCGTGAAAGCGAAAAGGTACAGATAGACATAATTTTCTTCCTGGTGCCCGGGGTGGTGATCTACTGCCCCGGAACACCATATTCTATTCTTCATAACGGAGAAAGTCTAATGAAAAAGAATTATCTGAAATACATAATATTTTCATTCGTTTTAATAACGTTATTTGCTACTTTTGGGTTTTCCGGAAGCGTGGTTTTTGCTACGGACAAAAAAGCAAGTTTTGATGAAACATACGTTTTGGACGATCTGAACGGTATGATTATAAATAATAAGCAATTTACCGTGAACGATTATCCGAGGAAAGTTTCCGGGGATTTTGAATTGTTGAATCTTGTTGAATTTGCTTATACGTATGATAAAAAATATAGCGGAAATTATGCATTATATGCTTACGTATATAATCCTTCCGGGATACGAATCGAGGCGGATAGCGCGCAAAACAGGATACAACTTGCTTGCAAGTATGATGAAAATAACGAACCGATTGATTTTGAAAAATACAATATAAAACTTTGTTCTGTGTCATCAGACGGTTTGTATTTGAAATATAAAATAATAGACCATCTTGTTGATGGAAAATCACTTTACGATATTGTTAATCGTGACGCGAGACGTTACGACGTAACGGGTATCGAGTTTTTGCTTTCTTCCACAAAAAAAATCAAGGATTATAAAATTGGACGTTATTTTGTATATTCCGGTTATGCAAAAGGAATGGCGCAAGAATCCGTTGATGAATCAACGTTGAAATGTAGTTATGACGAATCTGAAACGATATCTTTGAAACTAAATCACACGAATTTCAAGACGTGTTATTCGGGGTATTCTTGGGCAGGTACTCAATATAATATAGCTTCTATATATTTTTCCGTTGATAATTCTTATTGGAAAAAATATGGTTATTTGTATTCTTTGATGATGGAGTATAACAAACAATATATAGATAGCGTGTTGGTAATTGATGATGAAAAATTATTTAATCGGTTATCAAGTGTATCCGGGTGCATTATTGATTATATCGATCCTATGGACAGGAATCGAGATACTTTTAAAGCCGGATTAGAAGCAGCTGGTTATTCCATTGATTTACCTTTAATTGCTCAGCGGTTTTATTTTTATTTACAAAGCAGTTGCTTTGAAATAGATAATGGTAAAAAAATGCTTCTTTGTCCTATTATTTTTTATACCGGCGGGCAACGTGCAAATACCGTAATTATTTCTGCAAGTGAACTTGAAAGAACAATTAAAAATTATAAGAATTCCTATGTTGACGGAAAACTGTTGGTTAATGGTAATACATATTCATTAGATTTGTTCGATAACAAAAATGATTCCGGTTATTCAAAATTTGTAGTTGAAAGGGATAAGAAATTTAAAATTGTTTCCAAAGAAACAAAAGAAGATTTGAAATCAATTTGGAAAGCACATGTTGATGAAAATGTTTATAATATTGATCCTATTGAAGAATTGACTTTGGAAAAAGTGAATCATGCAGAAGCAGATAAAAATCTTTTTATAAATAAAACTGATATATCTACCGTTAGAAAATATGTTTCAGAAGAGAATGCGAAAAACAAAACGGTATATATTATCAGATATGATGTTTCTGAGGAACATTTACTTGAAGCAAGCATATTGGGAAACGATCCGGGTGGATATCGTTCTGCAAATAATGCTATATATCTTGGTCTTGATGTTATATGGCTTAAATTCTTCAATGATGTAAATTATAAGGTTATAGGTGTAGTATCAGATCCTATCGACGTGTTTTCAGCTGTATCGCCACCCCCTTATTCGCGTTGGACCGGAAATAAATTTAAAGACGCGTTAACCGCCACAACGCGGAAGATCGTTCTTTCCGTTTTCGGTATAATCGTCACCGCATTTTCCGTATTACTTTTTACCGGGTTATTTAAGGGGTTTATATCGCGTATTGATAATATCGCAATAAAAGCGTCTTTTAGTGTAATTACTTTGCTTTTGTGCGTTGCATTAAGCTTTGCGATCGTCTTCTTTGTTTCCGTATTTATATACGGAAAAGTAAAGAATATTGATTATGATAATGCAATGTACGTCTTTTGGCGCATTTTGTGGCCGCTAAAAGGAGGTAATTTATGAAAGATAAAAAAGTAAAGAAAGAAGAAAAAACCATAAGTAAAATCGAAGAACCGGTATTTCCGTCGAAATTTCCGTTCTGGGCGCGTTTGAAAATAGCTAAAAACCGAACGACGTTGGTTATCGATGAAGATGAGGTTTTTGATAAGGTAAAACGTAAGAACGTTGAAGGTTTCGTCCATCGCGAAGCAACTCATTCGTATAAGAAAGAGTATGAAAAGGTATATCCGAATCCGGATAGAAGTGATAAAAGGGATATGTATTTGAAACGTCCTACCAAATTGCCAAAAAAATTATTCAAGCCTCATAATAAAAATTTGGATATGCCGAATGAATTTGTGGAGCGATACGATAAGAACAACAAAAAAGAGTAAAAAAAAGAATTGCAAGTTCCGTCCTTTCGACTATATCCCCATTGGGGACCAAATGCAATTCTACATACATTATAATAATCCATAAAAATTTTGTCAAACGAAAATGAACTATTGTTTGCAAGAAATAACGTAAAAAGGAATTGTAAGATCCGTCCGAGAAAAATAAAAAACGAGGTAAATGTTTTACCTCGTGTTGCGCGGTCGGAACGTTGCCGACAACTGAAATATTTCAGGTGCGCTACCTTGCTTATAGTATAAGCAAAAAAAACGAATAAAGTCAAGTATATGAAGATAACAATCGATTATCAAGAATATGAACTCACCGGAAGTAACTACTGGTTTTTGCAAAATCAGTGGTTGCTCTGGATCATGTCGTCCCGTAATACTTATGTTTTCGGACCGCAAGGTTCCGGGAAGGATACGCTTATTGCTCATTTTCTTGAAATCTTGAACGGACTTCATTATTCGAATATCAGATACAACGACAATACCGTTGTAACGAAAATCAAAACGTTCGGTGCCGGGGATAATACGTTTGCGGATTTAATCAACGATACGTTGACGCCGTATGAATCACCGTTTATTCCCGGGACGACGCTTATTTGTTCGGACGCCGGGGCGTATTTTCCGTCTTCCGAATATAAAAAACTGGACGAAATGTATCCGTCTATGCCTATGTGGTTGGCGTTCTTACGTCAGATAGGACACAACTTTATTTGTAACTCGCAAGCGTATGGTCGCTTGTGGGTTAAAATCCGTGAGCAAATGGATTATTTTATTCGTTTGCTTGCCCCGGTGTTTATCAAAGATTATATCATTGTGAACGCAATAAGTTACGATCGCGCGGAAAGCGCAGAAGCCGGGTTTTTGCCAACATATAAAGAAGAAGACGCAGTGTCGCGCGGACTTATCGAATATCATTCGTTTTTAGTTCCGACATCTGAGCTTCAATTCGATTCGACTTATTTCAGAAAGAAACTCATAAAAGAGAAGAAATAAAGGTGGTGAAAAAAAATGATCAACAACAAAACTATCGAAGTAACGTTACCGGGGGAAGATTCATTTTTCTTTCGCCGTCGTGAACTTAAAAACGTTATAAAACAAAACTGGAAAATGCTCAAAAAGGCGAAATGCGCGTATTGCGTCAGAGATTGTCGCGGAACGGGTGGCTGCTATACGATATTAAGTCAGACAAGGGCAATGGAACTTGCGTTGACCAGAGGAAAATGTGAACACCGTTTCGACCTTGAAGAAAACAAAGGACAGTTCGAAAACGAACTTGTGGAAACGAACGAAAAGCAATAAACCCGGCGGGCGAACCTCTTCGGCCTTAATCGACCAGAAACCGCGTCGAAAGGGTCCCGCGTCAAACGCTTGATTGCGAATAGCAATTTTTCGCGCTTGCGCGAAAACGTTTGATGTGGGTTCCGACGTGGTAGCCTTTTACGGCAAGTCGAAAAGGAAGACCGCCGGAGAATCCCCGGATAATAATTGCCGTTCCCGTGCGAACTTCGCAGGGAACGGCAAAACGATAACAATTTAATAAGTGACACCATTCTTGTTTCTGGTGTCACAACTGTTACAAAAACTATGGGGTATCCACTCCGAGAAGTCCTTTTTTTGCCACAAATAAACACTGTTAATTATAAAAGGAAGAAGTTATGGAAAAGTATCAGGTCAAGAGTAAGTTTTCAGATGAAATCATTAAAAACCTTTGTGTAAGGGCAGACGGTGAGATTCAACGCGTAACTTACGAGAAACAGAATTATATTCTGAAAGAGGCCGAGGAAGGTCAGTTTGAACTTGTAATTTACAAAAAAGATTTTTATACGCCGAAATACGAAAGTATCGAGCAAGAAGCGTTGGAGGGTTTTTATTCGGATTATGAAGATATTCAGGTATTAAAGTCTTTTTGTGGAACGCGACGTTTTTATCGAGATGAAAACGGTGTGGCAAACAGAGTAATAACGCCGGGTAAAAAGCCTGCAACGCTTGAAGACTTTATGCAAAGTCAGCGATATGGGAATAAAAGGGCGATTAAAAACTTTTTTGATTACGCGTTGACTAATAAATGGGAGTATTTTGTAACGTTGACGTTTCGTGATTCTGATATCCGAGGCAATCAACAACTTATGAGTGCGTCGTGGCGAAGTTTTATCAATGTTCTTCGAAGACGATCCGGCGGAAAAGTTAAGGCTCTTGCGACGTACGAAGAATTTGAAAAAGGCGGATATCATTTGCATGCAATGCTTTCCGATATTGATTTAAACCTTGTTCCGGCGCGCAATAATAATAAGGATAGTAAGGATTACAGAAAATTTATGTATTCAGAGTTCGGACCGCAGCTAATGAATTGTACGGATTGGAATCTTGGATTTAATACGGTCGTGTGTTTGCGCCCGGATTCCGAAAACTGCAATATCGTCGGATACATGTCGAAATACATGAATAAGCGTTGCCCGGCAGATTTCGGTAACCGAAGATTTTATCGTACACAAAATTTAACTGCGCGAAGCGCGTTTATAAGCAAGGGCGACGAAAGGGATTTTGGCGAGTTCATTGAAAACCTCGGTTTGGAACTTTATAAAGTGGATCACGCCGGGAATAAATATTACCGTAATTACGGATTAAAGAAGGGGGAAGAAAAATAATGAATTGCGCGAAGTGTGTTCTTATTATGCCGTGCATGATGCAGGAAACGCCGAAGGCGTGTAAAGTTTGTCGGAAAAAGAAGTGTGAAGGCTGCAATGAAAAATGTCTTTGCGATTTCGACGGTCTGAACCTTTTTAACGACGGTCTGACCGAGCATGATCTGAAATTACTTGTCAATCTTTTTAAGGGTGCGTTCGGTGAGATTTGCGAGTATCGCAAAGAATATGCAACGTTTTGCAGGCAACTTATTGAAAAGGACTTGGATTTTGTTGTTGAGTTTTACAAGTGGACAGTATGGTTTTCACCGTCTTTTTCCGTGAAGATACGTCTAATGTTTGAAGACGGTCCGTATAAGCAGTATTTTAAGCGATATTTTTAAGAAAATATACCCGGATTGCATGTCTGAAAGTAAGTGTCAAAATAGTGTCAAGGCGTGTTATTTAATAAAAAATCAAAAAGTCCGATGAGCCTGTAACCCAGCGTTCATCGGACTTAGAGGTGGTCTGGGTGAGAAGATTTGAACTTCCGGCCTCTTGAACCCCATTGGCTAAAAATAACAAAAAGCGGGTAAAAAATGGCGTTTTTGGCTATTTTTTAGTGGTTTTTGAGTGTTTTGTGTCAGTAGTTTGATTTAATACAGTGTCTGAATCAGTGTCAAAATAGGAATTAAGCCGTAAGGCTTGTTCTTTTTGAAAGTCTAAATTCACGTGAGAATAGATATTTGCGGTTGTTTCGAAGTCTGCGTGACCGAGCCATATCTGAACTGTTTTCATCATAACGCCGGCTTCGAGGCAACGAGTTGCGAAAGTGTGTCGAAGATCGTGTAGTTTATGATTCGGACAAAACTTTTTGAAACTTTGCGTCACGGTGTCTTCGTGAACAGAAGCGAAATAGTATCCATTTTCATCGGGTGTGAGTGTTTGAAGATATTCGTCAAGTCTTTTAAAAAGCGGGATAATTCGTTCACTGTTTTGTGTCTTGGTTCCGTGAATATGCACAATACCTTTTTTGCGATCGACGTCTTTTACGTTGAATTTGAACGCTTCGCTTCTTCGGCAGCCGGTTAAGATATAGAAGTTAAAAAGGCTTTCGAGATAATGACCTTTAATGTCTGACAAGAATTGTTTTTCTTCTTCTTGCGTCAGGGCAGAGCCATTTTTTGATTTATAAGATAATTTCGCAAGCGTGATTGCGGGGTTATCTGTTATAACTCTTGTTTTGAAAGCAATGTCGAAGGCGGTTTTCAAAATGTTGGTTACGTCAACGCGGGTTCTCATTGTCGGAACGTTGTTTACGATTATTTGTAAATGCGTTGTCGTAACGCTTGTCAGAGGCATATCTTTTCCGACGGTAACGTGTGTTCTGATTTGCCGAATGATTGAATCGGATTTGTTATAAGGCTTTTTGTATGTTTCGTACCAAAAATTCATCCATTCAAAGAAAGAATACGTTTTTACTTTTTTCTTTGCGTTTTTTTGTTTAAGTTCGCGTAAAGCGGATTTCAAGTTTCGTCGTGCTTCTTCTGCGGTATGTCCGTAAACGGAAATTTGTTTTCCGTTGTCGGTGTAGCGTGTATGCCAACGACCGTCTTTTCGTTTTGATATTGTGTAAGTTTTATAAGAATAGCGTACAATCATAGAATCTCCTTCTGACGTGGCTATTAAGTCCTTACTTTTGTTGTCAATGTTCTCCGGGTATAAAATCTTAACCCATTGATAGCCGTCTTTCGGCGGTGGTGATGATTGCGCTTCGATAAGCGCTTCGAGCTTTTTTGTAAGTTCTTTGAATAAGGTTTTTTCTTGTTCGTCCATTATAATTTCTCCCTTTTGAGTGATAAGAAAATTATAACGGCGGTTGCGCGTGCGTTCTCAGATAATCATTTGATAAGGTAAGCCTTATCAGCGTCGTATCTGATTGGTTAGGGGTGGTGTAAAACTTGCGGGGAAGTTTCGAAATCCAAAGCCTGTTTTTTAGCCCGTTGGAATATCAACGGGCATTTTTTTTATTCGTTTATTTGTCCTTTTTTTAATTTTGCAAATTTTATATCCATTATTGCGTCAACGTCTTTCATATCGTTTTCTGTTGTGCATATTAATGTAATTCCTTTTTCTTTGTATTTTGGAATTTTGTATTCTTTTCTTTTTGTGTATTCTAAATTTTCTTCGCCATATCCCCAGTGTTCGATATATATATCTAATTCTGGTAAATAAAAATCGGGTTTGAATTGTTCTTCGCCGATGGTAAGTGTTTTTTCGTATGCGTGTGCAATTTTATGTTCAAAAAGATAATTGTCTATATCGCGTTCTGATTTACTTTTAACGATATGTCCATCTTTGCAAGTATATATTCCTTCGTATGAATCGTCTAAAAGTTCGATTTTTTGATCTTTGGAAACTTTTATTTTGAACAGAAGAGTTTTATTCTTGTATTTATCATAGTGTTCTTTGCAAAATAAATAGTCTCCGCTTTCTTTTCCGCAAATTATACAATGTTTACTTTCGTTGATTTCTTCTGTTGTTTGCTTTTTGCATTCGCAAATTTCGTCGGTATTATTCCATTTTCCGCAGATTGGGCATTGTTCAATTAAGCCGTCGCGTAAATCTTTTCCGCATTTGCTACATAATCCGTCTTTTCGAGGATATTTTCCGTAAACAAGATATGTGGGTTGTCCGCAAATAAGGCATACGTTTTCTGCTTGTTTCATAATTTTCTCCTTGTTGTTTGTTATTCTTCTTCGGAAAGGAAGTCGATATATTTGTAGGCGATCTTCTTTTTGATATCGGGCAGGGCGCGAAGTTTATCAATGAGTTGATTTTCGTCTTTGGACAGTTGATTTCCATAAATCATAATTGCGCCGTCTTCGTCTTCACGTCCAACAAGATAATCAATACTACAACCGAAAAAATCCGCAAGTTTCTGCAAATCTGCTATATTCGGCTCAATCGCTCCAAGTTCCCATTTGCTCACTTGACGCTGTGTTGAATTTATCTTTTTACCTAATTCTGCCTGCGTAAGTTTTTTTTCGGTTCTTAACTCTTTTATTCTTTGCATAGTCAAAGTTTCCTTTTTTTGGGTAAATTTTAGACCATTTTTGCGTTTTTGGCTTGACATACTCAATTTTAGGCTGTATTCTTAATACAGGTACTCAATTTTGGGCTATAAAACAACAGGGGAACGACAATGAGCAGATATTTAGTTACTTTTTGCGGACGTAGATCCGAAATAATCAAGGCGCATGACGACGACGAAGCGATTCAGATCGCGCAGGCGCTTGCATTCGACGCCGGAATCGACGTTGACGTCGATTGCGTACAACGCCTTAAACCGATAAAGCGATATAACACGTATAACCCGGACGACGCGCCGCGTTATGAATACGTCTGACTTGCTGCATAAAAGCATTCTGGCATAATCACCTCCTTAAAAAAGTGTCCTGCCCGGCGGCGCGCCGCCGGGGAACGGGACGCCCCTACGACTTACGACTTATGATTAAAAAAATCCTGTATGACACATTAACTTTTATTATCATTGCCGCCGTTCTGATCGCCCTTGCGTATCTTGCTATCGGCGGAGTGTATTCCGCAATTTCCGGGCAGACGTTTGAACAGAGTTTGTCCGCAATGTGGACATTCCTAACAAAAAGGCGGTGATCACCGGAAAAAACACCTTGTAACAACTCACATAAAACCACCCAAAAAAACAATAAAGGAGCAAACATGGCACAAAAAAAATCTAACAAACCCAAATCGGCAAAACCTGCGGCGAAACCTTCGAAGCCAAAGCCGGCAACGAAGCCGTCCGGCGGATTTACCCCGGTATCACAGACTATCAAAACAACGTATCAGAACTCTAACGGCGTCAGACGCACGGTCATTCAGACAACGTCGGCACCCGGCAAAAAATCTACCACTAAACAAGGAGCAAATAAAAAATGAGTAAAAAACAAAAAAACATCGGCGTAAAGGCGTTATGTTCCGTGCTTATCGTCCTTTTGCTGGCAACAATCGGAATCGCGATCCCCTCAAAGGGATTTACGGATTGGTCGAAGTTCAAACACAATAAACCGCAAGTCGAGCAACCCGACAAGCCCGGCGACGAACAAAAGCCCGGCGGCGGCGAAAACATTAACGTCGACCAAATCGAAGCAAACGGCATTTTGCTTTCAATGGCAAACGCAACCGCAGAAGACGGCACCGTGTCGCAAGTCATTACGGCAACCGTCACCCCGGAAGACGCCCCCGATAAATCGGTTGACTGGTCTTTATACTGGGCGTCAGACGCGGCATTGAAAGATTCCGATATCAGCGAATATCTCACGTTGACGCCCACGTCTGACGGCGCTCTGACTGCGACCGTCACGTGCAAAAAATCGTTCCGAGGCAGTGTTGCAATTATTAAAGTCGAAACGCGTTCCGGCGGTCACATAGCAAGTTGTTTGGTAAGTTACGACGGTATTCCTACTTCAATGAGTGTCGGTAACGGTCAATATGGTCTTATCGAAGTCGAAGGCGCAACCGGCGTCCGCGCAATTAAACGCGTTTACGGCGTAAGCGATAATAATAAATTCGCAATCTCTCTTGATAACACTTTCCACGACGTAGGTGAATCATATTATTCACAATACACCATTTCGGCGGTCACGGCGTACGGTCAAATCGTACTTGATGACGCCACAGCGGATAGAAGCGGACGCCGGTTGCGCCTTCGACTTCGATAAGACCATATGAATCTGTACAAGCCACTTCCAGTTCCGGCGCAACTTACACCGGATATTATAAGAAAACCGCGCTGAAAAACGGTATCGCCCCTTATTTCGAGGTCACGCTGACGAATACTTACCTTAATCAATCGGTTAATGTTAAATTTTGGTTTCAAATCGACGTAACCGGCGTATCACTTTCTAACGCTTCCATTACATTCTAATCGGTCAATTCGGCATTGTTGCCGTTGACTCATAATTTTTTTCCTTTTATCAGACCGACCGGGCGGCGCCGTGCCGCCCCGGCAACGGTCAACAATAAGAAACTATGAAAACGCTTCAAATCAGAAAAATCACGGGTGCATGCCTGTTAATAATAGTACTTTCCGTCCTTATGCTGCTTATCGGAACGAACGGCACGGCGTTTGCAATGACCGTCGATTCAGACGTGTACGCAGATCTTATGCAAATGACGATCGACGGAAAGAAATTCGACGTCGCGGACTACCCGGCGGACGATAACGGCGAAACGCGTATGCTTTCGTACATTGAATACGGATACAGTTTCGACGACGCAGCGCGCGATAAATTCGCGCTTTTTGCGTATGTGTACAATCCGAAAAAGAACGTTGTCGCGTCGTCCGGACAAAACAAGATTCAACTTGCAAGCGCGTACGACGCCGCAGGGAACGCAACCGAATACACGAAATATCGCTTACAACTTGTTTCTGCCAGCGCAGACGGCTTGTTTCTGAAATATAGAATCGCCGAAAGCGCGGAAATCGTCAAACGTCTGACTAACCGCGACGCGCGACGTTACGACGTTTCCGGCATTGAACTTACGACGCGCGGAGACTACAATGCAACCGAATACGCAGTCGCGAAGACTCTGACGTTTTCGGGATATATGCCGGGATTCGGCGAAAACCAAAGCACCGAAAACACGTTGAAATGCGCGGAAAAAGGTATGACCGAAACCGTCGCGCTGGAACTCAACCATACATATTATCGCACAGGGCACTCTGATAAAGGCGCAAACCACTTCAACCAGATCAACACCGCTTATTTCTCTATCCCGGGAAAATACATGAACGACAACGTCGCCATAAAAGCAATTACTGCCGAATGGTGGGAATACGTCACGCAGTGGGCGCTTGTAACGTCGAATCAGGATTTTTATAACCTTGCGCGTCAATACACGGGGACGTGGCTCGGCGACACGTGTAATAAAAACATTCCTTTTTATGTTTATAACGGCGTAAAATATCAACATTTAGGCAGCGGATTAGCCAGCCGGGATACGTGGTATTACGATTGGAGTTTCAATCGCGGCAGAGACTATTTAAACGACAGCAACCCATTAGCGGTAGAAAGATATCTTTCGACCGAATGGGCGCCGATATTGCCGTATGTCTTTTACTCGCCGTCGGTCGGAACAAATACGATTCTGGATCTTATTTATAAAGAACCTGCCGGGAAAGTAAATAAATCCGTCGTGTCTGACTGGATATACAACTATCGGAATGACACCGGACACGGTTATATCGATTGCAACGGACGTCAAATATCTAACGATTTATTTATGGATCATATTGACGCTGATCGCGCCGCAAACGGTATTCAGCGCGGTTATAACAAGAAAAAAATCGATTTTAACGACACTTTCGACGTTAAGAGTTTCGACAGCAATCATAAGGCGATTGAAAAACTATTCGCTTTTGGCTGGAAATATAAACTTGCCGAAACGTCCGAAAGTTATCAGAACGTACAGCCGATCTATTATCTTAAAAACGCCGATTTCGACGGCAATATAGACGACGTCGCAAAGCGTCTTTTAATCGATAAAAACAGTCTTTACAATGTGAGAAGTTTTTATAATGCCGAAACCGCAAAAGGTAATACCGTCGTTTTATTCAGATTCGCAAATTCTGATTATCGGTCAATGCCTGCTTGCAGGAACGGAAACACCGAAGAAGGTAAAGAAGATTGCTACGTTGCAACGCAAACCGTGTTTATGGACTTCGACGTTATCGAATTCGATTTCCAGAAAGGCGAAGAAGTCTTCACCGTGCCGGTTATTGCAAGCCCTATCGATATTATCAACGATTACGACAGCCCGGGCATTGGAATGAAAAAACTGCCAGGCTATGACCTTCTGATTTTTATCGTCGCGATCGTCTTGACGGTGATTTTTACGATATTGCTTTTCGTGTTATTCGAAAAACTTATCGTCAAACAGTTTAACAGCGTATTGGCGAAAATCGGAATGAGCGCGCTGTGTCTGATCGTCGCGTTTGCCGTATCCGCAGCAATCGTCTTCTTATGTGCCAGCGCGGTTTACGGTGCGATATACAAAGTCGATTTCAACAGCGCCGCAAAAGCCTTCTGGAAGTACGTCATATCGAAAAAATGAACTACCGTCAACAAATAAATTTCAATAATCAGTATTTTTCGGAGCAGGCGACGTGGCTTGTGGATACGTTCCAGAACTCGAACGTTATCGTCTTCGGAAAGAAAGGCAGCGGAAAGGACGTAATATTCGCAACCGTTATTCACCTGCAGGACGGTTTACATTATGCGAATATGCCTTATAACGCAAAAACTCTTGTGCTTAAATCGCTGCGTGCGCTGGGCGTCGGCGGAAACACCTATCGGGACATTGTTAACGGAACAATATCGAAGTACCCGGATCCGTTTATCCCCGGTCTTCCGATATTCATATCAGACGGCGCCGTTTATTTTGGAAGTCAGAATAACTCGGAAATCGATTCGACGTTCCCGGAAATTGCGATCTTCGAAGCGCTTTCGCGGCAACTCGGACAGCACCAACTTCACGTCAACACGCAGGCGCTGGGACGCTTATATATCAAAATGCGTGAGCAGGCGAACGTGTTTATTAAATGCCTTGAAACCCACGACTGCGGGCGATTCCTTGTCGTAGACGCTATTTCGTACGACAAATATCCCAGTGCGGATGCCGGGTTATCACCATACGAAGGCAATCGCGGTTCGAAGGAATTTCGGGACTTCGAAGCCAGATTCGGCGAAGTGGAATATCGAAGTTTTTTCGTTAAAAAATCGTGGCTGCACTATGACACATATTACTTTTCCCGTCTTTTCCTTGACGGCAATAAAATTTTAGGAGCGATAAATGGCTAAAAACCCCAAAGTAAATATTAACGTCGGCGCGAAGAATTACGTTTCGTTTTCGCAACGGCTGAAAAACGCGTCAACGATCCGCAAAATGTGGAAAATCCTTAAAACAATGGACTGCGAAGCGTGCGGTTTTTCGTGTACGAACGGCTGCCAGATGATCCTAAATCAGATTCGCACATTGGAACTCGAATCAGCCGGCGGCAAAAGCGAATTCGTGAACGGTCTGGACGTTTCGGAAAGCGCCGGGAATACCGTGCCTATTGACGTGTATCTGGCAACGTTGCAAATGCTTGCGGACAAGCAGGACGCCGCGCCGGGAACACCGACGCCGGCGGCGCAGGAACCGCAGAAAAAGCCGAAATATAAGGACGCGCCGACGTCTGAATCGACGTCAGACGCGACGCCGTCCGAAAAACCGCAAACTTCCCCGGTGAAAATCCCGGGCATAAAGAAACAGGACGAAGAACGTCCCAGTTTTTTAGACGATTGAGGATAATATGAAGAAATCAGATAAAAACGTATCGAAAACAATAAAACCCGGGCGACGCGTCCAAACAAGAGATGACTATTTGGAATCCGGTATAGAGTACGTCAAGCCCGGCTATGAAAACGGTAAAGGTGGCAATTATCGCATTGCACTTGTTGTTGCAACAAATAAAAACGATGAACTTGCAATAGTAAAACTGACAACGAAGAAAAAAAATTCAAAACAACTTAATGATACAATTGCAAATTTCAAACCTTATGTCGAAACAAAAGACAACGAACACAAACCATTAAAAAAAGGTAAAAAGGTTAATGTATTGAACAAGTCTTTTTCTAAGCGTGATACCGTTACGGTAATAAAAGAAACAGTAAAGTACCCTAAAAATAGAAATAAAATCCGAGAAATGAAAGGAAGACCACCGTTGAAAAACACCACAAAAAAACGCGGAAGATAAATTCCGCGCATCATATCATGGCATTTCAGCCAAGGACTTATTGCTAAGTCTATATATAGTATATGCAATAAAACAAAAAAAGTCAATACTATGACGTAAAAAACTATGAAAGACGAATACAAGAAAGATTACAAACAGATTTCCGCGATTCTTCCGAACGCGGAAGCGGACGCCGTAAAGCGCCTTCTGAAAGAAAAGAACCTTACGCAACCGGACTTTATTCGCGGCGCGTATTATCTGCTTTTGAACGGCGATTTCGCGCGCGTGCCGGAAATTGCGGCGCGCCTTAACAAGTAACATTACGAAAGGGAAAAAATATGAAATATAACGACAATATGACAAGGCTTGCGGACGATATCCGCAAGCGCAACCGCATAAAAAACAAACGTATCGAAGACGGATTCACCATGTCAATTTATGACTGGATGTTGAAACTGGATCTGACGCAAAGCGAAATGCTTGTTTACGCTCTGATCTACCAGTTTTCACGTCCCGGCAGCGACACGACGTTCTTCGGAAGTCTGACGTTTATCCAGAATTCATTAAATAAAGACCGCAAAACGATAATTTCCGCGCTGAATACGCTTGAAAAGCGCGGACTAATCCGCAAGGCGGAAACCTTACGAATGACGAACGGCGTCGAACGCGCACGGTATGCCGTTGTGCTGCCGAAAATGCCCGTTTCTCGGTCGCATATCGTCGTAAACGGCTGGATGTTCCGTTGGGTTAACACTACGTCTGAATTGCTTGTATATGCCGTTATATACTCATATTCTCAGCCGATTCCCGGCTGTGCAACGCGCCTTACGTGCAAGGCGTCTTACCTTGCGAAAGAAACAGGACTGTCCGAACGCACGTTGTCGCGCGTTCTGGAAGCGCTGAAAGACAATAACAAGATATTTATACATAAGGCACCGACGCCGCGCAAACGCGAATATACGGCGTTATATCCGCGCGAAGCGGTTGAATTATACAACGAAAGAAATAAAGATAAGGACGGTTTTCGCCCGGTAAATATAGCGTTTTAACGGGCATTCTGACGACAATTTCAAACAATTTTTAAGGCAAGACAAGCGTCTTGCCATTTCGTTTTTGTCTAAACCGCGAAAAAACTATGACAAAATTCCACTATCCGACACGCCAAATTTCCCAAAATACCAGACAAAATTCCACCACCATTTGATTTAGATTATGATAAAGAAGAAAAAAAGAAGTATCTACGTTACCCATAGTTAAGAGCGCGCACGTACTTATGCGCGCGGACGCGCGAAAAGGTGTCGCTTCGCTCCGAAAAATGCCTTAATTCCACGCGCCGGCGCCGGAATCGCACACGGAAACGTCCCCCGGACGACGCAGAAAGCCGAAAAGGAAAGAAAAGCCCGTACGGGTACAGCGATATTATTTTTTTAGAAGAAAACGCGCCGCAGACGAAATGTCAAGGCGCGTATCTTCATAAAAATTTC
>OQVP01000434.1_pt1 | contig 16124 bp, 16 predicted proteins | sample 1691541 | NCBI WGS metagenome assembly OQVP01 (sample SAMN03418258, study PRJEB22391) | human gut metagenome | biome: human-gut; feature: organic feature; material: feces | host: Homo sapiens | place: Tanzania | collected 2013-01 | reverse complement strand
AAATGCAAAGAAAGAAAAGAAAATAAAATCAGTAGAAACAGAAATTACAAATTTAATTTCGTTTAATAAGAAGCGTCAAGCTTATGCATAAAGTAATAATAGACAAATGAGACACAAGGAGGAAATGTAAATGTACGTTTACGACGAGGCTAACAATTTAGCAAAAGCAATACAGGAGAGCAAAGAATATAAGGAATACAAAAAGATAAAAGAAGAGATAGATGCAGTTCCAGAGATGAAAGCAAAAATAGAAGACTTTGAAACCAAGAGCAACGCACAGGACGGTCACGAGGCTATAAGACCTTCAATGCCGAGCCTTTCTCCGGAAGATGTAAAGGCAAGCCTTACATCTGACCAGTTTAAGCTGTACAATCTTATTTGGAACAGATTTATGGCGTCACAGATGTCTGACTGTATTCAGAAAACCACACAGGCTGAAATTTCGGCTAAAGAATACATTTTCAAGGCATCGGGATACTATGTTGACTTTGAGGGCTTTACAACCTTGTATGTAGAAAGCAAAGATACGGAAGAAGAAAAATCCACACAGCTCCCTCCGCTTGAAAAAGATATGCCTGTAAAGTGCAAGGAGCTTAAAAAGAATCAGCACTTCACACAGCCGCCCGCAAGATACACCGAGGCATCGTTAATTAAGGCACTTGAGGAATACGGTATCGGCAGACCGTCAACTTATGCGGCAACAATTACAACAATTACAAGCCGTGAGTATGTAAAGCGTGAGGCAAAAACTTTGTATCCGACAGAGCTCGGCGAGGTTATGACAAACCTTTTAAAAGAGCGCTTTCCGAAGATTGTAAACTATAAATTCACCGCACAAATGGAAGAAAACCTTGACGAGGTTGAGCACGGTCAGGAAGAATGGGTGGAATTGCTTGACGAATTCTATTCCGATTTTGACAAAACTCTCAAGAAAGCCAAAGAAGAGATGGAGGGTGTGAAACTCCAGCTTAAAGAAGATCAGACAGACATTATCTGCGACAAATGCGGCAGACAGATGGTTGTTAAGGTTGGCAGATACGGCAAATTTATTGCCTGCCCGGGTTACCCCGAATGTAAGAATGTTCTTAAGTTTGTTGAAAAGACAGGCGTTAAATGCCCTAAATGCAACGGTGATGTTATTGTTAAGCATACAAAGAAAAAGCGTGTGTTCTACGGCTGTTCAAATTATCCGGAATGTGATTTTGTAAGCTGGAACGAACCCGTAAACGAAAGATGTCCGCAGTGCGGCGGTATACTCTTTAAGAAAAAGGGTAAAAAGCCGAAACTTTATTGTGCAACAGAGGGCTGCGGATTTGAAAAGGAATTCGTTGAGAAAGACGGAGAATAATTAATACGACTGAAAAGGAAAGGTGAACTTTTTGGAAAAAGGTTATATCAATGTAATAGGTGCAGGTCTTGCAGGCTGTGAAGCCGCTAAACAGATCTCATCACACGGAATAAAGGTTCACCTTTATGAAATGAAACCGAAGAAAAAAACGCCTGCTCATCATTCCGATTTATTCGGCGAACTTGTGTGTTCAAATTCATTAAAGGCTATGCGAACAGAAAGCGCCGCAGGACTTTTAAAGGAAGAAATGCGCAGACTTGATTCTTTTCTTATGAAATGCGCAGACAAATGCCAAGTGCCTGCCGGCGGTGCTCTTGCGGTTGACAGAGATATTTTTTCAAGACTTGTAACCGATGGAATAAGAGCCGATGAAAACATAACTGTTTTTGAAGAAGAAATCACAGAAATTCCCGATGATGCGATTACAATTATTGCTACGGGTCCGCTTACTTCGGATGCTCTTGCCGAAAAAATAATAGAGCGATTCGGTACTTCGCTTTCTTTCTTTGATGCCGCCGCTCCGATTGTGAGTGCCGAAAGCATTGATATGGATTATGCTTTCTATGCATCAAGATACGATAAAGGCAGTGGCGACGATTATATAAATTGCCCGATGAATAAAGAAGAGTACGAAACTTTTTATCAGGCACTTGTAACCGCCGAAAGAGCACCTTTGCACAGCTTTGATGTAAACAATCCTAAGGTGTACGAGGGCTGTATGCCTGTTGAAGTTATGGCACAGCGTGGTGAAAACACCTTGCGATTCGGACCGATGAAACCTGTCGGTCTTGTAAATCCAAAAACGGGACACAGACCGTGGGCTGTACTGCAGTTAAGGAAAGAAAATTGCGGGGGCACAATGTATAACCTCGTCGGATTTCAGACAAATCTAAAATTTGGTGAACAGAAAAGGGTATTTTCACTGATTCCTGCATTGCACAAAGCGGAATTTTACCGCTACGGTGTAATGCACAGGAACACATTTATTAATTCACCTAAACTGCTCAATGCCGATTTTTCTTTGAGAGAAAATGAAAACTTGTTCTTTGCAGGTCAGCTTACAGGTGTTGAGGGCTATATGGAATCGGCGGCTTCGGGAATACTTGCGGGCATAAATGCAGTGCGAAGATTAAACAGTCAAGAACCTGTGATTTTACCGACTGACACAATGCTCGGCGCTCTTGCGGGCTATATATCCGACAAATATGTGGAGAAATTCCAGCCTATGGGCGCAAATTTCGGTGTACTTCCTGCTCTCGAAAATCGTCCCCGTGACAAGCAGGAGCGAGGAAAAGCATATTCGGACAGAGCACTTAAAAGCCTTGAGGCTTATCTTACACATATGAATTTAGAGGTGTAAAAATGAAAATTATAGTAGATGCCTTCGGCGGAGATAACGCACCGCTTGAAATAATCAAGGGTTGTGCGGAGGCTGTTGCGGAATTTGACGATTTATCAATTATTCTCACAGGCGACGAGGGTAAAATTCTTAAGGTTGCAAATGACAATAATATATCTCTTGACAGAATAGAAATTCATCACTGCACAGAAGTTATTACAATGGATGACCATGCCGACGCTGTTCTTAAATCAAAGAAAGACAGTTCTATGGCAGTCGGATTTAATTTGCTTAAAAACGGCGAGGGTGACGCTTTTGTTTCCGCAGGAAACAGCGGTGCTCTTTGTATGGGTGCAACTCTTGCGGTTAAGAGAATTAAAGGCATTAAACGACCTGCATTCTCTCCCGTTATGCCGTCCGCAAACGGTTTCTTTATGCTTGTTGACGGCGGTGCAAATGTAGATTGCCGTCCCGAAATGCTTGTTCAGTTTGCTGTTATGGGTTCAATTTATATGAATAAGGTTATGAAGATTGAAAATCCACGAGTTGGTCTTGCCAATGTAGGAACAGAAGACCACAAGGGAAACGAACTTTATCAGACTACATATCAGCTTTTGAAAGAAAGCAACTTAAACTTTGTCGGCAATGTTGAGGGCAGAGATATTCCGCAAGGAATTTGCGATGTTGTGGTATGCGACGGCTTTACAGGCAATCTTATTTTAAAAACCTATGAGGGTGTTGCAATGGTTATTATGAACGAGATCAAGAGCTTGTTTACAGGCAGTCTTAAAGGCAAACTTTCGGCTTCGCTCGTGCTCGGCGATATAAAAAAACTTAAGAAAAAACTTGACCACAACACATACGGCGGTGCGCCTGTTTTGGGTGCATCAAAACCTGTGTTCAAGGCGCACGGCAGTGCAAAAGCCGTCACCGTTAAAAACGCAATCAGACTTTCAAGAGATTATGTGCTTGCTGATGCGATCGGTGAAATTTCAAAGGTTATTAATTCGGAGGACTGATTTAAGTGCAGGAACTTGAAAATAAAATCGGCTATAAATTTAAAGATATAAGTTTGCTCGAAGAGGCACTCACACATTCTTCTTATGCAAACGAACACAAATCAAAACATATCAAATATAATGAAAGACTTGAATTCTTAGGTGATGCGGTTCTTTCAATTGTAGTTTCTGACTACATTTTCAAAAACTGCCCCGAGCTTCCGGAGGGCGAGCTTACCAAACTAAGAGCCTCGCTTGTATGTGAAAAGAGCCTTTTCGTATTTGCAAAACAACTCGGACTGGGTAAGTATCTTATTTTGAGCAAAGGCGAGCGCCACAACGGCGGCGCAGAACGCCCGTCAATACTTTCGGATGCATTTGAGGCGCTGATTGCGGCTATTTATATTGACGGCGGAATCGAGCCTGCCTCTAAGCATATTCTTAACTTTGTAATCCCTGCGATTAAAGCATCAAAGAAAAGACCCGTAAACGATTACAAAACAACTTTGCAGGAGATTATTCAGAAAAATCCCGGGGAATTGCTCGAATATGTACTCGTTGACGAATCGGGTCCCGACCACAACAAGCACTTTGTCGTAGAGGTTCACCTTAACAGCAATGTTATAGGCAAAGGCGGCGGAAAAAGCAAAAAAGAGGCTGAACAGCAGGCGGCAAGAGAAGCACTGGAGTTGATGGGTTATTAAACATTCTAATGTGGCGCTTTTTATACCGCACAACGGATGCCCTCACAAATGCACTTTCTGTAATCAAAGAAACATTGTGGGGCAAGCGTATCAGCCAAATGCCGATGATGTGACAAATGCCGTAAAAATCGCCGTAGATTCTTTAAAAGAAAATACCAAAGAGGCAGAGATTGCATTTTTCGGCGGCAGTTTTACAGCAATTGACAGAGAATATATGCTCGAACTTTTAGATGCGACCAAGCCGTTTATCAACAGCTTTAAAGGTATTCGGTTATCTACCCGTCCCGACTGCATTGACGATGAAATTGTAAGTCTTTTGAAAAGCTATAAAGTAACTTCAATTGAACTCGGCGCTCAATCTATGGATGATGAAGTGCTTAAACTCAATGAAAGAGGACATACGGCGGATGATGTAAGAAATGCCTGCCGCATTATAAAAAATTACGGCATATCACTCGGACTACAGATGATGACGGGACTGTACGGTTCTGATTTTTATAAAGACATTTATACTGCCGATGAATTTATAAAGCTCAGACCGGATACTGTAAGGATATATCCGACTGTTATTATGCAGGATACCGAACTTGCAAATCTTTATAACAGTAAAAAGTTTATTCCTTACACACTTGAGCAATCGGTTGAACTTTGCTCAAAGCTCATTTTAAAATTTAAAAGCGAAAACATCCGTATTATAAGGCTCGGACTTCATTATTCCGAAAGTCTTGAAAATAACAGCCTCGGCAATAATTATCACCCTGCATTTAAAGAACTTTGCGAAAACAAAATCTTTTTTGATAAAATAACTAAACTGATTAAAAATTATCCCGACAAAGAGGTTGATTTTTTTGAGGCATATGTAAATCCTCATTCGGTTTCAAAACTTGCGGGACAGAATAAATCAAACATAATCAGACTTAACAATATGGGTTACAAGCTGAAAATCAAGACAGACCAAAGTCTTGACGAATACGAAATCTACATAAAACAGAGGTAATAAATGCGATTAAAATCACTTGAAATTCAAGGCTTTAAAACCTTTCCTGATAAAACTAAATTATCTTTTGAGCAGGGCATTACCGCTGTTGTAGGTCCGAACGGCTCAGGCAAAAGCAACATCAGTGACGCTATCCGTTGGGTGCTCGGCGAGCAATCTCCAAAGAGCTTGCGTTGTTCAAAGATGGAAGATATTGTTTTTAACGGAACCGACAAAAGAAAAAAACTCGGCTATGCCGAAGTTTCGCTTAACATAGAAAACAAAGACAGAGTGCTGGCATACGACGGCGACGAAATTTCAATTACTCGCCGTTATTATCGCAGTGGTGAAAGTGAATATCTCATTAACAAAGCACAGGTCAGACTAAAAGACATTAACGAGCTTTTTATGGATACAGGTCTTGGTCGTGACGGTTATTCTATGATTGGACAAGGCAAGATTGACAGCATTGTATCTTCAAAAGGCGAGGACAGGCGAGAAATCTTTGAAGAGGCGGCAGGTATCTCACGCTATCGTTACAGAAAAACAGATGCCGAACGCAAATTAAAAAGCACAGAAGAAAATCTTTTAAGACTGCGTGACATCGTGACAGAACTCGAAGAGCGTGTCGGTCCTCTTAAAAGGCAATCGGAAAAAGCACAGGAATTTTTAAAATACTCCGAAGAAAAGCGTGGACTTGAAATAGCGCTTTGGCTACTTACCCTTGACAAAAGTCAGGCGGCGCTTAAAACACAGGACGAAAAAATTGCCATTGCTCACGCACAATATGATGATGCCGAAAAAATGCTCGAGCAGATTCAAAAAGAGTCGGAAGAAATATATCTAAAAAACGGACAGCTTGCCGTAAAATCCGACGAAGTAAGACATCTTATTTCAGAACTTGATGCACTCATTTCCGATATGCGTTCACAGCTTTCGGTTTCAAAGAACGATATTCTTCATAACGAAGAAAACATAAAGCGTGTTGAAAACGAAATCCAAAACGCACAGCAAAATTCACAGCTTATTTCTACTCAAATTGCGGAAAAGAACGAGAAAATCGCTGAACTTGACACAAGAATAATTGAAAAGCAGAAAGAATATACCGCACTTTCCGAAAAGCTGAATGTTATCAACCTTGATACGGGCAAGAGCGGCGACAAACTGCAACAGCTTACTTCCGAACTTTCTATGCTTACAACGAAGTCTGCCGATGCAAGGGTAATTGATATGACGGCGGAAAGCTCGATTTCCGACCTTGAAGAAAGAATCGAAAGCCTTACAACCGCAAACAAAGACGGAATTGCAAGAGTACACGAGCTTGAAGAAATTTCCGAAGAATACACAACAAATCTTACAAATCTACGGGAAGAAATTACATCAATTACAAATTCAATTCAGGGACTTGAACTTAAATTGCAGTCAAAAGCACACAAGCGTGACAGCTACAAGGCTGAAAGCGACAGACTTTTGCTTGACAGCAAGGAACATATAAGAAAAATCAACTTCCTTGAAAATCTCGAACGCAATCTCGAAGGCTTTTCAAAGAGCGTTAAAGTTGTGGTAAACGCATCTAAAAGCGGAAGATTAAAAGGTGTGTGCGGCCCTGTTTCCCGAGTAATTTCCGTACCGCAAAAGTATGGTGTTGCAATTGAAACCGCACTCGGAGCGGCAATGCAAAACATTGTTACGGAAACCGAAAGCGACGCTAAATCGGCTATTGCTTATCTTAAATCATCGGACGGCGGACGAGCAACTTTTCTGCCGCTTAATACAATCAAGGCAAGAGAACTTAGAGAAAGCGGACTTGAAGCAAACTATGGCTTTATCGGTGTTGCAAGCGACCTTTGCAGCTGCGATAACAAATTCAAAAATATTTTATCATCTTTGCTCGGCAAAATTGTAATTGCGGATAATCTTAACTCTGCTACCGAGATAGCTAAAAAATATTCTTATCGCTTTAAAATCGTTACACTTGACGGTCAGGTTGTAAATGCAGGCGGTTCGCTCACAGGTGGTTCGCTCAACAGAAATACAGGCTTATTAAGTCGTGCAAGTGAGATTAAAGATTTAAAAGAGCAAACAAAGGCTATTGATGAAAAGTGCGCACAGGCACAAAAAATGTGCAATGAGGCGGCGCAGGATTATGCCGCCGTTGAGGCTGAATTGCTCGGTACAAGAGCAGACCTTTCAAACAAGAAACAAAGCCTTGCAAGAATGGAAGCCGAAAGCAGAGCGTGCGAAAACGAGCTTTCAAACTCAAAACTTGCTTTGCAAAATTTTGATAAACAGATTGAAGAATATACAAATAAAGTAAATATCCTATCAGAGGACAGAAAAAATGCAGGCGAACAGCTGGCACAGCTTAACCGCAGAATTTCCGAGGCAGAAGAAAAGGTAAACAGCATTACGGGCAGTCGTGCCAAAATGATTGAGGAGCGAGAAGAAATTGCATCTCAATTACAGAATGTGCGACTTGAAATTGTAACCGCTCAAAAGGATATTGACGCACTCAATTCCGAAATCCTTTTTGCGGAAAATTCATCAAATAACTTCGGAGAAAAACAGAGAGAACTCAATGCACAAATTGAGGACTATAAAAACAAAAATGCTTTGATTCAGAAAAACATCGACGAACTTGAGGCTCAAATAAAAGACAAGTCAGAGAGAATTGCAGAGCACAACGCAAGGATTTCAAGTATTAATTCCGAAAAAGATACTTACGAAATGAGAAGTGTTGAATTAAGAACGCTTGAGCGTGACAAAACATCGGAACGAGAGGTATCGGGCAGAGAACTTTCAAGACTTGAAGAAAGAAAAATCAACTTGCAAAATCAGTACGATAATATAATTTCCAAGCTTTGGGAAGAATATGAGTTGACCAAGCGTGAAGCGGAAGAACAGGCGATAGAAATTCCCGATTCAAATGCGGCTCAAAAACGACTTAACGAGCTAAAGCAAAAAATTAAAAATCTCGGAAATGTAAATGTATCCGCAATTGAAGAATACAAAGAGGTTTCCGAACGCTTTGAATTTATGAGCACACAGGTAAATGATGTGGAAAAGTCAAAACGAGAAATTGAGCGACTTATCACCGACCTTACCAAACAGATGAAAGAAGTGTTTGTAGAGAGTTTTGAAGAAATCAATAAAAACTTCACTTTCACATTCAAAGAACTGTTCGGCGGCGGCACCGCATCGCTTTCGCTTTCAGAGCCGGAGGATATTCTCAACAGCGGCATCGACATTATTGTACATCCGCCCGGAAAAATCGTTGTTCATCTTGACGCACTGTCGGGCGGTGAAAAAGCACTTGTAGCCATAGCGCTTTACTTTGCGATTATGAAAGTCAGACCCGCACCTTTCTGCGTTATGGACGAAATTGAGGCGGCGCTTGATGATGTAAATGTTGACCGCTTTGCAAACTATATGAGAAATTTAACCCATACAACGCAGTTTATCTGTATTACTCACAGACGAGGCACAATGGAAGAAGCAGATGTACTGTACGGTGTTACTATGCAGGACGAGGGTGTATCCAAACTGCTTGAACTGCGTTCTACCGAGATTGCCGAAAAACTGGGTATCAAGGCTAACTAATGAAGGGATGATTTTATGGGCTTTTTTAATAAAATTAAAGAAGGTTTAAAAAAGACAAGAGATGCGGTTATCGGTCAGATTGACTCAATGCTCAAATCTTTTACCAAGATTGACGATGAACTTTTTGAAGAACTCGAAGAGTTGCTTGTAATGGGCGATGTAGGCGTACCGACAGCCGAAAAAATATGTGAAGAGCTTAAAAAGAGAGTTAAAAAAGAGGGTATTAAAAATCCTAATGAAATTCACAGACTTCTTGAAGAAACGGTTTCCGATATGTTGAGAGGCGGAGAAGAACTCGACCTTTCAACCACACCGTCTATTATCCTTGTCATAGGTGTAAACGGTGTAGGTAAAACAACCACAATCGGAAAACTTGCAAATCACCTTACAAAACAGGGCAAAAAAGTTATCCTTGCCGCAGGCGATACATTCAGAGCCGCAGCTATCGAGCAGCTTGAAATTTGGGCAGACAGAAGTCACTGTGAAATAATAAAGCAGAACGAGGGCAGCGACCCTGCCGCTGTAATTTATGACGCCATTTCAGCCGCTAAGGCAAGACACGCAGATGTTATTATCTGCGATACGGCGGGCAGACTTCACAATAAAAAACCTCTTATGGACGAGCTTGCAAAAATCAACAGAATTATAGACAGAGAACTGCCGGACGCATCGAAAGAAAAGTTACTTGTACTTGATGCAACCACAGGACAGAATGCCGTTAATCAGGCTGAGCAGTTCAGCCTTGCAACAGGCATTACGGGTATTGTTCTTACAAAACTTGACGGTACAGCCAAGGGCGGCGTTGTACTTGCAATCAAAGAGGGACTCGGTATTCCTGTTAAATACATCGGCGTAGGTGAGCAGATAGACGATTTACAGCCGTTTGATGCAGAGGACTTTGCAAAGGCTCTCTTTGCGCAGAATTAAGAGGTGCGGTATGAAATTTATCATTGCAACCAATAACGCAAAAAAATTAAAAGAACTTGAAAGAATTTTAAAACCCCTCGGCATAGATGCGGTTTCCGCAAAAGAGGCAGGTGTAAACCTCGGCGAAGTTGAGGAAACAGGTACAACCTTTGCCGAAAACGCTTTTATAAAAGCAAATGCCGCTTTCAAAGCAACGGGTATGCCTGCCATAGCCGATGATTCAGGGTTATCGGTTGACGCACTTGACGGCAGACCGGGTGTGTATTCCGCAAGATACTGCGGAGAAAATGCCACTGACGAAGAAAAGTACACTAAATTGTTAGAAGAAATGCAGGGTGTGCCCGACGAAAAGAGAACAGCGCATTTTACATCAGCAATCTGCTGTATTTTATCCGACAAAGAAAAAATTGAAGTTGACGGCATATGCAACGGTACAATTTCTCATACTCCGAACGGCAACGGCGGTTTTGGATATGACCCGATTTTTGACTGCAACGGAAAAAGTTTTGCCGAACTTACAGCCGAAGAAAAAGACAAAATCAGCCACAGAGGAATTGCTTTACGCAAGTTACAGGCTGAACTGAAAAACAGATTTGACAAATAATTTATATAAATTTCAGAAAGGAGCAGTTAAATGCTCACAAGTAAACAGCGTGCATACCTTCGTGGTCTTGCAAATCCTATTGAAACTATCCTTATGATCGGTAAGGGTGAAATCACAGATAACATTGTAAAGCAGGCAGACGACGCACTCAAGGCAAGAGAGCTTATAAAGGGCAAAGTGCTTGAGAACAGCGGTTATTCTTCAAGAGAAGCTGCCGAACTTATCGCCGAAAAATGCGGTGCGGAAGTTGTACAGGTTATCGGTTCAAAATTTGTTCTCTATAAAAAGAATGAGGACGAGCCTAAAATTGTTCTCCCTAAGAACAGAAGAAAATGAGCAGAATAGGAATACTCGGCGGTACTTTTAACCCAATACACAACGGTCACATTCAAATGGCAAAGTACAGCCACGATGCCGCAAAACTCGATAAGGTTATTATTATGCCTACTTTTGTGCCGCCGCATAAAGAAAGCGTAAACCTTGTTTCGTGCGAGCACAGATTTAATATGTGCCGCCTTGCAAGTGCCGAACTTCCGTATGCGGAAGTATCCGATTTTGAAATAAAATTAGAGGGCAAAAGTTACACTTACCGTACATTGCAGCTTTTAAAAAGTCAAAACGAAAACGATGATTTTTATTTTATCGTCGGCGCAGATATGTTTTTATCTATGCAAAATTGGAAAAATCCTGAAATAATTTTCAGGCTTGCTACCGTAATCGCCATTCCGAGAGATGATGACAGCGTATCCGAACTTAAAGAACATTACGATAATGTTCTCAAAAAAATGGGTGCAAAGGCGATTATACTTAATCACTCGGTTTTAACGGTTTCGTCAACCTATGTGCGTGACAACATCGACAACGGTGCGGCATTGGAAAATCTGATTGACAGCAGGGTTTTTAATTATATTAAGGAAAATAATTTATACAGGGTGTGATTTTATGAATTCAGACGAATATAAGAAACTTATAAAATCAAGAATGAGCGACTACCGCTATACGCACAGCGTAAATGTTTCTAAAGAGGCTGTAAGACTTGCAAAAAAATACGGTGCGGATACCGAAAAAGCAGCCGTTGCAGGCATACTGCACGACATTACCAAAGAAACACCTAAAGAAGAACAGTTGCAAATTATGACAGATGGTGGTATAATTTTAGATAATGTGCAGGAAAAATCGACAAAGCTGTGGCACGGTATAAGCGGAAGTGTGTATATTCGTGATATTCTTAAAATTACAGACGAAGATATTTTAAACGCAGTAAGATACCACACCACAGGCAGAGCAGGTATGTCTTTGCTTGAAAAAATAATTTTTATAGCGGATTTTACTTCTGCCGAAAGAGATTATAACGGCATAAAAACAATGCGCAAAAAGGCAGGCAAATCTCTTGAAAACGCAATGCTGTACGGATTGCAGTTCACTTTAAAAGACTTGTCTAAAAGGGCAATGATAATTCACCCCGACGCCCTTGCCTGTTACAACGAAATTGTAATAAATAATTCAACGAAAGGAACAGCCAAATGAATTCTTACGAGCAATCAATTCTGACAGCTAAGGCTATAAGCAGCAAAAAAGGTCTTAACATCAAGTTAATCGAAATTGGCGATATTTCTTCGCTTGCAGACTATATGGTAATTGCGACAGGTACAAGCTCAACCCATGTAAAAGCTATTGCGGACGAGGTTGAGTATCAGCTTGACGAGGCAGGCATTTCTGTAAGTCATATCGAGGGCTACCGTTCAAATTCATGGATATTGCTTGACTATGTCGATGTTATCGTTCATATTTTTTCAGACGAGGCAAGAGAATTTTACGACCTTGAAAGACTCTGGCAGGACGGTAAGGAAATTGACATTTCCGATATTGTTGACTAATAAATCTTGAGGAGGACTCAATTTTGAAATATAATCATAAGCCCATTGAGGGCAAATGGCAAAAAATTTGGGAAGATAAGGGCGTTTTCCACGCAGAGTACAACTCTGAAAAAGAAAAATTCTATGCTCTTATTGAGTTTCCTTATCCGTCGGGACAGGGACTTCATGTAGGTCATCCAAGACCTTATACGGCACTTGACACAGTAGCAAGAAAGCGCAGACTTCAGGGCTACAATGTGCTTTATCCTATCGGCTGGGACGCATTTGGTCTTCCTACCGAAAACTACGCAATCAAAAACCATATTCATCCCGAAATCGTTACAAAGCAAAATATTGCCCGCTTTAAAAAGCAGATTCAATCACTCGGTATCTCTTTTGACTGGAGCCGTGAGATTAACACAACCGACCCTGACTACTACAAGTGGACACAGTGGATTTTCATTCAGCTTTTCAAGCATGGTCTTGCATACAAAAAAGAGATGAATGTAAACTGGTGTACTTCATGTAAGTGCGTCCTTGCAAACGAAGAAGTTGTAAACGGTGTTTGCGAGCGCTGCGGCAGTGAGGTAATTCATAAGGTAAAGTCACAGTGGATGCTTAAGATTACAGCTTATGCAGACAGACTTATCAATGACCTTGACCTTGTAAATTATCCTGAAAGAGTTAAAGCACAGCAGAAAAACTGGATTGGCAGAAGTACGGGCGCAGAGGTTGATTTCAAGACAACCACAGGCGACACACTTACAATTTACACCACAAGAGCAGATACTCTTTACGGTGCAACATATATGGTAATTTCTCCGGAACACCCTCTCATTGAAAAGTGGGCGGACAAGCTATCTAATATTGACGCTATCCGTGAATATCAGGCAGCTGCGGCAAGAAAGTCCGACTTTGAAAGAACAGAGGTTGCCAAGGATAAAACAGGTGTTCTTGTTGAGGGCGTTAAGGCTATTAACCCTGTAAACAACAAGGAAATTCCTATCTTTATTTCCGACTATGTACTTGTATCTTACGGCACGGGCGCTATTATGGCTGTTCCTGCTCACGATACTCGTGACTGGGAATTTGCAAAGAAATTCGACCTTCCTATCATTGAGGTTGTTAAGGGCGGCAATGTGCAGGAGGAGGCTTATACAGACTGTGCAACAGGTATTATGGTTAATTCGGGTATGCTTGACGGTCTTACTGTTGACGAGGCTAAGAAAAAGATTATCTCTTGGCTTGAGTCGGAGGGTAAAGGTCACTCAAAGGTAAACTACAAACTCCGTGACTGGGTATTCTCCCGTCAGCGTTATTGGGGCGAGCCAATCCCGATTGTTCACTGCGACAAGTGTGGATATGTACCGATTGACGAAAGTGAACTCCCGCTCAGACTTCCGATGGTAGAGTCTTATGAGCCTACAGACAACGGCGAATCACCTCTTGCTAAGATGACAGACTGGCTTGAAACAACTTGCCCGTGCTGCGGCGGCAAGGCAATGCGTGAAACCGATACAATGCCGCAGTGGGCAGGTTCATCATGGTATTTCTTAAGATATATGGACCCGCACAATGACAAAGCACTTGCGTCAAAAGAGGCTATCAAGTATTGGTCACCTGTTGACTGGTACAACGGCGGTATGGAGCACACTACACTCCACTTGCTTTACAGCCGTTTCTGGCATAAATTCCTCTACGACATCGGCGTTGTAAATACTCCGGAGCCATACGCAAAGAGAACATCACATGGTATGATTCTCGGCGAAAACGGCGAGAAGATGAGTAAGTCAAGAGGCAATGTAGTAAACCCTGACGAAATCGTAGACGAATACGGTGCAGATACACTCCGTCTTTACGAAATGTTTATCGGCGACTTTGAAAAGGCCGCTCCTTGGAGCCAGACAAGCATCAGAGGCTGCCGCAGATTTATTGAGCGTTACTACAACCTCCAGACAATTCTTAACGATGCAGACGGCATCCGTCCGGAACTTGAATCATCATTCCACAAGGCTATCAAAAAAGTCAGCGATGACATTGAGAACATTAAGTTCAACACCGCAATCGCAACACTTATGGCGCTTATCAATGATATTACTGCTACAGGCGCAATCACTAAGGAGGAACTTAGAATCTTCACAATTCTCCTTAACCCGTTTGCACCGCATGTTACAGAAGAAGTATTTGAAATGTGCAAACTCGGCGACGGTATAGTAGCAGAGCAGAAATGGCCTGAGTACGATGAGGCTAAGTGCAAAGACGAAACAATAGAAATCGTTGTACAGGTAAACGGTAAAATTAAGACAAAGCTTAACATTCCTGTTGAGTCAGAAAAGAACGCAGTTCTTGATATGGCAAAGGCAGACGCAAATGTGGCTAAAGCTATAGAGAATATGAATATCATCAAAGAAATTTATGTTCCCAATAAGCTTGTAAACCTTGTAGTTAAGCCATAATTTTTATTTTATTTATAAATTTACTTAATTTTCCCTAAATTTCTACATTTCTATTGACAATAAGAATTGTTTATTGTATAATATCAAATGCAACATATGCAAATTACCCATGCCAAATGGCAGATGGGAGGGAAGATAGATGGCAGAAATCAGACTTAAGGATAACGAATCTCTTGAGAGTGCTTTAAGAAGATTCAAAAAGCAGTGTGCAAGAGCTGGCGTTATTGCTGAGGTGCGCAAGAGAGAAGCTTATGAAAAGCCTTCTGTAAAGCGTAAAAAGAAGTCCGAAGCAGCTCGTAAGAGAAAATTCAGGTAATCAAAATAAGCGGACAGTTTTTACTGTCCGCTTTTTGTCATTTTATCAGGAAATTTGGTGAATAAAAATGAAAAAAATTCTTGTTATTTTAGGGCCTAACCTTAATATGGTAGGAGTAAGAGAAAAAGGCATTTACGGAGAGGAAACCGCTCAAAGCATTTCCGAGCAGATTAAGGCATTTGCAAACGAGCAGGGCTTTTCTGTTGAGATTTATCAGTCAAATCACGAGGGCGACCTTATTGATAAAATTCATGCCGCAAGAGAAAACTTTGACGGTGCGGTAATAAATGCGGGCGCTCTTACACATTATAGCTATGCATTAAGAGATGCTATTGCTTGTGTAAAGATTCCGTTTGTCGAGGTGCATATGTCAAATATCCACGCAAGGGAAGAATTCAGACACACATCTGTAATTGCACCTGTATGCGCAGGACAGATTGCAGGCTTTGGCAAAAGCAGCTACTTCCTTGCAATTACAGCTTTAAAGGACTTGATGAAGTAATGAACAGCTTGAGAACAGAAAAAAGCAACCGAGTGGTTACTTAAAATAAAAAAGGAAAGGCTGGAGTCTAGGGGGGCTCCAGCCACACTAAAGGGATATATGATTAAATTAAACCAGCTAGCTTTGCTAATGCTTCAATTGAAGCTACGGAAACTAATTTTCCTTCATACTCAATCAAATCTTTATCTGAACCGGTAAATACATCAACTGGTTCATGTTTTTTGATCATGATTGCATTTTTCTGAGCAGAAATTTCAACTTCTCCGCGATTTTCAATTCCAAGTGATTTTCTCATTTCCATCGGAATGGTAACTCTACCTAAGTTATCCAAACGACGTACAATTCCAACATTTTTACTCATGGTCGTCTTCCCCTTTTTTTTATTGAAAGAAATTTTCTTACATATTTTTTGTACTCACAACCCCTTCAACGATTTACATTTTATCACTAGTTGAGCTATTAGTCAATAAAATAAATATAAAAATAAAAGAAAATAGA
>OQVP01000431.1_pt1 | contig 16160 bp, 15 predicted proteins | sample 1691541 | NCBI WGS metagenome assembly OQVP01 (sample SAMN03418258, study PRJEB22391) | human gut metagenome | biome: human-gut; feature: organic feature; material: feces | host: Homo sapiens | place: Tanzania | collected 2013-01 | reverse complement strand
TTCAATATATGTACCGGTTTTAAGGTAATCTCTGCCGAGTCGGGAAAGGTCTTTTGTGATAACAGTTCCAATTTCTCCTTTTTCCATATCGGCAATCATACGCTTGAAGTCAGGGCGTTCAAAGGATACTCCGCTGTAACCGTCATCAATATAGAACCGACAGTTGCCAAAGCCGTTATCGGCGGCATATTTTTCGAGCATACTTTTTTGATTTTTAATGCTGTTTGATTCACCCTCTAACTCGTCCTCCTGAGAAAGACGGCAGTAGAGTGCGGTAATCTTTTGTTGGTTTGATTTCATAATTTTTTCATCCTTTCCGAGCCGTTCAGGCTCTGTTGAATCAAACCGAATAGGATTGCAAGTCAACAATACTCCTACTCGGTTTGAATGTCCAGTAAAATATTTATCCCGTTTTTCGTTCAAGTAAATTTTTAATTTTTTCATCGGCACTTGGGTTGTCACCGTTCTCGGTTCCGATAGGAAATACCGATGTGACTAAAAATGTCTTTTTGCCGATTTTAACCTTATCGCTTTCGTACAGATGACGGCGGTTAAACGCAATATCGTTTCTTGTGATTGGTGTTATTCTATTTTCAGTTTCGTTCATGGCAATCCTTTCTTTACATCTTCATACCAAATCCGCCTTGTGGATTTTCTTGTATGTTCTTTCTCTCTTTACGAGGTTTTTTCATTGTAGTGCAGTCCTCTACAGGGTGGTTGCTGTCTAAAATATTTGTGAGATTTGCGACCAGATATGCAATATCATTTCCGTTATTGCTGTAATAGCTGTCGGTATCAAAGCCAGGAAAAACAGTATCCTCACATGATGATTCAGTTTCTCCTCCGCCTGACTGATACTGTATGAATATTTCTCGCTCGTTCTCCCAACCTGTTGTGAAGCATTCTTCGCCGCATTGTTTATCTGACTGACGTAATTGTTCGTCATATCCTGAAACTCCTTCTTGAAGGTCTGCGCCATTGCATTGGAATTGTCGATAGACTTCTGCAAGGAATTCATCTGGCGGTTGAGGTATATCCGTATTTCCTCTTTCGTAGTCAGTTCTGAAATTTCGTCCAGTATTGATTTCAGCATATCTATCTGTGCTGTCTGAGTTGAAATTAATGCTTTCCAGTTCTGCTCCGTAACCGCTACGCAGGGTTCTGCTTTTGAGGCGATTTGCATTTGCTTTTTGGCTTGTTCCTTTAATTCCTGTGGTGATTTCTTCCCGTATTCTGAATTCATTTTCCATATTCTCCTTAAGATATTTTTCTTCGTGTAATTTATTATCCCTGCACTTCATTCCATTTGGTGTAGTGTAGGTAATGCTTTTTCTTTCTGCCGTCCATTTAACTTCATAGCCTTCGTTCTCCATCAGGCTTATGAAATGTTCCTTTGAGGTTGCATATTTCATAGCTTCATCAACAGCTATTGCAAGCTGTAACTTCCAGCTTTGACCTTTGTCTGCTGAACGATATTCTCTTGCCGACATCTGTTTTACTTTTGGTTGCTTAGGAATTACAACTGATAAACCGTATTTTCTGCATAGGTTGTCAGAATAATCTCTCAACCGTTGTATCTCATTTTTATCTGGATGATATTTCAATCCTGTTTCAGCACTGACAGAATTTAAAATGAAGTGTGAATGTATATGCTCTCTGTCAATATGAGTAGCAACTAAAACTTCATAACCTTTGAATTGCTCTTGTGCAAACTTCAAAGCAATCTCGTGAGCAGTTTCGGGTGTTATAGGTTCATCAGGATGGAATGACTGGAACAGATGATAGTACATTCTGCCATCTGTTTTTCTGTATTGAATTTTAGTATTCATCATTTCATTGAATGCTGAATTAGGAACACAATTAACTCCGCTTACAAGTTTTCTACCATTGTACAAGGTTTTCTTATCCTGCTTGCAGTAGGTAAGGATTGAGGCTAACCCTTGCCGTGACTGCATTCGTTTGCTTGCGATAAATTTTACTGTTGCTATTATGACCACCTCTTCCTGTCAAGCAAATCGGTAAGTAGTTTATTCATCTCTGCATACTGATTTGTAATCTCAGCAAGATTAAAGCAATTGACTTTCCCCATATTGCAAAGTGTTGCAATTTGATTTATGTTTTTTCCTATAGCCTTTTGCTGACGGATAATTTCATCAAGTCCGTTAATAACAAAGATTTGTTTTCCAAGGCAAACCTTTGTTACATACTCAGTAAGAGAAAGATTTGCCTTATCTGCTTTATGGTGAATCTTCTGTAAATCGGATTCCGATATTCTTATGCTCATTTTTCTGTCTTTCATTTAGGTTTCCTCCTTTGCCAATAAAGTGGGTTCGGGCTTCTGCCCGTATATTGCATTCGGCAGGTCAGCGACCAGCCGAATGCGTTGCTTGCCACAGCTTCAAAGCTGTGAAAATGTGAACCCCAACTTTACGCTGAATTCATAATCCGTTATATAGAATTACTTTCGCTCACAAACCGCCCAAATTTTGATTTTTGCTTGAAGTCGGGTACTTTATCCGTTTTCTCTTGAAAGTCGGACAAACCGCCAAATTCTGCTCAACATCTGCATTAAGGACGATAAGGACGATAAAAACGATAAATCAAACGGCTATATTTTCATCGTACTTATCGTACCTAACGTACTCGCTATCTGAATTATCAATCTCAAAATCATATTTGATTTCAACCTTTCTGATGTTATTTTCCTTATACGATTTGAAATAAACGTGATTATCATTCAAGTCATACTTCCACTTGTTCATCATCCTTTTCAGAATACGAGCAGAAAGATTTTTGCCTGAATAAGCATTATATCGTTCAAGAAATTCCGCATTGCTTCCGTTGAAATATTTTTCTGCTTTCATCATCTCAATGAGCAAGTTCATTTCATCAGGCAAAAGCATATTCGGATTCTCTGCGCTGTCTGCAGTCATTTTCCAAGTGCAATCCTCTTTTGAAAATGCAAGCTCAATTTCTCTGTCCTCAATATCTCTTCCCGTGCAAAATAAAGTTGCGTTGCCCTGCGTGCGATTGCTTTTTTTCAAAACAAATAGAGCATCGGCACAGCCAGCTATACCATTTGTACCTGAAATCTCATTGATTGGGTCAGAGTCGCCTTGCTTTCTTAAATGATGAACCAGAAGAATAGCAATTTTCAACTCATCAGCAAGTTTTTTGAGTTTCTGTACCTCAAGATAATCATTTGAATAGCTCGAGTCATTTTTTGCAGAACGGATAAGTTGAAACGTGTCAATGATTATCAAGACAGTATCCATATGCTCATCAACAAAAGTTTGAATCTGTTCTTCCAACCTTTCATCAAGTTTTGAACAATCCGTAACAAAATGAACATCACTCGGCACTTCATCGGTTATCGCTGTCAGCCTGTCCTGCAATCTGCTTTCATCATCTTCAAGTGACAGATACAGAGTTGTACCGCTGTCGGTATGCAGATTCCATACATCTTTGCCTTTTGCAATCCGAACGCACCAGTCAAGAACAAGCCACGACTTACCTACCTTTGGTGAGCCGGCTATAATCGAAAGACCGCTTGCAAGAAGTGAATTGATTATAAACTTCTTTCTCGGCAAATCTTTTTCAACAAGACTTGCACCGTCGATTGAATCAAATCTTGCCTTACTGCTCAACTCCAAATTTAAATTCTTAATCATTTTTCTCCTTTCCCTGTTACTCATACCTCATATGATTTCAAAATATTTTAGCTTTGGTATGGTTATTCAGTTGTAATCCAAAAGCTGTTGGAATTTTTTCACCAGTGTGATACAATAATCTCATACTTTTCAAGAAAAATATATGACAAAATGAATTGAAGTGATTTTTATAATTTTCACTTCAGGACAGAGGTGTATATGGCAAAGCACGAAGGTTTATTATTAAAAATTGATTCCAAAGGAAATATTTCCGGCTATATGCAGGAAAATAACAATAAGATTCCAATTGAAAATACTACTATCAAAAATGAGTTGATTAGTTTCTCAGAAGAAGATTTTGAAGAGTATTCTGAACTGCAAAATGAAATAAGAAAAGTTTACAGAACATATCCTGATGAAAGTGAAGAAAGATTTGCACTGATTAAAAAGTTAACTGCAAAAGCAGAAAAGGCATTGGCGGAATATAGAACTTTTTACGGTCTTTTGAACAGACTTATGATTGAGGATTTTTTAGGAGAGAACGACGGAACTGAACATTATCTGCGTGAATATGCAAGCTATCTTGACCAGATAAAAACCGTGCAGTTTTTTGTTTTGCACTTTTTCAGCGATTTATCAAATCAAATAGAAATTGATGTTAACGAAGATTTCAATTACAACAGCGTACAGATTTCCACCGTATTTTATTTTGAGGATAACAAATCCAGACAGATGTACCATATCCGTAACCTGACAGAGTATTATTTTCTGCTGTTACATTTATTTGTTGAGAACGGATACCGCCTCTGCCACTGTCAGCTCTGCGGCAGATACTTTGTACCAAAGACAAAAAAGAAAACCCTGTACTGCGACAGAGTTCTGCAAAACGGAAAAACTTGTAAGGAGTTTGCGCCGAGATTAAAGCACCGAATCTTGGCAAACAGAAATGAGGTGCTGAAAGCTTTTGACACACAGCGAGGTAAAATGTATAAGCGTTATGAAAGAACACTGAACACACCTGATACTGTGGAAAAGCCTTTGAGTTTTGAGGAATATTATGATTGGCTTGAAAAATCGAGAACAGCAAGGGACAATTATCTTGAGGATAAAATTCCCAAGGAGGAAGCATTGAACATAATTTGTATTGAGTAAAATTTGTAAAAAGTAATCGGATAGGCAATCAATGGGAAAAATTAACTGCCTATCCGTTTTCTTAATTATTTACTACATCAATGATAATCCTTGCACCCAGTCGAAATCCGTTCAGAAATATTTCTCGTTCGCTGATTTCAGAAATTTCACGATTACAATCCTTGTATTTTTCAAAGGTTTCTTTCTGCGCCTCAGTCAGGGCTGCCGCAAGCTTTTCTTCATTCCTGTTGAGCAGTTTCAATAGCTCCTTGACCTCATCATCAAGCTTTGCACATTTTTCGTGAGGGAATAAGTTTCCGTAATATAAATCTTCAAGTATATCCATATCTTATGCCACCTTTCGTAGAACAAACATATCCCACATAACTTTGCATAAGTCCTGATATACTTACATTTATTACTTTAATTAAGTTTGAAATTTATTTTTATTATTACTTTACAAAAAGCAATACAAGAAGTATAATAAATATCACAATTTAGTAATATTAAATGCATAAAATCAAAAAATCTCAAATAATTTCCAGTTAAAATATATAATAGGAATAGGAGCATACAAATGAAAAACAAAATCTTATCAGCAATAATATCCATCGTGCTTATGATTTCACTTGTAGGATGTCAGCAGAATAATACCATTATTAAGCCTTATGTAGAAACAAAAAAGGTCACGGAAAACAGCCAATTAGATTTAGTAACCTTTACATTTGAGTCGCCCGACAGCTGGACAACTGTAGCCGCAGATAAAGATTCACTTATTTGCAGGAGTCCATCATCAAACGAATCGGAGGAATACAAAAACTATATTTCTCAGGATTATTTAGTTATTTCAAACTATACTACAAATGATATTTTGCCGGTATCAGACGAATACAAACAGGGCTATGAAGATTTGTTCAAAGGAACATATGACGGAATAGAAAAAATCATCAGCGACAGCATTGAACACATAAATATAAGCAAATATTTGGACAGCTTACCTGACGGAGAAACCGGCTCGAAGTACAGTTTTTCAGATTTATTGAATATTCTTTCAGATCCTGACAGCTTTCCTGATTATGAAATTCCTGATTCCCTGCGCAACAAAACGTGGGCATCTGATTTTAAATATTCAGAATATCAAGGGAAAGACGGTAAAATTATTACTGTAGAATATTCATACTTGGTTGATGATATTACGCATAAAGCTATTAATTGTTACAGAGATGATAATTACTCAGTATGCGGTGCTTTTGATGATAGCAACGAGATTTCTTCAGGAGATGTTGCTTTATGGGTTGCAAATACCCTTGAGGTTTCTGAACATTACAAAATTGATGACGGAGCGGTATTAATAGAAGGAAAAGACTATTAATTATTAAATTTTCAATAGTGATATAATTACAGCCGAAGCATTTTACTACTTCGGCTGTTGTTTTATTAGTGAATACTATGCTTTTACAAATTCAAAAAGTGCCAATTTATCTGCAGGTAATTCACTCACAGGATTAATCATAGGTATTATATTAAGTCTATCAACTGTTTTTGATCCATCTGTAACAACAATCTCAATTTTTTCGGTATCGTGTATAGTCGCATACTCATACATTTTACCATTTTTACCACAAAAAATCTGTGAAACATATTTATCGTCTTTTCTCCTTTTATCAAATGTAAACTCTATATCATATTTATATGAGTTTATCGGTGCAATTGCCTTATAATAACCATACTGTTGTTTTGCAATGTCATCAACATTTTTCTCCCATGCATCAGCTGACCACATATTGGAATTCATTAAACTACCATGCAGCCACTTCATAGAAATTGGAATCCCAAAAAACTCCCAATTTTTAAATAAATCACAATATTTTGATGCACCACAACGAATAACTGCCTGTTTTTGACCTGTAGAAAGAACTTTGTAATAATCCACATCCATATAAAGTGTTTCCCAGCTATTTGAAAAAGATGTAATTCCACCTATAAGTATTGCTGAAAAATTACCTATTACGGGATGGTTTTGAGCTTCAACCATACTATCATCAAACTCTAATCCTGAAATGAACTTTGCTATGTTAAATGTATTTTTTTGCAACCTTGTTGGTTTTTTCTCATCTGGTTTATTTTCATACTGATAAGCTGGTTGAATATAAGTTTTTCCATTTTCATACAGCATAATGGGATATATTTCTTTTGTTTCGGGATTTTTAACAGCACCGTATTTATATACAGGGGCAGGCGTTGGTGTAGGCGTACTATTATCCTTTTTTTCAAGAACAATAGCCTGATAATTTAACCCTTTATATGCCGTTTCAACAGAAGATTTGCTATAGTATGTCTGTGGCTGAGAAGTCAGAGGGTCATTAAAAATATAATGGCTACTATCGTATCCCACTAACAGCAAACAATGTTCGGGTGCTATCCAGTTAATGGTTTTTCCGTTGTAGGTCCACGTAGAACTTATGTATGGAGTATTCATATACATAGTTGCCCACAGAATTACCGGTATACCTTTGTCTATGTAGTTAGAACATAAATTTTTCAGAGAAACACCATACAATTGTTTTGCAGTATATTTTTGTCCGGATAAAACTTTATCTAATGCCTTCTTTATTACCGGTGCATAACATCCATACCCGCTCGTAGATCTGGGGTTTCCTCCAAATGAAATACTGGGATCAAAAGGAACTCCGGTTTTAGTTAAGTATGAATCAATAAATTTGTCTACAGATACATCTATACCAATATGATTCAATGCCATAACTGTAGTAACACTTTCGCAACCTGTCGGATATTTGCCTAACTGGGAAATAAACGGAGCTTGAATTATTTTACTATTACCTATAGGTGTTTGCGGCTTAGTATAAATTTCATTTTCCTCATAGATATGGATTTCTACGCCGTTTATATTTTTGCCATCTATACCCGCATAGGAAGAACCTGTGTCCAAAGTACCATCTAAATTATACTTTGACTGTACACTGCGCATCCATTTTGGATCAGCATTACTTACCCAAGGCAGCCAATTACCTTGTACATGCACTCTGTACATAACAACTACACCTGATGTTAGTTTTACATCTTCTTTACTATATACTTGAATATTCAATAACTGCACAGTGCCACCCGGATATCCTGCATAGTCATTTTCATTGCTTTTAACAAAAGGATAATAGTATGATTTTCCTTCATTCCAAGTCCTGTATAAAAGGTAATATGGCTTAGACTTGTCGGTTTTAATTTTTATACCATTAATATGAACGGAGCTTGCCATTGAAGTAAAGCTATGCCAATTTGAATCTTCGTCAATATAGCTAAGTGTTGAAGCTACTTTGCCTCCGGATAAATTACCGATTGATGATGAGATGGATTTGCCATTAAACACATAGATTTCAACACCGCTTATATTTTTACCGATAATTCCGGCATATGATGAACTGACATCCAATGTTCCACCTAAATTATAGTTTTCTTGAACATCCTGCATCCACTCCGGATCAGCATTACTAACCCATGGCAACCATCTTCCATCAACATAAGCACGATACATTACAACAACACTGGCAGTTAGCTTTGTTCCATCCTTACTATATGCACTTATACTCAGTCCCTGAATTGGTTTATTTGGATAACCTGCGTAATCATTTTCTAAACTTGTTACTTCAGGATAATAGTATGATTGTCCTTCGTTCCATGTTTTGTAACGCAAATAAAAATCCGAATTTGAATTGGTCTGAATTTTAATACCGTCAATAGGAGAAGCCATTACTTTATGATTGAAACTTTTCCAATTAGATGTACTATTTGCCATATACTGGGTTGTTATTAATTCTTCAGAACCAACGAAACTACCTGAACCCGCATTTAACGAATCTTCTTCAAAAATACGAATTTCAACGCCACCAATATTTTTACCGTCTATGCCGGCATAAGATGAACCTGTATCTAAAGTACCATTCAAACTATATTTAGTTTTTACATTTCTCATCCATTCAGGATCAGCGTTACTTACCCATGGCAGCCACCTTGAATCAGTATATACTCTATACATAACAATAATTCCGGAAGTAAGTTCTGTGCCATTATTTCTATATACATTGATACTTAACCTCTGAATAGCTTTTCCAGGGGAGCCTGCATAATCATTTTCTGTACTATTTACGGCAGGATAATAAGATGACTGTCCTTCATTCCATGTTCGATAAGTTAAATAATAATCCTTGCTACTGCCTGTCTGTATTTTTATTCCATCTATTTTGGGTGACAAAGTGCTTTTTGAAAAAGACTTCCAATTAGATTCATTTCCAACCATATAGCTTAGCGAAGGATTTGATTCACCACCAGAGTAGTTTCCTAACGATGATTCTTTATACACACGAATCTCTATTCCGCTAATATTCTTTCCGGAGATACCGGCATACGAGCTGCTGGTATCTAAAGTGCCACCCAGATTATATTTACTCCGTACACTATCCATCCATTCAGGGTCAGCATTACTTACCCATGGTAGCCATTTATTTTCTACAAAGGCTCTATACATAACAACAACACCTGATACTAACTTCGTACCATCATTCCTGTATGCTTGAATCTGAAGTTGTTGAATTGGCTTACCTGAAGAACCTGCATAATCGTTTTCAGTACTTTTTACATATGGATAATATCCATTCATTCCCTTATTCCAAGTTCTATATTGTAAATAAAAAGATTCATTTGAACTTGTTTTAATCTTTAAGCAGTCCATAGTAGATTTTGTCTGATCACTAAAACCTATCCACTTTCCACCGTATAAATATGAAAGAGAAATTGCTTGCTTACTCAATAATTTTTTCCTCCTAATAAATAATTAATATTTTTGATCGATCGCATAGAACATATGTTCTATATATAATTTTAGCGTATAAATTCAAAGTTGTCAAGAAAATCAATAATACTTTTTTGCAAACTAGTTAATTAAAATAGTTTTTGAAATATAAACATATTTTTCACTAAATAAAAACGAGATAAACAATAAAGGTCATCTCGTTTAATTACATCCTATTCGGTTTCGAACAATAATTATATTTAACATCTTTGAGTCTTTTGTTAGTGTCAAGTAAACCTTTTACGCCGAAACAGAGGAAACTGTCGTCGGTAATGTTGGTGTGACCGTTGAAATACTTTGATTCTGAACCTACACACATACTATGAATACCCAGACAAACCTCCTGCAAGATTTCTTCTGTATAAAGATACTTTCGCTTGTGGTCGTAGGTCATATATTCTTCCTCACACAAGTCGTAAAAATCACTCATCACAGGAAAGTCGGACGGTTTCTTTGTGCTGTAATCAGTTGTGTCGGTTATGCCGAATCGTGCGTACAGCTTCATAATCAGAATTTCTATTGTATCAAGCTGTGCGTCCGTGAAATCCTTGTAGGTTCTGAAAAAGTCTTTCAAGAACGCAATGTGCTGTGATAATCGGGTAACACGCTTAAACGGTTCGGGTGTTTTGGAGTCAACTTCTTCATTTGCATCACCCCAGTCCTTTGGTTCTAACGGATTGATTTTGTATTTGCCCGACATAAAATCAATGTAGCAACCGCCGAGGGCATTTGTCAAATCCTCATACTCCGCTTCGGGATCAAGGCATAAGATTTTCTTTCCGCTTTCACGAATATTTGTAAGGATAAGTTTCAATAAATACGATTTACCCTGACCTGAGTTTCCGAGAATAAGGATGTTACTCGTTGTCTTGTCCTCAGTCCTGCGGTCAAAATCAACGAGAATATTCGAGCCGTACTTATCTCGCCCGATATACAAGCCGTTAGGGTCTGTCTTACCTGAAAAATTAAACGGGAACAGATTTGCAACAGATGAAGCAGGCAGAACACGCTCATACAAACTTCCGAATTGATTTGAACCTATGGGGTTCACCGACAAGAAGCCTTCTTTCTGCCTTAGCGTTAATCTATCCACTTCAATCTTGGAGCGTGTCAGCTCCATTGCAATATCGGTTTGCAACTCCTTCAATTTCTGCTTACTCTTGGCTTTAAGCTCTATGAACACAGAACAATGCAATAACGGTTCTTTGTTTTTTCGTAAGTTCGCCATCAGCGTGACAACATCCTGCAAGTTGCCCTGTGCTTCAATGGTTTCATTTACATCGTTACCGCTTGATTTAAGCTTGTTTTTGCGTGTTGCATTCTGTATAATTTTACGCTGTTCCATACTCTCAACAAGCCTGTGGTAAATGCGTAGCGTTACTCCGTTTCTGTCTGCAAGCTGTGATAATATTGCCTGTTCTTCCGTGCTAGGCGGATATTCTCTGACTGCCCACACACTGCGGTATGAGTCACCGACTATGTAATAATCGGTGAAAAATTTAATGGTAGACGGCAGAATCATATCAAAGAAATCTTTGGTGTATATTTCTTCTGCCTGTTCAGGTGTGAGCACCTTTGGTTTTCTATTGAATAGTCCCATATCTTAAACCTCCCTTTAATTTCGGACTGCCAACACAAGTATGCGGTCATCCTGATTGTATCCGTAACAGGTTGAAAGTGTTAATATCTGCTGACCGTAAACAGGTGTAAATCCAGTTTCGTACAAAGATTTTTCTTTGGCATATTCAATCCTTGAGTTATAACTTTTCTCTGTTCCTACTGTTGTGAATTTGTACCAATCATCATCGAATTTTACTTTCATAACCGAAAAAACGGAGTAAGCAAATGCCCCGTCTTTAGTTTCAAGCACTACTGTCGGATGTTCTGTAAAGTACGAATAATCGGTATAATTGCAGAGGTCTGCAAACATTGTGCCGTTGTTCATATGGTGTCCGTATATGATTAAATTTGTACTGTCAGCTGAACATCTGCTGTCCAGAAACAGTGTACCGCTGTAGCTGTACTCTCCGTAAAAGTTTCTGTTCAGATATTTCTGCGGATTACTCGGTGTGTGCATAACAGGATAGTTTATGTTTGTTCCCGATATGCTTATCCAGCCGAAACACTCGGAATTCATTGAAACGAGTTCTGATATTGAATGAGGTTCGTAATAGGTCGTGTAATACACTGTTTGTTCAGCCTGAACTTCATTATCAAAATCGCTGACTTTTAATATATTTGGCTTTTTAATTCTTTCTGTTACAGTATCTGTATTCGTTGTTTCCTCTGTAACGATTTCTGCAAGCTGTCTAAATTCTTCCTTTTCCTTGTTTTCGGTGTACATCCGTGAAAATATTGAAATCAGACAAGCAATTATGATTACAGAAAATACGCCTATCACAATTCCCATTTCGATTTTTCCTTTATGCTTCTTCATAGGTCTGCTCCTTTTCAAAATACTGTTCACCGTCATAGTCGGGCATTAAATCGCCGTTCATACTCGCTTCAAAGTAGATTGCAAGAAAACGCTTGATGTCTGCTTTCTTCATTCTTGTAACCTCGAAACCCTGATCGGATATAATCTTCTCAACCCTGTTTGCTTTCTGCAAAACATTTTCGGATTTTGAAGATTTGCACCTTGCAATGAACAGGAACTGCCTTGCGGTTGAAGTTTCGGCCTGAATGCTGTCGAGAAAGTCAAGATCTTTAGCGAGAATTCTCCTTACTTTTTCATTCTGTTCAGCTTCAATTCTGCCTTTGATATAGCTTTTGTTTGTATCGAAACACTCGCAAGAATCTGTACAGGTGATTTCAATATCCGGCACAGCAGAAAGCACCATCATCAGGTGGCGCACCTTGATTTCAATATTCGTGTGAGAAAGTACGGAAATATTTGTCGGCTGAACCATATAGAAAATCAGTTCTTCCTTGCCGACCTTCAAGCCGTTTTTCGTAAAGGTTTTTATACCGAGCAAGTCCTGTACTGATTTGCCTTTTTGCTTTGTTTTCTTCTGCTTGTTTTTCATTTATTTGCCCCTTTCTGCCCAAAAATAAGTCTGTTGAGTTGATATAAAATACTTCACTGCATAGCGTATAAATTCCAGAATAGTTGTATCTTCAAGCCTTATTGACAAAAAGCCGAAACAGAGTGTTACTGCAAGCGGTACTATTATCCTCGTCTGTGCAAGTATCAGGATTGATAATAAAAGCGCTATGCTCATAATTGCAAAATCCTGCAAGCTCCACAGCCACAGATTGGCGGTAGCTTTGAGGTTATGCGGATATAAATAAGTGGTCATAATCTTTAAATTCCTTTCGTCTTAAATCGGAGCAAAGTTCTAACAAGCTTGTTTGATTAGAACTTTGCGATAGATTGCAACTTGTGCCAAGGAGCATTGCGCCTCTGCTTTTTAGCGGAAATTTTACGCTAAAAAGCAGTAATGTTCTACGCAACATAAGTGGAGTAGAACATTGGCACTAAGTTATTTAGCCGCCTTTGCAACACTTCTCGTCAGATTAACAGCAGTTGTAGTTGCGTGAACAATGCTTGTCATATTCACCTTTACGCTTGAATCAAGATTACGCTTGAATCAAGACCGAACTGCTGTGCAATTCTCGGAACTTCGTTTGATGCAAGCATTATTCCAAGTCTCAAAAGCATATTGCCGGGGAAGGTCAGCAACCCGAGGAACAGCAGAGTTGTCTGCATAAATGCCGTCAGGCACAACGCCGCTATCTGTTTCATCCACTGATTGAAGCCGTCCTGATAACCTCTCGGAACACTGAACATATACAGCGAACCTACCGCCATCTGAATGAGCAGAATTCCTCCACGCTTGATGTTCGCAAAAAATATTTTTATTACGCAGTAGGCAAAAGCAATCATACATAACAGATTCAGCAAACCAAAATTCACTTGAACAGAAACTGCAAAACTACCCTCTAAAACGCTTGTGCTTTGTCCGGCTAAATCAAGGCTTTGCTGTCCTGCCATTATGGACGACAAATCCTTTGAAAATGTGTTTTGCAGGCTGATGCAGAACTTATACAACTCCACAGGTACTACGCCAAACAGCGAACAGGCAAAGAACCCTTTTAATACATTTATAGCGGTTGTTTTGATATTTGCTCTGCCGTTCTGATACTCTATTGCAACATCGAATACGGCAACGACCGTGCCTGCGACGAACAATGCCCAGCCAAAAAGAGTAAACAGATTTATTGTCGCCTGCACCCATTCAAGGTCAAACACATCTGCGCCCATATTTCCCATCATAGTGAAAAAGTCTGCGACAGCGTTGTAAATCGTTTCATAGAACCACTGTAACATCGTGTTCCATATAGCGTTTGAGATTTGCTCACCGAGGTAATCAAACACACCGCCTATGGCACTTCCGATACCACCGATAAAATCTCCTAACCAGTCAAAAATATAAATCACCTCCACAAAAGGCTGTTATGACTTAACACAACAGCCTTATTTTTATTGTTATCAGAGTATCGTCCAAATGTACAGTGGTGCTGTCAGCGAGAACACAAGACAACCGAAAAGAATTGCCGGCGCCGTGAACTCAAACTGCCCGTGCTTGCGATAGTCCATATACGCCATTGCGAGTTTGACAAAGAAAAGTATAGCAAGAATCATATCTACAGCAGGAAAAACAACATTATTTACAACATTTTTAATCTGTGTTTGCGCCGAGGTCCATGTACTTTCGATGGCTGATGATACATCTCCTGCGGCAAAGACTGTTACCGCCGATATTCCGAGCATTAACAGTATTACTGATATTCCTGCCAACCACTTCAATAACTTAATTTTTCTTGACTTTATCATTTTTTACCTCCGATTTTCTTAGATCATTCTCCGATATATATCTGACTTCGATGTTCAGTTTTTCTGCAAAGCGAATTTCTGTTTTCATACCCTCGGTTAATTCATCTCCGAAAACCCAAACCTCATCACAAACCCAAAGCATAGAAAGTCCTGCGTTCATACCGAGATTCCTTTCTTTATCATTTCTGTCATCTAAAATCAGCACATAAAAATGCGGTATGAACGGAGCCATACCGCACTCTAACGCATAACGGGCATATCGTTTTGCGTTTTCAATGTTTACAGATACATTACCGCCCAAAGGCGAACAGATATACACCCTGTGCATTATTCATCGTCCTCATCTTTCTTTTTGAATTTGATGATAAGAAATGCAATTAAACCTCCGACAGCAACAGAACCTAAGCCAATATAAAAGCCAAGATTTGAATTGTCACCTGTCTGCGGTTTTTCAGGTTCAGGCTGCGGATGAATAGTTACAGTCTGATTCTCATCTTCAATGTCAGCGTGTACTGCAATTTCTGTTCCCTCACGGTAGAGAGTTTCAAAAGCAACGATTTCTGTTTCTTTGGTAATTACAGAACCGTCAAAGGTAAAGGATACTGTTACTTCGCCGTCTGCTGTTTCGGGTGTGAATGTTATTTCGGAACAAACTTCTTTGCCGTCAACAAGGAATTGCTTACCCGTGGATTTATCCATAAGGACGCCTTTGATTGTGTATTCTTTTCCTGCTGTGAGATGTTTGTAGGAAACAACATCGTCAATGGTAATATCACCGTTAACTGTGAATTCCTTTTTACCGTCAATAGTTGCAGTTGTTCCGAGTTCAGGTATTTTATCGTTCTCAACTGTGATTTCGATAATTTCCTTGTTTTTAGAAATTGTTACGGTATAGTTTTCTTCATTAGGGAGATAACCCTCGGCAGGCTTTAACTCACGGATAATGTATTCTCCGTATGGAACATTTTCAAAAGTGAAGATTCCTTCCTCATTTGATTCGGATGTCAGAATTGCAGTTTCTTCTGTGAATTTGGTTTCATTAATACTGAACAATCCGAACAATGCACCACTAATAGTTTCTTCGGTTTCACGGTCAATTTTCAAGCCTTTGATTGTGCCATAGATGATTTCATTTTCAATCGGTTCACCGTCATTTACAGAAATACGAACAGTTGCGGATCGTATCATCTGACGGTATCTTGTACATCAGATCCAGCAATGATCCTTCCATGATTGCACGAAGTCCTCTGGCTCCTGTCTTTCTCTCAAGCGCCTTGTCAGCGATGGCATTTACTGCATCGTCTGTGAACTCAAGCCCTACTCCGTCAAGCTCAAAAAGCTTGGTGTACTGCTTGATAAGCGAGTTCTTAGGCTCCTTAAGTATACGGATAAGCGCATCCCTGTCGAGTGCCTCAAGTGAGACTGTGATAGGTACACGTCCGATAAACTCAGGAATCAATCCAAACTTTACAAAATCCTGTGGAAGTGCATGCTTAAACGCCTCTCCTACATTGAGCTCTGTCTTTGACTTTACATCTGAATTGAAGCCTATAGATGATGTATCCATACGGCTGTCGATAATTTTTTCCAGACCATCAAATGCTCCACCGCAGATAAAAAGTATATTAGTAGTATCAATAGGAATAAGCTCCTGCTGCGGATGCTTTCTGCCGCCCTG
>OQVP01000428.1_pt1 | contig 16252 bp, 17 predicted proteins | sample 1691541 | NCBI WGS metagenome assembly OQVP01 (sample SAMN03418258, study PRJEB22391) | human gut metagenome | biome: human-gut; feature: organic feature; material: feces | host: Homo sapiens | place: Tanzania | collected 2013-01 | reverse complement strand
GCTGGAGCAATGGTACTCTCCTTGTGGTGCTTGGTGCGTAGCCCTTGCCGGCAGCCTGCCGAATAAAATCCGTCAACAAACATTTTGTTTCAAACATAAACCTCAACAGGCATCATTTCTGTATTTTTCTCATTTCAATCCGAATTTCGTGCCTCTCCGGATCGGTGTTCTGATAGGAATACACATCGAATCCGATAATCCCGAATCCGTTTTTTCGATAGAATGCAATTGCATTTTCATTGCAGGACTGTGTTTCAAGAACGCTCATTCGTGCGCCGGAAGCTTTTGCCGCATCGGAAATTGCATTCATCAGCAGCATTCCGGCGCCTTTGCTGCGCACATTTCCCGAAGCAGCGGTTCAAGCCGGCATTGACATATCCGATTTCGGTCACAGCTTTGTCCCCATTTGAATACACTGGTGCTGTAAGTGAATTATTCAGCGCAATTTCAAGGCCGCTCCGATTCGGGGTTGTTCGGAGTGCCGCTGACTGTATTAATGATTCCGGAGGGGTATTATGAACAGCATTATCGCACAGCTTGACGATGTGCATTTAATATATCACGAGCCGCGCGGCGAAACCGAGGCGGTGGGGGGTATAAGTTTATCCGTTCACAAGGGGGAGTTTGTTTCGATAGTCGGGCCTTCCGGCTGCGGCAAAACGAGCCTTCTGTCCATTTTTGCGGGCATATTGCAGCCAAGCTCCGGCAAAGCCGAGGTTCTCGGCGCACCGCCCGATCCGCGTGCAAACAGCACGGGCTACATGCTTCAGCGCGATCATCTTTTTGATTGGCGCACAATCGAACAGAATGCCCTGCTTGGGTTGGAAGTCAAAAAAAGACTGAATGCCGAAACACATGCATACGCTGCGGAGCTGCTGGACCGTTACGGATTGGGAGCGTTTAAGGATTATTATCCGCGTCAGCTTTCGGGAGGAATGAAGCAGAAAGCCGCACTTATACGCACGCTTGCTTTTTCGCCGGAGCTGCTGCTGCTGGACGAACCTTTTTCCGCATTGGATTATCAGCAAAGGCTTCTGCTTGCGGATGAAGTTCATTCAATCATCAAGCGCGGAGGGTACACCGCCGTGCTTGTAACTCACGACATTTCGGAAGCCATCTGCATGAGCGACAGGGTAATAATCCTGAGCGAACGCCCCGCACGAATCCGCAAACAGGTGGAAATCAACATGGGCAGCGACACGCCGCTTGAACGGCGGTCAAACCCGCTTTTCAGAGAATACTATGACGCTGTCTGGTCGGAATTCCGCCTTGCGGGAGAGCGGCAGCAGCTGATGCCGACGGAAAATGCGAATACGCAGAAAGGAGTTTGAACCGTGAAAAGAACGAGGAAAGATATAAAGAGTTCGAAATTAAAACCTCATGCAGCGGAAAAACCTTCGGTGCCGCTGCCCGCAGTGTCCGACGAACATGTGGCTTATCTTCGGCGGCTGAAGCGGCACAACCGCTTTATCATTGCAATGCAGCTGGCAATTTTAGTTGCATTCATCGGGCTTTGGCAGCTTTTCGGGGATCTCGGCATCGTGAACACTTTCATTGTGTCTGCACCGCTGCGTGTTTTAAAAACGCTCGCCCGCCTGAATGCAAGCGGGGAGCTGTTTGTTCATATCGGCGTCACAATGCTTGAAACAATCGCCGGGTTCACTGTGGGAACACTGGTCGGAACACTTATTGCAGTGCTGATGTGGTGGAGCAAAACTCTCTCCCGCATTCTTGACCCGTATATGGTGGTGTTGAACGCATTGCCGAAAATTGCGCTCGGTCCGATAATAATCGTTTGGGTCGGCGCAGGCATGGAAGCGATAATCGTGATGGCACTGCTGATTTCAACAATCGTAACAATAATGACGGTGCTAGCAGGTTTCAATGAAATATCTGCCGAAAAACAGCTCCTTATGCGCACCCTCGGTGCAAACAAAATGCAGACCTTTTTGAAAGTGATTCTGCCCGCTTCCGTGCCGACAATTATCGGTGCGCTGAAACTGAGCGTCGGAATGAGCTGGGTCGGCGTCATCGTCGGCGAATACCTCGTGTCCAAATCCGGTCTCGGCTATCTTATCGTTTACGGCGGTCAGGTGTTTCAATTGGATCTTGTTATGACGTCAATAGTGATCCTCTGCATACTTGCCGCTTTGATGTATTATTGCATCGCCTTCCTTGAAAAAAGGATCCTTCAGGCGAGGGGGGAAGGGTAGACGCCGCGTGATTGGTAATGCGCGGTTAAAAAGCGAACCGAGCCAAAGCTTTCATTTGCCGAAGGCCTTGACTCGGTTCGCTGCCGTTTATATTTTTCTTCGTTGGTATTCAACAGCGCTTATATTGCGGTTTAATTTCCGCACGAAATGCTGTATTTCTCATTTCCGACAGTAAAAACCGCCCTGTCGTTCACTCTGTCTATTTCAACGGTGACGGGCATTGAAGTGACATGTTCGCGCAGCACGGCAAAACGGGTATCGGAGGGAACAACCCCATCGAGAAGCTCCTCGGGAGAAACGGACAGCGAGCGCATATCCTCGGCTTTTATCCCGCCGGAATCCTTTACGCGTTCATCGGTTGTCATTCCGAAGTAATTGAAAGTTCCGCCCAAATCCCAAGTTGCATCGCAATAATAGTATTCTCCGTCCAGTTTTATCAAGTTCCACTGATGTGCAATGGAATCGTTGATGCAGTTGACTTCAATGCAGTCAATATCCGCCTGCGCGCAAAGGAAGGTCATTGCCTCCGCAAACGAATAGCATATGCCCATTCCGTCACACATAACGGAATAAGCGGACGTTCGATAGATGTATTCGTCCTCGGTAAGGTTCTGCGGGTTTTCATATGCTTCATAGTCGTATTGCGCATATGCGGTCAGCCTTGAATACAGCAAAAGCGCACGCTCGGTTTCGTTATCGCCCTCGCGAAGCACGGACATGAAGTCGATTGCGGTTGTTTCAAATTTTTGCAGTTTTTCGTCAAGTTCGTTTGGCTCAACGTTGATTATTTTCCATTTCAACACACCCGTTGAAGCATCAAAATCCCGATAATCATTGCAAAGTGCAAATGCGGTGAACAGCGGGCACATCCTGTTGACGGCAAAAACCGTATTCATTGCAAACGTTGGTTCATAGCTGTCAAACCCGAATTTCACGCTTGTTTCTCCTTTCAGAAACGCATCTACGACCATTCGGGCGGCTTTAATCGCCTGTTCGCCGACAAGTTTTGTCATCAGCGGCGTTGTCTTATGATAATCCGGGCTGTAAACAAGCGGTGCACGCGTCGGCATCGGCGTTTCCGTCGGCACGGCAGCAGTCGTCGGCCGAATCGTTTGCGCAGGGGTCGGCGCGTCTGCGGGATTGTTTTCTCCGCTCCCTCCGTAGCCGCCGAACAAGCCGAACACCGCTGCGGCACAGACAATCATTATAAGCAGCTTTAATAAAACCTGTCGCCCCGCTTTTCTTCCGTTCTCAGCGCATTCAATCGGCAAATGCTGTTTTTTCATGCCGTGCCTCCTCGGGATGCTTTCAAATCAATCAGCGAATGTTCCGCTTTTTTTAACAATAATGCCGCCGGTTTTAAAAATCGAGTTTTCCGGCACAACCCCGCGAACGCAGGAAACGGGGTAGACATTGCTGTGCCGACCGATGACCGTTCCCGGATTCAGCACGCTGTTGCAGCCCACTTCAACAAAATCTCCGAGCATTGCTCCGACTTTTTTTCGCCCGGTTTCAATGCTTTTTTCGGCGGTTTTAATCACAACGTGAGTCTTGTCGCTCTTGACATTGGATGTTATCGAGCCTGCGCCCATATGCGCTTTATATCCAAGAATCGAGTCCCCGACATAGTTATAATGCGGAGTCTGAACATTGTCGAAAAGAATAACATTTTTCAGCTCCACCGAATTGCCGACAACGCAGTTTTTTCCGACAAGCGCATTGCCGCGGATAAAAGCACCGTGCCGCACTTCCGCACCGCTGTCAATTATGCACGGACCGTTTATCCATGCCGTGGGGTAAACGACTGCATCCTTCGCAATCCAAACGTCTTCCTTAGGGTGAGAGAATTCCTCCGACGAAAGGGCCGCACCGATTTTGAGAATTGTTTCGCCGATTTTGTCCAACGCCTGCCACGGATATTCGCATTCGCGCAAAAGATCCGCCGCACGAGTTTTGGACAGATCAAAAAGTTCATTTGTTTTATACATTTTTTGCCTTCCAAATTCAAAGTATCAAACCGTTTTAAAGCATTGCCCCGCCGAACGGCAAGGCCGCTCATTTTTGCTGTGCAAGGCCCTCACGCTTTATTGCATCGACTATGCCGTCAACAACCTTGCGGCATTCTTCCGTTGTCTGTGCCTCCGCCATGACGCGAATAACAGGCTCCGTTCCACTCTTGCGCAAAAGCACCCTGCCGTTGTCGCCCAGAGCCTCCTCCGCTTCACGCACACTGCCTTTGACGACATCGTTGTTAAGCACCGCCTCCTTATCCGAAACGCGCACATTCACAAGCAGCTGCGGATAAATCTTCACCGGAGCAGCAAGCACGGAAAGCGGCTGTTTGTTTGCAAGCATCGCCTGCATAAGCTTTATCGCCGTCAAAAGTCCGTCACCCGTTGCGGCATATTTGCTGAAAATGATATGCCCCGATTGTTCGCCGCCGAGCAAATGCCCGTTTTTCCTCATGCATTCGTAAACATATTTGTCGCCCACATCCGTTTTTTCGTAGTTGATACCGGCACGGTCAAATGCGCGATAAAGTCCGAAGTTGGACATCACGGTTGTTACAACGGTGTTGTTGGCAAGTTTTTCTCTGTCCTTCATGTACTTTCCGTAAATATAAAGGATAAGATCGCCGTCAATGACTCTGCCTGTTTCATCGACCGCAATGCACCTGTCCGCATCGCCGTCAAACGCAAAGCCCACATCGAGCTTGTTTTCGGTCACAAGCCTGCGCAGCCCCTCGATATGAGTCGAGCCGCAGTCGTTGTTGATGTTCAGCCCGTTCGGCTGATTGCCGATAACGACCGTTTCCGCGCCGAGAGTTTCAAAAATGCTCTTTGCCATCATCCACGTGCTTCCGTTTGCGCAGTCAAGGCCGATGCGCATACCCTTATAGGAGTGGGTTGCAAGGCTGATAAGATAACCGATATAGCGGTTGCGTCCCGCCGCATAGTCAACGGCTTTTCCGATATCACTTCCGGTCGCAAACGGAATCTCCGCACCTTTGCCGTCGAGATAACGCTCAATTTCATCGATAACGTATTGCTCCATCTTTTCGCCGTCCCCGTTCAGCAGCTTAATACCGTTGTCGAAATAGGGATTATGGCTTGCGCTTATCATGATGCCGCAATCAAAATCATCGGTGCGCGTGATGTACGAAACGCTCGGCGTTGTTGTAACATGCATAAGGTACGCATCCGCGCCGCTCGCCGTCAGTCCCGCCGTCAATGCGCATTCGAACATATAACCCGAACGCCTTGTGTCCTTGCCGATAACAACGGAACATTTATGCTCCCGTCCGTAGTATGCACCCAAAAAACGGCCGATTTTGTAGGCATGTTCAACATTGAGCGCTTTGTTTGCTTCGCCTCTGAATCCGTCCGTGCCGAAATATTTTGACATAGTTTTTACCCTCCGCAGAAAATGAGTGAGTACCCGTCATTTTTATCCGGCTCTCCTCAATTGTTTATAAATTTGATTTTCACCCGCACGCCGTTTAAGCATCGGGCGGAATTCTTTCTGTATTAAAATCTATCAAGGTTTGAATATATGCCGCAATGGCTGCGGCTGTTATTGCGTCGGCACCGGTATTCAGCGTTTCGCCCCGTTTCCGCACAACTCATTTCGCTCCGTCTCCGGCACAAGTCCGCCGCCCGTTGCCCAAAGAATATGCGCAGCTCTGCTCATTTTTTCGTCAAGTCCGTGTTTTTTCAGGTAGTCCGTGCAGCTTTCGCCCATCATGCCCATGTATGCGGCGGCGGATATTGCAGCGGAAGGTTCAACAAAAATGCCTTCCGAACCGTTCAGCAGCCGCAGCAGCGGCAGGACTTAAAAAACTGTTCGGTGATGCCGTGCATTGCTTCTTTGTCGAACCAGTGAACGCACCATGCATGCTTGCGGCATTTGCAAAGGGCGAATGCGTTCCGGTTGCGGAGTTTGGGCTGAGCGGCAAAACTCAGGCGGACGGGCTTGCCGTGGGCTGCGCCTCAAAGCTTGTTTTCGAAGCGATGCGCAAAACCTTGAGCGGGTGTTCGGCATCAACGCTCACTCCGTGCGCCGAAAGCTGAGTTCGCAGCCGCAATGCGGCAACTGCATAGCCCATGAAAAGATCGACCGAATTCTCGTCATCAATAAAGTAGCTCGTCGGGTCCGCATCGGAAAGTTTCCTGCCCTGCCGCACAGCCTCGGAATAGTCCGTTTGATATTCAATAACGTCAACACCCTTTTCGCGCAGCAGATCTTTTTTCCACTGTTTTGCATCCGCGCTCATATGAACGGTAACATCATAGCCGAGTGCAGCACTTGCAATGCCTATGCTCAGCCCGAGGTTCCCCGTTGAGCCGACCTGAATTTTGTATTTCGAAAAGAACTCACGCTTTTCAAGCAGGGTCGAATAGTCAGAGTCGGTTGTTATAAGTCCGTGCTCAAGCGCAAGCTTTTCGGTATGCTTCAGCACTTCGTAAATACCGCCGCGCGCTTTCACCGAACCCGCGACCGGCAGTTCCGAATCCGCTTTTATAAACAGGCTGCCCGCCGCAGTCCGCAAAATTCCGTTATGTTCCGCAGAGGGAGCTTTCCGCATTTTCAAAGGGTGAGGAAGTGTTCTTTGAAGGCTTTCAATGCTTCGCATTCCGTTATGCGTTCCCGCCGAACCGTTCATGCGGATTCTGAGCGCGCCGCAGGGCAGATCTATGTCATCATATATTACAACAAGTTCATCATGCTGCGGTTTGTACCATTTCAAAAGATCGCCCACTGCCCATCCGGAATTGTTCATAAACGTTTCCGGTTTTGCAAGCACAACGCGCGTGCCGCCGAGCCGCCCCTCGCCGTACACGGAACGGAACCCCTTTTTGTTTACGGAAATATTCAGCCTTTCCGCTATTTTATCGATTGTCATAAACCCGACATTGTGACGCGTTTTGGCGTATTCCCTGCCCGGGTTGCCCAGCCCGACTATAACAAACATCGTTTTCTCCCTGTCGCTCGTAAGCTCTTATCACGCAACGCCTATTGCAATTCGTGCAATCAGCAGCGCGTCGGCAATTGTTATTCTTCCGTCGTTATCCAAATCTCCGTACTGTGCAACGCCGTCGTGTTCAATAAGTTCGAGCGCAACGCGCGCCGTCACCAGTGCATCGGCGATCGAAACAATTCCGTCCATATCGACATCTCCCGGGCGTGTGATCGGCTCAACTGCCTCATATCGCGCATAGACATTCCCCGAATGTTGAACATTCTGATATATGCCTTCCCACATCAGGAACTCGTAACCCTCGTGTTCGGGCGGAATCGGGGGAACAGCCGAACCGCCGACGGGAATGTTTGCCTGCGAAATTATTTCGTCCGTCAGGCCGTCGATAAACGTTATGGTACAGTTTTGTTCGGAATAACCGAGCCAATGTTCGATTCTTTGTTCAAGTTGCCCGTAATTTTCAAATTCGCCGACAAAATGCTCTACCACAACTCCCTGATTATTCACAATAAATGTTTGCGGAATCATGTTATATTCCGAAACAAGTGCACCCAGCACCGAATCGAGCCGAATGCAGTCGTAAGTGTACCCCGCGCTTTCCATAAGCTCGGCGCATGCCTCCGGAGTGCTTGTTGCATCCTCATAAAGCAAGCCGTAGACCCCGACGTCATCGGGGAAACCGTCCGCCGCCGTCTGCATATATTCCATCTCGTTTATGCATACGGCACTCCAAGTTGAAAAATAGTGCAGAACCGTTATCTTTTTTTGGGTGAAAATTGCTCCGCTGATGCTTTCTCCGTAAATTGTTTCGGAAACAAAGCCCGAAATGTTTTCTCCGATTTTGGGCGATGAACTGCCGTTTCTTTCTGCATTTGCATAAAATCCCGAAAAGAGAATGAGCAAAGCTGTAAAGGCTGCAAGAATTCGTTTCATAAGCTTTCTTCTGCCTTTCATTTAGTGATAAAAATAAGTGTTGGATTTTGCCGCCGTTTTCGGCGTTTTGCTTTTAATTGTGTACGAACGGCTGAACGATTTCCGCCGGGAATGTTCCTTGTGCAAATCGGTCGGGAGGTCGGAATTGCTCCGACGCTCCCGTTTTGTCTGCCTGTTTGCCGGCAGCTGCCGCACAAACACCGGTCAAGGCATTTATTCAGCCCGATTTAAGGCTTAAACCGTTCAGTTGTCTTCGTTGTTCTTTTTCTTTTTAGAGAGAGCGACTGCAACTCCTGCCGCTGCACCGAGAACAACTACGCCGCCCGCAGCAATGAACGGCCAAACTTTGACGGGGGTTTTTTCTCCGCCGCTGTTTGAAGGCGTCTTAGTGTTGTCATTGGGTTTTGTGTCGGGAGCTTTGGTGCTGTCCGCACCGGGTTCGGGCGTGGTGCTGCCGGTCGGGGCGCCGCTTTCGGCGGGCTGTTTTGTTTCGGTGGGCTGATAGTTCGGAGCCGATGTCTTGTTATCTCCGACAGCCTCTTCTCCGCGGTTAAATCCGCCCTCGGGGTCCTTTGCTCCGCTGATTGTGATTATCGCGTTATGGGTCGTGAACGCCTGCGGAGTGGATTCGCCGCCGACGGGTGCATTCACAAATTCGTTTACGATCATAACGATTTGCTGATTCACCGCAACGCCGTCTTTGACCTTAAAGGTCATTTTGAAGATATCGCCTTTCGCTTTCATCGCATCGGTCGGCATACCGATTCCGAGCTTGATTTTGCCCTGATAGGCAAGCGTCTCGTAATCAAGGATAACAAGGTTGTTCCCGGAACGAAGGCTTTTCATAACATCCAGCTCTTCAAGCCCGACAAGTTCGAGAGAATTGGGATCATATTCAACGGAAAGGTGAGCAGCGTGGATTGCATATTCTCCGCTTACGCTCAGCGTAACATCAAAGGTGCCTCCGGCAGGAACGTTGTCCGTGCCGTTCATCGTGAACACCGCGCCCTGATCCGCAAGCATTGCCTGCGGCAGCAGCATTGCGGCAGCAAGAAGAATTGCCGTAAAGATGGTTGCAATTTTTTTCATTCGTTATTGTTTAACTCCTTTTTCTTTTTGTTCTCATTCGGAACACGGTTCGGCTGTTCCTCATTTTGAAGCGCAAGCCGACTCTATTCCTGTCCAGTCTGCATTGTAGCATAACAGAACTTCTTTTTCAACAATTGAATTTGGGCAATTCTTTGAACATTGTTTGCAGCACCGCTTTCCGATGCTGCATGAAGTGCAGCTTTTTATTGCTGCTGTACATAAAAAAGTACATACAACATTAATATATGTTCCTTTGTGTCGCCTGTGTCCGTTTTGTGACAAAAAAATGCAATTCGGGCGCAGATTCGGCAAAATAAATTTTATTCTGTTAATATATGTTCACAGGCAACACATTGCCGCAGATATCTCGCCCCGCGATGTATCGCAAAGGGCACGGATACATCGCACCTAACAGTCCGCACACCGCTGTCATGTCACGGTTCATTTCTTTCACCTCTATGCTGCATCAGCAGCAGTGCGCGGACACCACTTCCTCCGAGCCTTCCGTTCGGGAAGCTGCTGCTGCAAAAGCCCCTCCTCATACATCCGCTTCCCCTGCGGCTGTATGCAGTTATCGCTATTATTCTTTTGCGGCAGCAGCCCTTTCTTCAACGCATTTGCAGCATCATTTCTGCATTTCCAAAATCACTTATTCTGCGGGTCTCCGCCGTTTTGAACTGCACATAACAAATGGGGGAAGCCCCCCTTGCGGGGAGCTTCCTTTTTCATCTATCTTATTATTTTTAACGCATTCAGTCTTTTTATAATCCGAGCGCAGGCACAAGCAAATGCATTGCACCAAACGAAATAACCGAAACCGCCGAACCGATTATGACTTGAAGCACAGTGTGCCGTCCGAGTCGGACCGATGATATGCCGATCGGCACCAAAAGCAAAGCAGCAGGCAGGAAAGCAGCACCGAGATACGCCGTCAGCATTGCGACAGGCCCCGCAACACCGCAGGCATGACCGCTTGCGCGATATTTGAATATGAAGGAAAGTATCGCCAGCAGCAGTCCGGAACAGAGATATGTTGCAAACATAACCTTTTCAACCTGCACTCCTCCGCCGAAAAAAGCAAATGCCGCACCCATAAAGTAACCCGTCACCGAGAAAATGAGCGCAACCGTCCTTTCAAACTTCCTTCCGCGCTTTTTCAATGCAGGAATCACCGCACACAGCGCATACGGAACAACAGGCAGAAGGCTGAGCGAAAAAACAGCCTCCGCATAGTGAAACCTGTTTGCAAACGCAGCGTCACCCATTGCAATATAAAGAATCGTTGTGAGCAGAGCCGCAAATACCGGCGGCACGGTTACAACCCGTATAATTTTGGCAGCGCACAGCTTTCCCTTGCCGACCGACCTTCCGGATTTTGCGGACAAGTTAAATTCGTTTTTATTGAGTCCGCTGTCCCGACTCTCAAAATGATTCGCTCTGAGATTCTCCATGTTTCTGCTGATTCCTTTCGCTTTTCTTTTTCCGTACCGGCCTCCTCTGTTTATGTCGGCCTAAGGCAGGTGTCCCTGCTTTGCTTCGCGGTTTATTTTGTATCATATTCCCCGCCGAAATGCACCCTATTGTGCGCATACGGAATTCTATGCTGCCGATTCCCGCCGGTAGAGTTCAAAAACCCGCATTCTACCGTGAGTAGAGTGTGTTTTTTTGTTTGCTTTTGTTGGCAAATTTATATATCGCATTATAATTGATTTTCTGTTGCTTTTTTTTGCTTGTTGTTGTAAAATAGTCTCATGATAGTTAGAGATGATGAAAAAGTGAAAAAAATCATTGCCGAGAACATTGTGCGCTACCGGCGTGAATGCAACCTTACCCAAGCGGAGCTTGCCGAAAAAATCCACTATTCGGATAAATCCGTCTCCAAATGGGAGAGAGCGGACGGTGTTCCCGATATTTTTGTTCTTGTCATGCTTGCGGAACTGTTCGGCGTAACGGTTAACGACTTTTTGACTGAAAAGCATCGGAAGAGCCACCGCGCCGCACCTAAGCTGAAGCGCAGTATCATAACGCTGATGTCCGCCGGGCTGGTGTGGCTTGTTGCGGCCGTTGTTTTTTTCGCATTCAAAGTCGCCTTTCCCGACCTTCCGCGAATTTGGCTTGCATTCATTTATGCAATCCCCGCGATGTTCATCGTGACGCTTGTGCTGTCCGCGCTTTGGCATCCGCCGATTTTCAGTTATCTGTCCGTTTGCGGAATCGTTTGGGGTGTTGCGCTTTCGGTTGATATATCACTGAACGTTCCGAACGTTTCCCTCGTTTATATCATTGCAGCGGTTCTCCAGGTGCTCATTGCACTTTGGTGGCTGATGAAAAACACCTCGCTGCTTGCAAAAGTTCGCTTTCCGAACAAAGCAGAAAGCACAGAAACCGCTGCGAACAAAGCGGAAAGTGCTGCCGAAAAATAAATCCGCCCGATTTGTTCCGAAGCAGGCTCATGCAAATGTATACTTAATTCCGTTAAAACAAAGCCTAAAAGCCCGCTGCCGCAGTGACCGTCGGCAGCGAGCTTTTGCAGCTTATCTTTAGTTTTGTTTTATGAAGTCCGTTCTCGGGCCGCCTGCTCCAATGCCCGCACAGCAAAGCTTTTACGCACAGCAAAGCTTTTAAATGAACATTAATGCGGCGAATGCAATTTCACATGCAAACCCCAAAACGCCGACGATCACCCGCACGGCGCGGTTCTTTGCAATTGCCGAAACAAACAGCGGCAAAAACGGAAACGCCGCCGTCAAAACCAATATATATTTTGCGTCAACGTTGAGTAAGGCGATTGCCATCCATGCAAAGCAAAACAGCGAATAACTCAATCTTATTCTTCTCCCGCCCGCAAAGAGCAGAAGAATAAGCACGATGCCGGAAACAGCGCTCACCCATATTTCAGGCGCATTAAGACTTAGCAGTCCGAACGCAGATTCAAACATAAACCCGAACCCCTGCCGCAGTCCGATCGCACCTTTCAAAAAGCAGTCGTTAAGCATATCACAGTACAGCAAGCCGCCGATCATGCCGGCCGAGACCGCAGCCGGAAGCAATGCTCCCGCCGCGCAGCGAGCGCAGCTGCCCGCAAACTTTTCTCCGTTCCGTTTTTTTAAACGGCAGGCACGTATTCCCTCCGTTATCGGCAGCAGCGCAAGCAGCAGGCCGAACACATTGAATGCCGATGCAGCCGCCGCGAAAAGTCCGCTCCGAACATAATATCCGCGCCTTGCACAATATGCAGCCGCAAGCGAAAACAGGAGAAATACAGATAAACCCGATGTGGGCTGCAAAAGCAAAACGAACATCGGTGAAAACAGCAGAACCCTGACGGAAAACACCGCCGTGCGCTTTTCGAAGTCGAGCAGCATCAGCTCATACAGCATTACAGCGGCTGCACAAACTGAAATCGTGTTCAGTGCGAAAACAAGCCCCGCCGTCGGAATGCCGAGCAGCGCAGCATCTCTGTAAACCCCGATGCCCGCAGCAATTGCACGCGGAAATACATATTCCCCAAGCGCGGAAAGCAACCCGAGCCCGCTCAGCGCATCGGGCGCACAAACAGGGCTGCCTTTCCCCGTTACGAACAGGCGCGCATAAGTTTGAAGGACGGTTCCCGAATAACCGTTCAGGTTCATATCCGCCGCATATATTGCAGCAATTGTAATAAATTGAATAATGAACGCGGAAAGAACGATTTGAAGCCAAGGGTGCAGCCTTCTTCGGCTTCGCGCACCCAAGTCCGCACACGGAGATTTTTCTTCGTTCTCCGTAAAATAATCAAAAAAAACGGGCAGCAGCCGAAAAATCAGCAGCTGGAAAACCAAAGCCGCGGCACCGCCGAACAAAATGCCCGCCCTGTCCGCTCTTTTCGAAAATGCCGCAAACACAGCAAATCCAACACTCACCAAACCCGGCAGTGCATAAGTCAATGCCGTTCGAACGCTTTTCTTTTGCATTTCGCTCCCCTTTCATATCGATTATAGCATATTAAACCGACTTGAGCAATAAAGGTTACGAATATCGATAATATATCATCTACATTGCAAAAAAAGCTTGCTTTTTTTCACCCGATGCTGTATTATATGCAAGTGCCGTATGATGCTTTGCACATACAGTTGGAGAGATGGCTGAGCTGGTCTAAGGCGCACGATTGGAAATCGTGTATACGGGGAACCGTATCAAGGGTTCGAATCCCTTTCTCTCCGCCAGAAGTCCGCCGTAATTTTGATGGAATTACGGCGGATTTTACATATTACCGCGAATTGAACATACCGAATTTCGGAGGTTGAGATGGAAATAAGAGAGTATACGGAATACAGCCGTGATGAGATTCAGCGACTCTATTCACAGGTCGGATGGACTGCATACACGGAAGATTTAAAGGCACTGGAGCAAGGCTTCAAAAACTCCCTGCTTGTTTTAGCGTCATTCGAAAACGATGAACTCCTTGGAATCATTCGGGTTGTCGGCGATGGGTTCACCGTTATTTTGGTTCAGGATATTCTGGTATTTCCTCAATATCAAAGGCAGGGTATCGGAACGGCACTGCTCAAGGCGGTCCTTGACAGATATTCTCATGTCAGGCAAATACAACTGGTAACAGACAACACACCACAGACGGTGGCTTTTTATAAATCTCTCGGCTTTTCGGATTTTTCAGCGCTCGGATGCTGCGGTTTTATGAAAGGCTGACCGACTTTCATCTGATTCAATGCTTTGTGCGGGAAACACCGCTGCAAAAAGACGCTGCCATCACTTCAGGCTGTATCTCGCTGCTGCGGCATTGATTTTTGCGCCGAGTCACCTTGCTGTTTCTTACAACAATGCGCTTGCGCTCAAACTGAAATTCCGAAACCAAACTTTTTTTCAGCGTGGCTGAAGCTTCCTTCGGCTGATTCAACATTTATTTCGAAGGAATACGGCCTGCCTTGGTTCAACCTGTACGAAAAGCTGTTGTAAGGCTGCCTTTCGGGTTGACTTTTCATCGAATCCCCGATAAAATATTCTGCGGCAGCACAACGCCCGATGTACCCGAAAGGAGCAAGCCGATGATGTTTTTCAAGGCAGCGGAACGCAGCGGAAAATTGCAGCATTTATCCCGTATTTTTCTTATATCTGTTCTGATTATTGCCGCTGCCGCCGCAGTGTTCGCCCTGTGCGCCTGTGTTTCAGACATCGGCACCGCCCCGATTTCACCTGCACCGACAGGAAATATCGGCATTGAAACTCCCGATGTTGAGCCGACAGATATTCCGTATGAGATTTCTGCAACATATGAACTGTATTACTTCGAAAACCGCCGTTTGGAGCAGTGCGTCCGCGAGCAGCTCTTTTGGGAAGGCAAAATCTTCCTCGGCGATATTCTTTCTGTCACAAAACTTGATTTAAGTCACTGCGGCATCAACGATATTTCGGAACTTGCCGCATTTAAGAACCTTGTTGAGCTTGATTTATCGTTCAACACCGTGCAGAGCTTAGAGCCGCTCACTCAGCTGAAAAAACTTAAACGATTGACGCTCAACAATGTTTCGGCATCCGATTTTAACGTTTTGTCACAGCTTTCGCAATTGTGCGAACTGAGCGTTCGTCAGTGTGCAATCACGGATTTAACGCCGTTTTCATCCGCTGTTTCCCTGCAAACTCTCGATATCAGCGGCAACGCTGTTTCGGACTTATCCCCGATTTCCGCCCTTTCCCAACTTATCAACCTGTATGCGGACGATAATACAATTTCGGATCTTTCTCCGATTTCAAATCTTTCTTCGCTGGAAACACTCTCGCTTCACGGCAACGATATAGCAGCTGTCGAGCCGCTTTCTTCGCTTACCGATTTGCATTATCTTGATTTAAGCGGCAACGACATCGGCGATATAAACCCGATTTGTCCGCTGAAAAATCTTCACACGCTGGATCTTTCGTTCAATGCAATCGAAAGCTGCGAAACACCGCTCAACAGCACCGGATTGCTGATTCTGAATTTATCCTCAAACAAGCTGACTGATATTTCCGTTTTGCTGTCTAAGACACGCAGCCTTCAGAGAGTAATATTGACCTACAACCCGATTGACGATTTTTCATTGTTCTTCAACATGAAGGAATTGCAGTTCATTTCCGCCGTTGAAGGCACGGGAATGGATGCCGAAACGCTCATGAAGCTTCAGCGCGCTTTTCCGGACACGATTTTTGAGTGATTGTTTCATTTTTATTTAAATTTTTTATATTTTACTCTTGAACCAAAAGACGCTTTATGTTAAAATAAATATATCGGGTATGGAAATTTCAGTTCATGCTCCGATATTATGACATGAGGGGATTGTATTCATTATGCTGTCAAACAAAATCACCATAGCGGCAAAAGGCAACAGGCGCATTAAACTGAGCATCTATTCCGGACACTTTGCAACGGGACATGCCCATGTTGACAGGTATATCAGCATGACAGAGATTCGGTCAAATGCAGCAATGGCAGCCGAAGCGGCGGACGAAATATCAAAATTTTTCCGCTGCACACCCATCGACACGATAATCTGCCTTGAAAACACGCAGGTCATCGGCGCATTTATCGCGCAGGATCTCATCGATTCAAGTCACAGCGTTAACAGCGGCGCAACCGTTAACATCATCACTCCGGGCATAAATTCAAACAACCAATTGGTCTTCAGCAGCGATATGCAGCAGTATGTTACGAATCGCAATATTCTTCTGCTCATGTCCACCGTTTCCACGGGGCGCAGCCTTGCCCGTGCTGCCGAATGCATCCGCTATTACGGCGGCAAGCCCGTGGGCATAGGTTCGATATTTTCCGCCGTTGAAGAAGCTGCCGGCTTACCCGTTCACAGCATTTTCATGCGCAGCGATTTAAACGAATACAATGTCTATCGCAGCGACGAATGTCCGCTTTGCAAAAACGGGAGGAAGCTTGACGGTTTCGTGACCGTCGGCGGCTGCACGGAAATTTGATCCCGTCCGGCTTATTCGCCGATTTTTAACGAATATTCAAATGCCGCAATTGCAACCGCGCTGTCGCTCATTTTTTACGGCA
>OQVP01000426.1_pt1 | contig 16269 bp, 12 predicted proteins | sample 1691541 | NCBI WGS metagenome assembly OQVP01 (sample SAMN03418258, study PRJEB22391) | human gut metagenome | biome: human-gut; feature: organic feature; material: feces | host: Homo sapiens | place: Tanzania | collected 2013-01 | reverse complement strand
CTATCTTTATTCCCTTGGCTATGGGGAATATGCAAGCGGGTTTTTGACACAAAAATTACAGTGCCTGCCTTGATAACCAAATGTTTTTGCTATATGCTTTGCTGTACGGCGCAGCTTTGCAGTTTTTTGCATACATCCTGCGCAAACAGCAAAAGGAGACAGCAGAATGGATTCGCAGCATCAACAATACCCGACAGATTCCGTTCAGCAACCCGTGCCGAAAATTCTGCCCGCCGCCGAGTTTTTTTCAATTGTGCGAAAAAAACTTCTTGCAGGGCGAACTGTGTGTTTTCGTGTGACGGGGAACAGCATGTTCCCGCTCTTCCGCGCGGGAAGGGATTCCGTTTGCATACGCCCCTGCTCCTCCGTGACGATTGAAAAACCGAAACGCGGGGACATCATCCTTTTCTGCATTTCCGGCAAATACATTTTGCACCGTGTAATGCGCATTGAGGGAAATCGTGTTGTGACCGCCGGCGACGGCAACCGCGGGTTTGATGCTTTTGCCTCTCCGCAGAACCCTTTGCGGCTTATTCCGCTTTCAAAGCAGTCGGAACAGCCGAATGATTCAAGCAGTCTTAACGATTCCGATGAATCCGAACGAACGGGCGAACTCCTCGGCATTGCCGAAGCACGCATACGCGGCGGACACAAGCTTGATTTTAATTCCCCCGCATACAGAATCCCCGCCGCGCTGTGGCGGCTTCTGTTCCCGATGCGTCCCGCTCTTCTGCGCCTTTTCGGTTCGGCTGCACGATTGCGGCATCGTTTTTTTAAGGAACAGAACCGAAAATAAATATATTTTTATTAACAGTATTTTTGTATATTACCAACTTAAAGGAAGTGACTCAAAATGACCGAACTGCTTTATTACTCGATTCCCATTATCACCGAATGCGGTGCGGCGGTGCTCTCCTGCGAAAAAGATGAGCGGACAAAATCATACTTGACAGAACAATGATTTATCCCGAAGGCGGCGGGCAGCCTGCCGACAGGGGTTCGATTGTTTTCAGGCCCGACAACTCCGCAGCGGAGCAGACCGTTCGCATTTCCGATGCCCGCACCGAAAACGGCAGCGTTGTTCATTTTTGTGATGCTGAAATTCCTGCGGGAACAATCGTTCGTGTAGTACTTGACGTTGACACCCGCCTTGACCATGCTCAGCAGCACACCGGAGAACATATTGTTTCCGGGCTTGCGAACAAGCTGTTCGGTGCGGTGAACGTTGGTTTTCACATGGCAGCGGATTACTGCACGATAGATTTCGATATTCCTCTTGAGCAGGCTCAGCTTGAGGAGCTTGAGCGTGCTGCAAATGCTGCCGTGCGTGCAAATCTGTCGGTGCATACGGAAGTCACGACTCCGGAGGATGCGTCAACACGCACTCTGCGGAAAAAATCCGATAAAGCTGTCGGAAACGATAAGAATAAAAAATCCGGCAAACCCCAAAATAACATTTGCGAACCCGTGCCGCCCGCAAAAGCCGTACGAATTGTTTATATCGACAACGGAAAAATCGATTCCTGCACCTGCTGCGGCACGCATCTTGCGGCAACGGGCGGTGTCGGAACGATCCTGTTCACCGATGCTCAGCATTACAAGGGAGGAACGCGGCTTTGGTTCGTTTGCGGAGGCAGAGCTACCGCAGCAGTGCGCACGGTTCAAAACATCGTTTCCGCGCTTGCAAAGCAGTATTCAACCTCCCGCGAGGAATTGCCCGCCGCAATTCGCAAACAGGCGGACGAGCTTGCATCTTCAAAAAGCGAGCTGCGCGAAAAAAGCCGCCGTCTTGCCTCTGCCGAGAGCGTCGGTCTGCTTTCAACGGCGGAACGCATAAAAGGCATCGCCGTGGTATGCTCCGTTATGGACGGCTCAACCGCCAACGATTTAAAGCTCACGGCGGACGAGCTTTGTAAAAAAGACAGCACCGTGCCCTGCGTTTCACTTTTGTTTGCGCCGAATGCCGGCGGAACCGATTACTGCATGGCATGCACGGAAGATGCGGCGATAAAGCTCAGCATGCGCGAACTTTGCACCGCCGTCAATTGCATCATGAACGGAAAAGGCGGCGGCAATCAGCTTCTCGCACGCGGCAAAACGACTCGAACCGTGCAGAAGAGCGACTGCGATATGCTCCGCTCCTATATCGAAAAGGTGCTGAAAAGCTGAGCTTTTCCAAATCAATGCCTGCATAACAGAAATTTAATGTCGAAAACAGAAACCCGAACTTAACACTTTCGGGTTTCTGTTTGTTATTGCTCAATTTTGTACCGATTCCGTTTTATCAATGCATTTTGTTCTCGTGATACTCCGGCACAATTGACTTCACAATGACGCGGATGTCCGCCGCATTCCCCGTGTTTTCCGCATTGCAGGCTTCACGCAGGCGTTTCATGCCCTCGGCAAAAGCCTCCTCGTCAAACACTATCGGTTTTGCAATATATATAAGTGCATTGTCAGTCTTTTTGATGCCCTCTTCATCCAAAAGCAGTTCCTCGTAAAGCTTTTCACCCGGGCGCAGGCCGGTGTAGACAATTTGAATATCGCGCTCCGGCTCAAAGCCGGAAAGGCGTATCATGTTCCGTGCAAGATCGTCAATGCGCACGGGTTTTCCCATGTCAAGAACAAAAATCTCTCCGCCCTTTGCGTATGCGCCCGCCTGAAGAACAAGCGCGACCGCTTCAGGAATCGTCATAAAATAGCGAATTATGTCGCGGTGCGTGACCGTGACGGGTCCGCCTTTTTCAATCTGCTTTTTGAAGAGCGGAATCACCGAACCGTTCGAACCGAGAACATTGCCGAAGCGAACGGCAACATACTCCGTTTTTGAATGGTTATTGATATTCTGAACTATCATTTCACATATGCGTTTGCTTGCGCCCATCACATTCGTCGGTCGAACGGCCTTATCGGTGCTGATAAGCAGCATTCGGCGCGCTCCGAATTCATCTGCCGCAAGCGCAACATTCAGCGTGCCGAAAACATTGTTTTTAACAGCTTCATTCGGACTTGTTTCCATCAAAGGAACGTGTTTGTGCGCCGCTGCATGAAAAACAAGCTCCGGACGATATTTTGAAAAAACATCTCGGACACGCTGTTTATCGCGAACCGAACCTATAAGAACAATCAGCTCAAGCTCCGGATGCGCCGCACGCAGCTCCTGTTGAATATCGTACGCATTGTTCTCGTAAATATCAAAAATAATCAACATTTTGGGATCATGCGCAGCAAGCTGCCTGCACAATTCGCTTCCGATTGAGCCGCCTCCGCCCGTAACAAGAACCACTCTGCCTCCGACATAGCCGCAAATATCGGTAAGGTCAACGCGAACCTGCTCGCGCCCGAGAAGATCCTCAATTTCAACATTGCGGATTTTATTGATGCTGACCTCGCCGTTTGCAAGCTGAAAAATACCCGGAAGCGTTTTAAGCCTGCACGGGGTGTCCTTGCAGATATCCAGAATTTCGCTGCGCATACGGATACTTGCCGACGGCATTGCCATAATGATCTCGTCAATATCGTATTTTTTGACAGCGCCGAGAATGTCGCCGCGTCCGCCGACAACTTTAACGCCGAGAAGATATTGTCCCCATTTTGACTTGTCATCGTCGATAAGGCAAACGACTTTGTTTTCGGAATGTGTGCTTGCGCGGAACTCCCGCAGGGCAACCGTCGCTGCCTGCCCCGCGCCGATTATCATCGTCCGCCTGCAGCTGTTGTTTGCCCGCCTGTATTGGCGCATAAATCTGTATGAAAAACGCACACCGGTTATCATTATTACAAGGAATATTCCGTTCAGCACGGGATGACTGCGCGGAATGCCGAGATGCATCAAATGCATTCCCGCATAGCCCCCGGCATCAACAATAAAACACGCAAGGATTATTTTTAAAAATTCGTCTATTGAAGCAAACTGCCAAAGGCTTGTGTAAAGCTTGAACAATGCAAAAACAATGAGTCCGAACGCCGTGTAATACGGTGCGAAACGGAGGATATTGTTTAAATATTCCGTCTCACGGACAAGCTGTTCGAAATGGAATTCAAACCTGACCCAAAGTGCCAAAAAAGAAGCAATATTAAGTATCAGCGCATCGCTTATCACAAGCAGCGCAATTCGAACAGCCTTAGTCGGAGTCATTCTCTGTACGGAGTATTTCAATGTGCTTTTAACGCGAAATTTCATTAAATTAACAGACCTTTGTTTTCTTTTTCGGCAAGACCCATACTAATCTTATTATAACTGCACAAGGCACCAAAGTCAACACAGGACGGACGTAAAAAATTTATTTAATTTGATATATTATGTTCGGTTTGCCTGCTTCCGTGACCGGTCCTTACCCGCAGGTTTCATATACAGCACTCGCATTGTGCCGCGGCAGCGTATATGGGCAATTTCAAAAAAATGTCCGTATTAAGATTTTTGCAGTCCGGCAGGCGTTTTTTTCCCCATTTTTGCGGCTTTGCGGAGAATGAGCCGAATAATTCACATTTTTTTGCCAAAAGATACAAAAAAAGTACTGTACAAATTCGCATTCTTCCTGTATAATATATCTGCACCTAAGGAAATGCCGAGTAAGGGTTGCTTTTCAGGAGAAGGTCAACGAGGGAAACGGCACGAACAAACCCGAACCCGAATTCTTTTCCCGAAAATCAACTCGTTCGAAGCATTCCCAAGAAAAGAGTGTGCAGCCGCAGAAACATTGCAGCATTTTGCAGCGTATGCGGCAGCATCCGTTGAAAGGAAGGTACATTACCATGAAGGTCACGATTACAGGCAAAAACATTGAGGTTTCCGAATATCTGCGTGATTTGGCTCTTAAAAAAATCGCAAAGCTCGAACGTTATTTTCCCGAGGATACCGAGGTTCTTATCACCATGGCCGTCGAAAAAAACCGTCACATTGTTGAGGTTACCATTCCCTATCAGGGCGGCATCATTCGCGGCGAAGAATCCACCGGCGATATGTATGCATCTATCGACAACGTTATTGCAAAGCTTGAAAAGCAGATTCACCGCCACAAAACGCGGCTTGAGAAATCTCTCCGCTATGACGACGCTTCCCCCGAATACGATGATTACGACGATGAGGACGAGGGTCCGCATATTGTCCGCGTGAAAAGGTTCAGCATGAAACCCATGAGTGTTGAAGAGGCCATGCTTCAGCTTGAACTTCTCGGACACAGCTTCTTCGTTTTCACCAACGCCGAAACCGATCGCATCAACGTCATTTATGCAAGAAAAGACGGCAACTTCGGCCTTATTGAACCCGACAGATAAGCTTTACGCCGGCTGAACACCTGCCGCGCAGCGAGGGTTCGGTTTCCGACTTATCAAAATTGAATACTGTCCAGGATGCGTCAGTATGGAACGGCAAAGGCTGCCGAAGCGGCCGATGCCGTTCCGTTTTTTGCTGCAAATGCTCCGATGCAAATGCTCCGAATGATTATATGCGGTCAAATGCGGGGCACAATCATAACCGCCGGCCTTGAACTCAACGGTATAAACCATCCTGCCGTCCTCTCGCTCAAGCTCAACTTCAAGCTCTTCGGCTTGGCTTGCGGAAATGCCTGCACGGTTGAAAGCGATCTTCTTTGCACGCTCCGCGCCGATATAATCGCCTGCGGGTGCGGGAGTGGGCTTGGGTTCGTCGTCGTCATCGTCGATAACGTCCTTGTCAAAGTCAACAACATTGCCGTTCACTGCGTCAACATCAACATCGTATTCATAGCCGTTCGCATCGAACTCAATTTCGTAAATCGCCCTGCCGTCGTCCGTATCGAGCTTAACCTTGAGGTTCTTTACCTGGCTTGCGGAAACGCCTGCACGGTTGAAAGCAATCTGCTTTGCACGCTCCGTGCCGATATAGCTTTCGGAGGGAGCCTGAGTGGGTGCTGCCGTGGGGTTTTCGTGATGACCGCCGTGGTTGTGGTCATCGTGATGACCGCCGTGGTTGTGGTCATCGTCATAATCCCTGTCAAACTTCAGTATGCTGCCGTCCGCTGCATTAACTTCGATTTCGTATTCGTAGCCGTTTGCATCGAATTCAACTTCGTACAACGCAATGCCGTGTTCGGTTTCAAATTCAGCTTTCAGGTTCGTTACCTGATTGCGTGCAAGACCTGCGCGTTCAAGAGCGAATGCGATCGCCTCTTCACTTGTGATGTATTCGCTGCCGGGCGCGGGGGTTGCATGATGGTCATCATCGTGTTCAAAGTCATACTTCAGAATCTCACCGTTTTCGGCATCGATATGGTAGTCATATTCGATATAACCGCCGTTCGTGCTGTCGCTGCCGCTGAACTCAATATCGTAAACCATTCTGCCGTGCTCATAGTCCATTTCGCACTCATATTCGGTGATTTCGCTTTCGGCAACGCCCGCATGTTCGAATGCAATGCGCTTTGCCGCTTCTTCGCCGATATATGCGCCGCTTGCGGGAGTGCCGCTGCGGTCAATTCCGCCAAGGTTAAGTTTGCCGGAGTTCATGAGCAGGTTCAGGTCGTTGATGGAAAGAGAAACAAGGGATTCAAAGGTATACAGCGGGCTTGCGCTTGTGATCTGCTGAATCAGTTTCGCTTTGCCGAGGGTGATTCCGTATTCCGCCGCAAGCTTCTCAAGCTCTGCATCGTGGCTCACGGTCTGGCTCAGAACCGAACCGCCGCCGTTCTGATTCAAAATCGCCTCGATTTCAGCCGCAATTCGCTTTTGAAGGGCTTCGCCCTGTGCCGCATCGCTGCTGTCAACGCTGACAAGGATGGAGTTTGTGATTTCGCTCAGATAACCGCAGCGCAGCATCGAGCCGATAAGCGCGTTCACGGCAACATCCAGATCGCTGCCTTTAAAGTTCATGTCGCCGATAACTTTTTTTGCGTCATCGTTCATCGCTTTAACGTCAAGCACCTTTTCTTTTGCATTGACTGTGATCTCAATGCCGGGGTTCACGTCCAGTGCAACGGTTGAAACGACTTTGTTTGCCTTTTGATATGTGCCGAAGCCGATAACGCCTGCAAGCACGAACACTACCGCGGCCGCCGCCGCAATGATGCTTTTGAGATAGTTTTTCTTTTTCATGGGTGTGACTCTTCCTTTCAGTTTTTTGCAGTCGGAGAGTACGGACTCAAGCACATCGGGGGTTGCCGCCGAATATGCCTTTTTGACCATCGCCTTGATTTCCTGTTCGTTGTGTTTCATGGTTGTTTCTCTCCTTTGTTATTGAAGGTTTTCGCGGAGCTTCGCGATTGCCCTGCGATATTTTGAAAGAACGGTTGCAAGCGGCATTCCCGTAACGGAAGCAATCTCCCTGTGCTTGAACCCTGCCACGGCGTGAAGAACAACGATCCTGTTTTCCTCTTCGGAAAGTCTGCCGAGGCATTCCCGCAAAACGAGCCTGTCCTCATTTGAAAGCCCGGCATTGTCCGCCAGCATCTCGCTCCAGTCCTCATCGGGAAGCTGTTCCTGTCGATTGTGCTGCCGCAGCCTTGCAAAGCAGAGGTTCTTAGCAATGGTGATTATCCATGCCATGGGTTTGCCGTGCGGCCTGTAACCTGCCGCAGCGGTGAAGATGTTCACAAAGCAGTCGTGCAGAACATCCTCCGCATCCTGAACGTTCCTCAAAACGGAAAGAGAATAGCTGTATACCGCCGCTTTAGCCGTGTTATAGAGTCGTTCCAACGCTTCCGTGCTGCCTGCTGCAACAGCGGCAAGGTCAAGTTCCATAAGCTCCGCTTCATCGTCGGAAAGTGCCTGTTCCGGATTAATTGCACTTAATATCAGCATTTTGTTTCTCCTTTCCTTCCTTTCGCCATGTTAATGCACGGCGACCGCAAAATATTGCACCCAAATTCAATATATTTTAAAAAACTGTTTCTGATTACGTAAATAAATTTCAAAAGCAGACTCTTTTGCTTTAAAAACCCCCTTTGCACGACACTGCCGCCATGCAAAAGGGATTGCAGATTCTCTGTATGAAACTTTACAGGCTGTTCCGATCCCTTTTGCGGATTTTATTCAAAAACCGCTGCCGAGCCGTCAGGAAGCCTTGCCGCCGATTGCCGCCTGCTCAACGCAGAGGGTGAAATTCTCGCCGTCTTCGGACATATAGACGTCATAAAGCCCGTCCTTGCTGCCGGCTTTTTTATAATAAGCGGCAACGTCGCCGTAAACTTCAAAATAATAAACGTTTTCGTCAAGAATCTTGCTCTCGGTGCCCTTAATGCTGCAAAGAGTTCCGCCGTCGTCATAAAGCCCGATGCAAAGCAGAGTGCCGTTGTTCATCATTGCGGAATGAGAAATGTTCATCAGAATGATGTCCGAAAGCTTCGCCGCGCCGTCCTTTTTAAGGCGAACATTGCCGTAAATATCGGTCAGATAAACGTTCTTGAAACCTTCATCCGCACCGAAAGCATAAACATTGCTTTCAACAAGCTCCGGTTTTTTGGGGTTGAACGCGGAAACGGTGTAAAGACTGCTGTCAACAACGCAGTAAACGCTTGTTCCGTCCGGCTGAACGGTGAATTGGGTTGCACCGCCGACAAGCTTCACAGCCTTTTTGGAGGAATTTACAAAATACAAATCGTATTCAACGAATTGGCTGCCGTCCGAATCCTTGGCATTGTATTCGGTGTAGAACATGCTGTTGAACAGGCTGCCGGCATTTTTGAGCAGAACGGTGCATTCGCTGCCGCCCATCGTTGAATACTGCGCACCCGCAAGCGAAAGCGCGGAAGCATCAACAAGCTGCTTTGCCTCGCTGCCCTTTGCGCTGTAATGCGTTTTGGATTTAACGTCAAAAGTTATTTCGGTTGCATCCCGATTTACTTCAAAATAATGCGACGCATTGGTGCTGATAACGGAATCCTTGCCGTTCTGAACAAAATGCAGCCTCCCTGTCAGCTCGCCGTCAACATATTCAAGGCAATACATGCGCTCCGCTCCGTTTGAAATTGCAACCGCATATGTATCCTCGCTGTTCTTTTCGGCCTTTCCTTCGGAACAGATATAGGTCGCCGTCCTTCCGCCCTTTTGACCGACGGTCACGGCGGCTGTTTTTGCATCCTCGGAAAGCGCAAGGCTCAGCACGGTTTCAGCTTCAATGCCTTCGAACTCGGTCGTTTCGCCCGTGTCGCTGCTGTACAAAAATGCCTTCGTTGCCGTTGCGAAAAGGATGCTTTTCCCGTCCATGGAAAGCACCGCACGCGTTACGGCGGCAGGGTAAACGAGAATAATTCCGTTTGCATCAACGCGATACAGAGCCGTTGCAGCGATCACGGCTGCGGACGTGCCGTCAACCGAAAGGAAGGTGCTGATGCCGCTTCCGATGCGATCTTCAAGTTTTTTGCCGTCGACAAAGAAGTATGAAGTGCTGTCTTTCTCGCTGTAATAATGCAGGATTTTGTGCTGCAAAGCAGGGGAATCATTTTTTCCCGAACGAGTGCAGCCCGAAAGCATAGCGACCATGCTCAGCAGCATCGCCGCACAAAGCAGCATTGAAAGCAGCGCATTGAACCTTTTTTGTGTCATCATTTTGTTCCTTTCCATCCCCGCGCCGACGGACGAACGTTCATTCCCCCTGAAAAAACGGTCACGATTGCAATTGAAAATGCAGCAATTGCTGCAAGCACTTTCGCCGAGCGGCGAACGATTGAGTGGTTGTGTTGCGTCATTGTTGTTCGTCCTTTCTGAATTTCGGTCAATGGAGAAATATTCGGTTCGAACTCTCGAGCCAAGTGAATTATACATCAAATCAAAAAAAAAAAAACGGTTTTTGCACCTTTAGAACCGAAATAACAAACTATATTTTATTAAGGCAAAACTGTTAACGGCAAATGAACCGGTATTGCCCGCGTTGTCTTTGACAGATGCGATATTTTGCGGTATGCCGCAGAAGCTTCCCCCGCCGCCGTCCCGACAGCTCCGCCCGCAACGGCGGTTCCCGTTTTCAGCGGGTACACAAATGCCTGTCAGCCTGTGAAAGTCACTTTCCCCACCGCAGGCTCCGCCTCCGCTTTCTCTGTCAACTTTGTGCTGCCCGAGGGCTGGACGGTCAAAGCCGAAACCGACGGCGCTTCCGCTTCCCTTTCGGACTTTTGCGCCGGAATGGATATGCGCAAGCTTATTCTTGACGAAAACGGCAATTGTGTCGGCGCCGCATGTGCCGCCGAATATGACAAGCAGGCCTATGAGACCGACGGCGTTGCAGGCGTCTATGCCGCAGCCACGCTCATGAACCATGTTCGCCTTTTCACCGAATCCAATTATCACGCCGTCAGCGAAGCTTCCGCTGATTTCGAAAGCGGCTGGACCTCCGCCTACCATGAATGCACTCCCAACGACTGGACGGTCGGAAAGGGCTTCCATGCGTTCGAAAACCCCGCCGCAGCCGCATTCACGAAGGACAACCCCGTGTTCGTTATCATTGAGCTTTCCAACAGCGTTGACAACGCCGCAGGGCTTGCCGCTTATATTGCGGAAAATATCAGGTTTGAGTAAAAACTTTGAGGGATTTACGTCTGAAGAGGATATTAAGTTTAATTATCATTTTTCAACGTTCAAAGAGTCGCTCGTTTCATGCTCCCTATGAACATTGACTGAATCATAACTAAATCAGAGTTAACAAAAATTTTGTATAACAAGCTTATTTAGAATATCTGGTTCACAAAAGCCGCCGACCGACAGTTTCGGAAGGCGGCTTTTTGTTATCGATACATTATTCCGTCAGAACATTATCATAAAGTATAGGGCACTGCGGAGCATTGTTTCGGAGGGCTAAACCCGCAAGTCCGTTTTTGCGGTTTGTGTTCCGCCTGCGGAATCCGCACTCAGTTTTTTCAGAGCTTTTCGGAATTCGATTGAAAACAGTATCGCCGTGCATGTTACCGCAATTGCATCGGCAGCCGGTTCGGCAGTGTAAACCGCATTTGTTTTATCCGCAAGCAGCTGCGGCATGACATAAATCAGCGGTATGAGCAGCACAAATTTTCTGAGAACCGCAACGATTATTGAGCAGCCCGCGTTGCCGATGGAAACAAAAGTCATCTGGCAGGCGATTTGAATTCCGAAAAGGAAGAGCGCACCGCAGTATATTCGCAAAGCATCACCGGTGAAATTTACAAGCTCCGGATTCGGGCTGAATATTCCGGCAAAGGTTTTCGGAACCAGCATCACGAAAGCCCAAAGCGCGACGGAATAGCAGAGGCTTACGGTGAGAAGACGGAAAAAAGTCTTTTTAACACGGTCGGCATTTTTTGCCCCGAAATTATAACTCAAAATCGGCTGTGCGCCCTGCGCAACGCCCTGCAGCGGCAGCATTGCAAACTGCATCACGCTTGTGAGGATCGTCATTGCGCCCACGGCAATGTCCCCGCCGTATTTCAGCAGCGATGAATTGAAGCATACCGAAATCACACTTTCACTTGCCTGCATGATGAACGTTGCAAGCCCGAGTGCGATGCACGGAAGTATAATGCGCGGAGCAAAGCGTATGTTTTCACGCTTCAGCTTCAAAACCGTTTTTCCCCCGCGCAGGAACAAAATGACCCATATGCAGGATATCCCCTGCGAAATGACTGTTGCAAGCGCCGCACCGCGAACGCCCATTTTGAAACCGAAAATAAAAATCGGATCGAGCACGATATTTGCAGCGGCACCGATAAGCACCGTCAGCATACCGTATTTTGCAAAGCCCTGCGCCGTGATAAAGGCATTCAGGCCGAGCGTCAGCTGCACAAAGAGCGTTCCTATCGCATATACGCTCATATAATCCGCCGCATAATCAATCGTGTTTTCGCTTGCACCGAATGCAAGCAGCAGATCCCTGCCGAACAAAAGCAGAACCACCGTCAGCACGGCGGAAATCACAACCTGCATCAAAACACAGCCGCCGAGAATTTTTTCGGCGGAGTCATAATCACCCTTGCCCATGCTTATTGAAGCGCGCGGCGCACCGCCGGAGGCCACAAATGCGGCAAACGCGGAAACGATAAGTATGAGCGGCATACACACGCCCACGCCCGTCAGCGCGGCACTGCCGTCACCCGGTATATGACCGATATAGATTCTGTCAACAATGTTGTAAAGCATGTTCACAAGCTGCGCAATGACCGTCGGCACAGCCAGCTTAAACAGCAGCCTGCCGATAGGTTCCGTGCCGAGAAAAGTCTTTTCCTCCCCCGCCGCCGTGTTCGCATTGACTGCCGTGTTTTCTTTGCCGGATGAATCGGTTTCGATTGAATTCCGAGCCGCCTTAATCTTCATAACCGTTTTTATGACCGCTGCTCCCGCCGCAGCGAAAGCTTCCTTCCTTTTCGTTTATATCCGTTTACCCGTTTTGCGGATGCGATGTTTTTGCGGGCAGACACGCTTCCGCCGCACCGCACGATCGATTATATCCCTCATTCCCCTTCCGTACAATGCATAAAACCCGCCGTTTGTCCGAAGTACGAATTTATCCGCAAAACCCGCCTTTTCGATTGAATCCAGACATTGATTTAATTTCGTTTAAGTACTGCCGCTTTATGCCGAAATTCAAACGGTCTCCGGCTGTTTCGAAAAGGAGTGCGGCACAACAAAAAGGCGGACGGTTCCGCCTCCGTCCGCTTTTTGTATGCATGAAGAAATTAACGATTGAATATAGTTTTGCCGTATTGCGGCAATGCTGTCGCTCCGTTATCAGCCTGTTATGCGATACTTGCGGGTGTACATGTCAAACTCGTCCTCGAATGCGGGATTGTCCTTCTTCATTTCGGACAGAGATTCATGCATGTTCATATTGTGTTTGCCCGCATCAATAACGCAGAGAGCAATGTTGGAACAGTGATCCGATGCACGCTCAAGATTCGTCAGTATGTCAGACCAAATGAATCCCGCTTCAACCGTGCATTCGCCGTTCTTGAGCCGTGCAATGTGCCTGTCGCGCAGCTGAACCTTCAAATCATCAATAACCTGCTCCAAAGGTTCGATTTTCAACGCTTTTTCGGGATCACTGTCCCTAAATGCGGCACATGCAGCCGTCAAAATCTCGGAAACGGCACTGCAAAGCACGCCGAGTTCCGCCTTTGCCTGCCCGGTGAACTCGATTTTTTTGCTGCGGAGTTCCTCCGCCGATTCAAGAAGATTGACGCTGTGATCCGAAATTCGTTCAAAATCGCCTATCGCTTTGAGCAGCTTGGAAACCTCCGCACTGTCGTCCTCCGTCAACTGATTCCTGCTGAGTTTGGTGAGATACGTCCCGATGATGTCCTCCAGATGATCGCTGTTATCCTCGGCTTTACGTATTTTTCCCGCCGAATCCGCATCATAATTCGTGAGCATATCCATGCTCAGTTTGAAAGCCTCCGACGTTTCCTCCGCCATGGTTTCAACCATGCGCACGCATTGTTCCAGCGCGATTGCGGGTGTTGCAAGCAGGCGGTCGTCCAGTTCGGAAATCGTGTCCTTCTTGTTTCCGTCCGGAACAAGCCGAACCGCAATTTTTTCAAGCAGGGGCGCAGCCGGAAACAGCAGCGCGGTGCAAAGGATATTGAAAAGCGAATGCGCGACAGCAATGCCGAAATAACTTGCCGCCGTATCGAACAACAGTGGTTTGAAAACATAGGAAACGATCGTGAACACCGTCAGCCAAACCACCGTGCCGATAACGTTGAACGAAAGATGCACGATTGCGGCGCGCTTTGCGTTCTTGTTGGCTCCGAAAGAGGATATGATCGCCGTTATGCAGGTTCCGATGTTTTGTCCCATGATGATCGGAATCGCCGCACCGTAAGATACCTGTCCCGTGACGGTCAACGCCTGCAAAATGCCGACGGAGGCCGATGAGCTTTGGATTATCGCCGTCAGCACCGCACCCGCAAGCATTCCGAAAAGCGGATTTTTGAACATTATGAACATGTTGCGGAAGGCGGGAACATCCGCAAGCCCGGCAACAGCACCGGACATTGTATCCATTCCGAACATCAGCGTTGCAAAACCGAGCAGAATTGTGCCTGTATCCTTCTTTTTGTCCGTTTTTCCCGTCATCAAAAGAATCATTCCTGCCAATGCAAGCACGGGTGTGAACGATGTGGGTTTCAAAAGCTGAACAAAGACATTGCTGCTTGAAATTCCGCCGAGGCTCAGAATCCACGCCGTTACCGTTGTGCCGATGTTCGCCCCCATGATAACGCCGATGGACTGTTTAAGCGTCATGAGTCCCGAGTTAACAAACCCAACGACCATAACCGTTGTTGCTGATGAGCTTTGAATCACCGCCGTCACTCCGAGACCCGTCAGGAAGCCCTTCATGCGGTTGTTTGTCAACTTGCCGAGCAAAAGCTTCAGCCCTCCGCCCGCTCTGCGCTCCAGTCCGTCACCCATTACGTTCATGCCGAACAAAAACAGGCACAGACCGCCGATAAGCGTTAAAATATCAAAAATATCCATTAACTTTCCTCCCGATTTTTCCGATGCACCGTTTCGGCCGCATACGCATTGATTTCGTATGTTTTTATTCTGTGCCTGTCGATTTGACGGCGCAGCAAAGCCTCTCGGTTGCTGTGCTTTTAATTTTATCATGTCCACGGATAAGATACGGCTAAGAAATTGCCGCATTGCCGTTTGCTTTTCGTATACAGGTAAATATATATCGTGTTTTCCTTGACATATCGGCAAAAATCTGTCACAATAAGCATGAACGGAAGCAATGGGTTTTGTTTCGTTCAAAAAAATTTTACCTATTCAGGAGGTTTCACCCGTGCTGTTTAAAACAATTGAGCAGGCAAAGGAATTCATCCTTGACAATGAAATTGAAATGGTCGATTTCAAAATGACCGACATCGACGGTCGTTGGCGTCATATCACCATCCCCGCCGCCCGTTTTAATGAAAACACGATGAAATACGGCATCGGCTTTGATGGTTCCAACTACGGCTACGCACCCGTTGAAAACAGCGATATGGTCTTCATTCCCGACCTTTCCACCGCTGCTGTCGATCCTTTTGCGGAGGTTCCGACCCTCACCATGAGCGGCGATGCAATGATTATCGACCGCCCCGAGAACCGCCCGTTCGATCAGTATCCCCGCAACGTTATCAAGCGCGCTGTTGAATACATGCGTGAATCCGGCATTGCCGACGAAATGATCATCGGACCGGAATTCGAATTCCATGTGTTTGACAATGTTCAGTTCGAGACTCGTCCCGAATGCGTTCGCTGTGAAATTGACACCGAAGAAGCCGATTGGAACACCGGCAGCAGTGAAGACGGTTTCCAGATTCCGCACAAGGGCGGCTATCACATCGGTGCTCCGCAGGACAGGTATTACAATCTCCGCAGCGAAATGTGCATGCTTATGGAAGATTGGGGCGTTAAAGTCAAGTATCATCACCACGAAGTCGGCGGCCCCGGTCAGCTTGAAATCGAGGTTGAGCTTGATGATGTTGTCAAAATGGCCGACAACACCATGGTAACAAAATACATCATCCGCAACGCTGCCGTTGAAGAAGGCTGCACCGCAACCTTCATGCCCAAGCCCATCTATGCGGAAGCCGGCAACGGTATGCACGTTCACATGCTGCTCACCAAGGACGGCAAGCCCCTTTTCTATGATGAAAACGGCTATGCTCAGCTCTCCAAGCTTGCACACAACTTCATGGGCGGTCTGCTTAAACATGCAAAGAGTCTTTGCGCGATCACAAACCCGTCCACCAACAGTTTCAAACGCCTTGTTCCCGGCTTTGAAGCTCCCGTTACCATCGGCTATGCAACAGCGAACCGCTCTGCGGTAATTCGCATCCCCGCTTACGCAAAATCGCCCATGGCTAAGCGTTTTGAGCTGCGCAACCCCGACGGAACCTGCAACCCCTACTATGCTTATGCGGCAATCCTTATGGCAGGTCTCGACGGCATTATCAACGAAATCGATCCTTCCGTCTGCGGCTGGGGTCCCTATGATTTCAACCTGTTTGACCTTCCCGAAGAGGAAAAAGCAAAGATCGACAGCCTTCCCAAGAGCCTTGACGAGGCACTTGATGCCCTTGAAGCAGACCATGATTATCTGACCCGCGGCGGCGTATTCCCCGAGAGGCTCCTCAATATCTGGATCGATCGCAAGCGCAAAGAGGCTGCACGCATCAATCAGATTCCGCATCCCGCCGAATTTGAAAGGTATTATGATCTTTAATCCTTTATCGGATGATTATTAAATAAGAATGCTTAAGCATTCTTCGGAATTCTGAGCTTTCTTTGAGCAAAGAAAACCGAGCTTAAACTTGAGCTTTGCCCGCTGGCACCCTTCAT
>OQVP01000422.1_pt1 | contig 16392 bp, 9 predicted proteins | sample 1691541 | NCBI WGS metagenome assembly OQVP01 (sample SAMN03418258, study PRJEB22391) | human gut metagenome | biome: human-gut; feature: organic feature; material: feces | host: Homo sapiens | place: Tanzania | collected 2013-01 | reverse complement strand
TCGTCGGGTACAGCGAAGACTCGTTCGACTATCAGGAATACGACGTTACCGACTTCGTAAAAGACGGCGTAAACCGCCTTGCGGTGACGGTTTATCAGTTCTCGACGGGCAGTTACCTTGAAGATCAGGATATGTGGAGAATGAGCGGTATTTTCCGCGACGTTTTCCTTGTATATCGTCCGAAGAAATTCATTTCCGATATCTTTAACTATTCGGAATTCACCAATAAAGACGGTGTTATGTTCTTTCGCGCGGAAATCTCGATGCGTGCGGAACGCGCCGACTTCAGTGGCGGCAGGCTTGTCGTGATGCTTCGCGACGCCGACAGGCAGGAAGTTTTTAAGGACATTGTCGTCATTCCCGAAATCAAAAACGGCGGAAGTTACAAGGTCGACTTTTTGAAAGAAGTCCGCGACGTAACGCTTTGGGAAATGGAAAATCCTTATCTTTACGAAGTGGATTATATCCTTTACGAAGACGGCGAAGACACCGTGATGACGGACAGAAGAAAACTTATGTTCGGTTTCAGAACGGTGGAAATCACGGGCTATAATCCCGAAACAAACCGCGGTCCGTTCATTATGCTTAACGGCAAACCTTTGAAAATCCGCGGCGTAAACCGTCACGAATTCGATCCCGAACACGGCAGATACGTCTCGCGCGAGTTCAATGAAAACGACATCATCCTTTGCCGCAAAAACAACATCACGGCAATCCGCACGAGCCACTATCCCGACAGCCGCGACTTTTACGAACTTTGCGACAAATACGGCATCATCGTAATGAGCGAATGTAACCTTGAAACGCACGGTCTTGCGTCCAGAATCCCGGGCTCTGACAAACGTTGGGAAGGGCACGTCGTTTACCGTATGCGTAATATGGTTGACTCTTACAAAAACCATCCCTCGGTCATCTTCTGGTCGCTCGGAAACGAGGCGGGCTACGGCCAAAACTTCGTAAAAATGCGCGAAGCCGCGCTTGAAATCGACAAAACGCGCCCCATTCATTACAATCCCGACACCGACTTCCGCTCGTCCGACGTTCTGAGCGATATGTACACCCGTCAGGAGAAAATGAAACGCATCGGCGAATGCAAAAAACCTTATACGCACTGCATAGCGTTGTGGTCGCCGTCGGGCAAGGTATTTAAGCCCAAGGATTACCGCGACAAACCTTTCGTACTTTGCGAATACGCGCACGCGATGAACAACAGCCTCGGAAACTTCAACGATTACTGGAAAGAATTTTTGAGATACGACAGACTCGCAGGCGGATTTATCTGGGACTTTGCGGATCAGAGCATCAAAAAGGTTGAAAACGACGGCACGGTCAAATGGACGCAGGGCGGCGACTTCGGCGACGTACCCAACGACGGCAACTTTGTCTTCAACGGTATCGTTCAGCCCGACAGAACCCCGCAACCCGCGCTGTTTGAAGTGAAAAAGGTATATCAACTTGTCGATTTTTCGACGAAGGGCGACAACCTTATTATTAAAAACCGCCACAGAATAACCCCGCTCGACGACAGATTCAAGCTGTCGATGAGGATTCTGAGAGAAGGCAAATTCGTGGAAAAGGTCAAGCTCGACCTGCCCGAAATCAAGCCGCTCAGCACGGGCGAAATCAATATTAAAAAATATATCAAAAACCGCGAAAACGAACTTTCGATCGTGGTGGAACTCAGCCTTGCGGAAGATACGTTCTTTGCGCCGGCGGGGCATATCGTCGCGTACGAGCAGATTTTGTATAATCCGAAAAAGGGCAAAGCAGTCGATATGACCGTCAAACCCGTTTACGAAAACAACAAGGACGAGGTGCGCGTATATACCGAAGAATTCGACGCCGCAATCGACAAGAAAACGGGCGGACTCAACTTCTTCACGAAAGACAACGCGCCGCTTCTGCACGAACCGATCAAACCCAACTTCTGGCGCGCGATAACCGACAACGATTACCTGCCGCAAGTCCCCGCGTTCGTAAGGGCGATTATGGGCAAGTGGTATTACAAAAAAGCCACGAAACGCCTGAAAGTCGGCAGGATTAAGGTCAAGGAACAAAACGGCTCGATCAAGGTCGAAGTGCATTGGATAAGCACAAGACTGGGGCTGAAAACGACCTATAAATTCGACGGCGTGGGCAACGTTATCGTCCAGATGTCGGTGCGCGGACGCGCTTACGGATTGCCGAGATACGGCTTCGTGACCGAACTCAACGAAGGCTACGACAAGATGCGTTTTTACGGAAAAGGTCCGTTTGAAAACTATTGCGACCGTGGCGACGCGGCGATTCTCGGCGTGTACGAAGGCGCGGTGGAAGAGTTCGAACACGGCTATCTCACCCCGCAGGAATGCAGCAACCACACCGAAATGAGATGGCTTGAAGTGTGCGGCGAAGACAAGCCGACGCTGCAAATCAAATATGTCGGAAAACCCTTTGAAGCAAGCGTCAACGAGTATAGTATCGAACAGTTGGAAAATACCACACACAGGCATTTATTGCAAAAAACCGGACGTTTAACTGTCACTTTTGACGGAAAACAACGCGGCGTAGGCGGCGACGTACCTGCCTTTGCATGCACTAAACCGAGATACAAAATCTATCCCGTCGTGAAGCATTCGTTCAGCGTGCAGCTCTCTTTCAAAAAGTAAAAAATCATTGAAATCATAATCGTCAAAAAACCCTCGCTCAGTCGGGGGTTTTTTATTTTTAAGGTATTTTTTAATTGATTGTAATACTTTTGTAATGTGATAAACGACCGAAAACGTTTGTCAAAACCGAACGCGTATGGTAAAATGCAAGCGATATAATATTAAAAGGATTATATCGTTGCTTTACGCACACTATAACAAATACGAAAGGTGCAAAATGAAAATGAAATTCAAAAAGAATAAACACGAACTTGAAGTCGCGGAAACGCCCGACCAGATTATGGAAGACACCGCAGCGGAAGAACTTGAAACTCTTGACGAGCGCGAACCCGAAATTCTTGACGACGTAAGCGCGTCCAACGACACGGAAGTCCACAAAAGACTTGGCGATTTTTCAAACGAAAACACCGTCATCGAAGGCGCGCCCCCGATGCTTAAAATCGACCACCTTAAAAAAAGGTACGCCAACAGCGAGGTCTATTCCGTAAAGGATTTGTCGCTGGAACTGAAACCCGGCGAAGTATTCGGATTTCTGGGCAAGAACGGCGCGGGCAAATCCACGACCATAAAATGTCTGACCGGCATACTTCCGTTTGAAGAAGGCACAATCACGATTTGCGGATACGATATCGTGAAAGAGCCTATGCAAGCGAAAATGAACATGGGTTACGTCCCCGATAACCACAGCGTTTACGAACGTCTGACGGGCAGGGAATACGTAAACTACGTCGCCGACCTTTACCGCGTGCCGAAAGCCGACCGCGAAGAAAGGCTCAACATGTTTCTGGACTTATTCAGACTTCGTTTTGCCGTCGACCGTCAGATCAAGTCGTACAGCCACGGCATGAAGCAGAAGATTTGTATCATCGCCGCGCTTATTTACGAGCCGAAACTCTGGGTTCTTGACGAGCCGATGATGGGTCTCGACCCGCAATCCACGGCGGAAATTTTAAGTTATATGCGTGAACACGTCCGCAAGGGCAACACGGTATTTTTCAGCAGCCACAACCTCGATATGGTTGCGAAGGTCTGCAACAGAGTCGCGATAATCAACGACGGCATTTTGCACTGCGTCATCGACTTGTCCGATCCCGCAAACCGCGAAACCCTTGAAAAACGATTCTTTGAAATCTCGTCCACCGAGGAAGAAAGGAGGGCGTGGAATGTCTGATAAAATCAACAAAGAAGCGCTTGCCGCGCATCGGAAAAAGGTGCGCGACGATTGGTTTACCATACGCGCGCTTTTGAAAATAGATATGAAATCCCGCTTCGGATACGGCACACGTATCGGCGCGGGCAACGTCGGGAAATGGATATTCAATTTAATTATGTCCGGCCTGATGTATGCAATAATCGTATTTTTGATTTTGCTTTTCACGCAAATGTTCGTCGCGCGTCCCGGACTTCGCGACAGTTACATCGTCATCGTGTCGATGGCGTCGATAATCCTGCAATTTTTCATTTGCACCGCAACGCTCATCAAGGCGCTTTATTACAGCGGCGACAACGAAATATTGCTGCGATTCCCCGTGAACGGCACGCAGATTTTCATTGCGAAGTCGATATTCGTATTCATCAGCAACTTTTTGATTACGATGGGGATTCTTCTGCCGTTTTACATCTGTTACGGCGTTATTCTGCAAAAGGCGGGCGCACTCGGAAGGCCGCCTGAGATTTTCTATCCCGTGGCGATACTCACGACGTTTTTAAGCAGTTTCCTGCCGTTCTTCCTGGCGAACATCGTGGCAATCCCCGTGATGAAGTTAATCAACCTTATCAAAAACAAATACGGCATCGTATTGTGCGTTACGATCCTTGTGGTCGTGGGCATATTCGTCGCGTACATGCAACTGCTGAAATCGCTTGTCGGTTTTTACATCGAAAAGGATATGGCGTTGTTCAGCCCGGAAGTCATGGGCAGAATCGGGAAGTTTGCGGCAGGCGCGTTCCCGTTCAACCTTTACGCGAACATGCTTTTGGGACGTCACCCGTATATTAACCTTATTTACGTCCTGCTGCTTACGACGGGCGTCGGACTTATTGCGATGCTCATCGTCAAAAAGTGGTATTTCAGCACGATTCTGGACGGCATCGAAAATCAGCGCGCTTCTTTCACGAAACGCACCTCGGACAAACCTCTTCCGCCGTTCCTGTCGTATATGCGCCGTGATTTTTACGGGATTTTAAGAAGTTTCAATTACAGCTTCCAATATCTCGTCATGGCGGCGGCAGCGCCCGTTATGGTATATTACTGCAACGCGCTTGCGGGTTCTGTCGGCAGCAACAGCGTCGGCAACAACATTCTGCCCGGCATATCGCTTATGGTCATTACGATTTTTGTAACGGTCATCGTGTCGTTCTCGTCAACGGCGATAAGCAGGGAAGGCGGATGCTTTTATCATACGAAGATTATTCCGTTGCCGTACTGGAAGCAGGTGCTTGCAAAATTCCTTTTGTATTCGGGCGTAGCAACGCTTTCGATTATCCTTTGCTGCATCGCTGTAAGCGGCGCGAAGTTCGTATCGCCCGTAGACGCTGTTATGATATTCTTTATCGCGGAGTTTTCAAACATTGCGTTGACGAGTCTTTGCATGTGGTTCGATACCAAATCGCCCACGTTCAACTTCATGGGCGACGGCGAGCTTGTCTCGGCAAACAAAAACGTTGCCATCGCGCTTGCTCTCGGGCTTGTGTTTGCGGTGTTGTACGGTTTGTTTACGATGATCGGCGGGTTCCTGCCCACGTTTGCGGGAATACCCATCAAACACGGCGCAAAGTCGATTATGGGGCTTTTGCTCATCGTGTCGGGCGTTGCGGCGGCACTGGGGCTTGTGCTTCTTTTCGTAAATCTTAACAAACGCTATAATAAACTTTATCAATAAGTATAACTTCAAAACGAAATATTGTACGTTTCGTATATTCCTTGCGGCAGACGAAAGGTTCTTGGCCGCTGAAAAAAAGTAGGAGACGCCGATGAAAAAAGTACTGATAGGATTATTACTGATAATTCCTATGGCAATCGTTGCGGCTGTTGTTCTTGTTACAAACGTGGTTTTGATCACGCCCGATATTACGGTTGCGAGCATTGCAATCGTTGACCCCGATTTTTATCAGGACGTTGACAGCGTTTCGCTGTATTTTGACCGCCCCGGCATGCAATATCAGCTTGCCGCGCTGGTCCTTCCCAAAAAAGCAACGAATAAAAAAGTCCATTGGAGCATTGAAAACTCGGTATCGTACGATCCCGAGTACGAAGGCGATATTGCAACCGTCGACGATAACGGCAACGTTACCATAAACTGGACGGGCACGTTCGACGTTGTCGCGAAAACCGACGACGGCGGCAAAACCGACAGGTGCCGCTTTGAGATTAAAAGCGACGTCGCAAAGTCGGCTTACATCGTTTATAAAGACGTGAAACTCGGCGAAACGCCGGGCATCGACATCACGACGGACGAAATAATCCGCCTTGAAGCGTGCGCACACCCCATCGACGTGGATCTTGAATACGTCACTTGGGAGTCGAGCGACAAAAACGTTCTTTCGGTTGACGCAAACGGCGTTGTCGTGCCGCAGGACGCGGGAACGGCAACCGTCACCATGAAACTCAAATCCAAAGATTTCGTGTCGGGAAGCGAGAAGCGCGTTGCGCCCGAAATCGTCCGCACGGTTCAGATTACGGTGCGCGGCGGTGTGTTCCCGACGGCTTTGAAATACGTTCATACCGACAGCGTTTCGCTTTCGTCGATAGGCGCGGAAGGAAGCACTCTCGTTAAATCGCAAAACGCGACGCTTGAATCCGACGCAATCGTGTTCAGCGGAAAAACGGGTTACGCCGTCCTTGAAAAGGGCGGAAAAACAATGACGTTACGCAAGGTCGAAAGCGAAACTTCGATTGTTTTCGAAAACGCCGACGTTATTGAAAACAGCACCGTTATCGTCGGGAAAGTCCCGTATAAACTCAACGCGATATTTGCCGCAAGCGGCGAAAAAGCAAGCGGCGCGCGTTATAAATCGTTAAACACCGACGTTGCGACAATCGACGAAAAAACGGGGTTAATCACTGCGATTTCAAGCGGTGAAGTCACGTTTACCGCAAAATTTGGCGAAGAAGAAAGCATTTCAATCGATCTTCACGTGAGAAAACCCGTCATATACTTTATGCTGGAAAAAGACGCCCCGCAAGGTATCGCGGACGAGTGCGTTTACGGCAACATGTATTTTGAATATTCGGGCGAAGAAATGACAGGTCGGCTTGTGCCGTTCAGACAAATCAAAGTCGTTGCGCCCGAAGACCTTACGGGCCGTGAAAACCGGAACCGTTTCAAATGGTCGGTAGTAAGCGACGGCGGTATCGCGAAGATTGACGAAAACGGTGTGATTACTTTTTCGGAATTTGAAAAAGGCGTACGCAAAAACGTGAAAGTCGTTGCCGAGGCAAAGGACAGCCCGTATGCCGGCGACAGCATCAAAAGGGAATATAACTTCACCGTGATGTACGGCGTCAACGTCGAAACCGCCGATGAACTCACGAAAGCCGTCAACGAAGAAATCGACGGAAAGAAGTACGAAGTGTTCATGAGAAACGATATCACCATTCGTGACATCAGATATACCGAAGCCGACACAAAAGGCATTTCGGGCGAAAAGGGCAGAGAAAAAAGGACATGGTGCGACGCGCCGCTCAGACTCACGACAAGTCTTTACGGCAACGGCCATACGATTGACTGGAAACACGTTGACTACGACGATCCGACCGCCAAGCCGAACATCATGGGCTCGAACATACTCGTGATGGACGGACCTCAGGGAAAAGACGCGCCGCGCGTACTTTTAAGGAACGTGAAGATTAAGTCGTCCGAACTTCCGAAAAGTAACACTTTCGCAAGCAAAGATTTCGTCGGCATCGGCGTCGAAACGAAGGGCAACGTGCACGTGCAATACTGCGTCATCGAAAACGCAATGTACTGCATGCGCGTCGGCAGCTATGACAACGAGGAAGAGGCGGTAAAGAAAGGCGATTTTGCCGAAACGCTTATCGAAGGCACGATTATGAGCAACAGCAGTAAATTCACCTGTTTTTCCTGGTGCACTTATAAGAACCAGAGAGTCGTGATGAAAAACTGCGTTTACGGTCAGGCGGCTTCTCCGACCGTCGGATTTTCCAGCGGCGACAACAACAAAGAGCATACCTGCAATCTCGACATTCAGGGAATACTGAGAATTTACAACTGGAAACTGGACGTCGACCTTGACCTTGTCGGCGGAATCACGAACAACGACTTAATCGACAATACTCTGAAAGATGTTATCAAAAAAGGTTTGGACGGGAAACGCTACGAGCACCTGTTTGTCAAAGACTCCGGCGCAAGATATATGCACTGCGGAATGTTGTTCAGCGGACTTGCACACAAAAACCGCGTAACGGTAACGGGTGCGCTTGAAGAAAACGGATTCGATCACGAAGAAATCAAGCTCGAAGAGCTTGTTGAAAGCGCCGCATTTTTGGCGGGCTATCTGAATCCCGTGACGTTTTACGGATATACCGACGAAAGCAAAACGCCCGTAAAACACAATTCAAATCTCGTTCACTCGCAGGAGTTGTACAAACTGCTTCGCGGAGAATAAACAACGATTGAACTTTGCAACCGCCGTATCCGTTTTCTTCAAGCGCACTTATAATAATGTGTATAAGAACTATCAGAGGTGTTTTATGAAAGGTCTTGCATTGGAAGGCGGCGGCGTAAAAGGCGCGTATCACATCGGCGTTATGACGGCTCTTCGCGAAATGGGGCTTGCCGATTTTGACGGCTACGTCGGCACGAGTATCGGAGCGATCAACGCTGCTATGTTCTGCGCCGGCGACTGGGAAAAAACCCTGGAACTTTGGGACAATATCAATATGCAGAACGTCCTTGATATGGACGAACTGTCGATAAAGGAACTGACACAAGGACAATTCAACGCGCAACTTATCGGCAACGTCGGGAAGCTTTTAAGAAACCTTGGCATGTTCGTCGATACGACGGCGGACAAAATGCGCGCCTTTCTGAAACAATATATCGACGAAAAGGCAATCAGAAAAAGTAATAAAGACTTCGGACTTGTGACCTATTCCGTCCCCGATTTCGCGCCGCATTACATGATGAAAGAAGATATCCCGGGAGGGCAGATTTATGATTACGTAATGGCGTCGTCGGCGTACCCCGCATTCAAATGGCAAAAAATCGAAGGCAAGGAAAACAAGTGGTTCATCGACGGCGGCGTTTACGACAATATGCCCGTGAAAATGCTGGTTGACAAAGGCTACGACGAAATCGTCGCAATCCGCACGAATATCAAAAAATACCGCGCGTACCGCGACGTTGACTTAAAGGGCGCGAAACTTCTGGTGTTTACCCCCAGCGAAAAGCTCGATTACGCCGTAAACTTCACGAAAGAAAATATTGACAGATTCAAGGAAATGGGCTATTACGAGGCAAAGCGCACAATTCTGGGCTTGCCGAGTTTCAGATTCTGCGTGCGCGCCGTCGACGATCAGGCGTTTTCAGACTTTATGCACGGCATCGACAGAAAAGCCATCGAAGAAGTCGTCACCCTTGCGAAACTTAAAGTGCATAAGTCGCAGGACGCGAATATCGAGGACGTAATCGACACGCTGCGCGATATGCTTAAACTGTCGTCGAAGTCTTCGGACTTGCAGGTGTTTGAAAACTTTCTGGAAGTTTTCGCCGTGTATTTCAACGTCGACCGCTTCCGTTTTTACGATATCGACGAGTTTTACGAAGCCGTTTTCTCCGCCGCGAAAAAAGCCGCAAAGGGCATTAAAGGCGGCATAGACGAGGTCATCAAAAACGACAGGGGTATCAAAAACGAATTAAAGGAAATATTCATAGCGTTTTATAAGTGCTATCACTCGCCAAAACGCCTTAATAAATAATGGAAAAACTTTTACTTCTCGACAGCAACAGCCTTTTGCACCGCGCGTATTACGCGCTCCCCGGTCTTACCGACAGCAAAGGAAACCCCACAGGCGCGATCTTCGGATTCGTGTCCATGCTCGCGCGGCTTATCAAGGAAGAAAAACCGACGCATATCGCGGCTGCGTTTGACCTGAAAGCGCCGACGTTCAGGCATAATATGTATGCGGGCTACAAGGCGACCAGAAAACCCATGCCCGAAGAACTTGTGAAACAAGTGCCCGTCCTTAAAAAACTTATCGGCGACCTTGGGATAAAAATCGTGGGACTTGAAGGGTACGAGGCGGACGATATTATCGGCACGCTTGCAAAAAGGTTTTCGTGTCCTACGGATATCGTCACGGGCGACCGCGACAGCCTGCAACTTATCGACGACACCACCAACGTGCTTTTCACGAAAAGGGGAATCACCGACGTCGTGAGATACGACAAGGAAAGGCTTTTTGAAGACGGCTTCGAAACGCCGTCGGCGATTATCGACTACAAGGCTCTTCGCGGCGACGCGTCCGACAATATCCCCGGGATTCCGGGCATCGGCGAAAAGACCGCGATGGAACTTCTCAAAACCTACGGCACAATGGAAAACGTCCTTGCTAACGCCGACGAAATCAAAGGGAAACTCGGCGAAAAAATCAGGGACGGAAAGGATATGGCGCGGCTTTCTTATACGCTTGCGACAATAAATACCGCCGTGCCGATAAATATCGGAATGTCGGATATTACGTTTTCGTATCCGCTTTCAAAAAGTGCGAAAAACGCGCTTATCGCGCTGGAATTCACGTCGCTTACAAAGCGTTTCGTGTTCACCGACGAGGAAGTAAAATCCGACGAAAACGACACTTCACAAGTCAAAATCGAATATACAACCGTTGAAATTGACAACATCGACGATTTGAAGAATCTGTTTGACGACAACAAAGGAAAGCCTTTCGCGCTTAACGCAGGGGCGGACGTCGACGTTGCGTTTTCTGCCGACAGACTTTATGTGATTAAACAAAATTACGACCTTTTCGGCGGTATGACGATGGACGACGTACTGAAAGAAATCGCACCGCATCTGACGAACGAGTGCGTCGTATCCGACCTGAAAAAACTTTTGCATCTTTTCAAGGACGCCGGCGTCGAAACGTCGGTAACGCCAAAGGATATCGGGCTTCTTGCATATCTCGTTTTCGGCGGAAGAAGTTTCAAGGATATCGTTACTCTTGCCGCCGCCGCAAACGTTTCGGGCGACTCGGTTACGGCGTTTTTCGCAATCTGCGACTACCTTGAAAAGGAACTTGAAAGCAAAGATCTTTCGTCGCTGTATCACGATATCGAACTGCCGCTTGAACGGGTTTTGTTCGATATGGAATGTGCGGGCGTGAAAGTCGACGTCGGGGTTCTGGAAGAACTTCGGAAAAAATACGAGGACGAAATCGAAACGCTCACCGCAAAGATTTACTCGTACGCCGGCGAAACTTTCAACATAAATTCGCCGAAACAACTTACGGTGATATTGTTTGACAAACTCGGGCTGAAACCGTCCAAAAAGAACAAAACGGGGCTTTCCGTCAACGTGGACGTACTTGAAAAACTTTACGAAGAACACCCGATTATCCCGCTTATTTTAAGATACCGTCAGATTTCCAAACTGTTATCGACTTACGTGCTGGGGCTTGAAAAGGCGGTGTCGTCCGACGGGCGCGTGCATACAGAATACAAGCAGACTCTGACGAATACGGGCAGGCTGTCTTCGACCGAGCCGAACCTTCAAAATATCCCGACTCGCACCGTCGAGGGCAAGGAAATCCGCCGTGCGTTCGTCGCGGAAAAGGGCAAAGTGCTGATTTCCGCCGACTATTCGCAAATCGAACTTCGTCTTATGGCGCACATGAGCGGCGACGAAAACCTCATACGGGCGTACAACGAAAGCCGCGATATTCACGCCTCGACCGCTGCGGAGATTTACGGCGTCGATATTGCCGACGTAACGGACGAAATGCGCCGCAACGCAAAAGCGGTCAACTTCGGAATAATTTACGGAATAAGCGACTTCGGGCTCGCGCAAAACCTGTCGATCAGGGTTGCCGACGCGAAAAAGTATATCGAACGGTATTTCAGGACTTATCCGAAGGTCAAAGAGTTTATGGACGGGCAGGTCGAATTCGCAAAAGAGCACGGCTTTGTAAGGACACTTTTCAACCGCATACGTCTTATGCCGGAACTTTCGTCAAGTAACTATGCCGTGAGAGAGTTCGGCAAACGCGCCGCAATGAACTTCCCGCTGCAAGGTACCGCCGCCGACATTATAAAAATCGCAATGCTGAAAACGGCGAAAAACCTTGAAGGAACAAGTGCGAAACTTCTTTTGCAGGTTCACGACGAACTTATCGCGGAAGCCGACGAAAACGAAAAGGACAAGGTCGAAAAAATCCTGAGAGAAAGCATGGAAACCGCGGTAAAACTCAGCGTCCCTCTTACGGTCGGCGTCGCAAGCGGCAAAAGCTGGTACGAGGCGTAATATGAAAGTTGCGGTAACGGGCGGCATAGGCGCAGGTAAAAGCGAATTTATGCGCGCCGTGAAAGAACTTGGAATAAGGACGTATTCCGCCGACGAAATCAACGCGGAACTTTTGCGCGACAAAAGATATATCGAAAAACTTTCGGCGGCATTTCCGCTTGCCGTAAAGGACGGGAAGGTCGATAAGGCTGCTCTTCGCGAAGAAGTGTTTTCAAACGAGGAGAAACGCAAAACGCTCAACGCGCTCGCGCACCCCGAAATACGGCGGAAAATCGAAGAAATCACGGGCGACGCCGTCGTCGAAGTGCCGCTTTTGTTTGAAAGCGGAATGACGGATTTGTTTGACAGAGTAATCGTCGTGACCGCCGGTGAAGACGTGAGAATAAACCGCATCGTTTCGACAAGGAATATATCAAAAGACCTTGCGAAAAACATAATAAAAAACCAAGCCACGGACGACGAAAGAATAAAGCGGGCGGACTACGTCGCGATAAACGACGGCACCCGAAAAGATTTATACGAACAAGCGAAAAACATTATAAAAAGGATTTTTGAATAATATGGAAAACGTTCTTGACATTCTCGGCGGCGTGAAAGACTACGCCCATCGCGGCTGTTTCGACAAGACTTTGCCCGAAAATTCGCTCACCGCAATCCGCATTGCGGCGGACAAAGGGCTGGGGCTTGAAATCGACGTGCATCTGACAAAAGACAACAAACTCGTCGTGTTTCACGACCACACGTTAAAGCGTATGTGCGGCGTAAGCGGCATTGTCGAAGAAATGACGGAAAGTCAGCTGACCGCGCTTAAACTCAAAAACACTTCGCACACGATTCCGACGCTGAAAGACGTGCTTGCGGCGGTTGACGGGCGCACCCCGATATTGATTGAGTTGAAGTGTCGAAACAACGAAATCGCACTTTGTGACGCACTGATTGATGAGTTAAAGTCCTATAACGGCAAATATATGTACATAGGATTCAACGAAAAAGCGGCAAAGTATTTTAAGGATAAGGGATATACGATTGCGCTCTCGTGCTTTAAGCCGAAGACGCCGAAACTCGATTTCAAACCCGATTTTCTGCTTTGCAATATTCTGGGGATTCCGCGCAGCAAGAAAAAACGCGCGAAATATCCGCCGTTCATATCCTGGACAATCGAAAGCGAGCGCGGCAGGAAAAAATCGGAAGAAACGTCGGTCGCGACGATTTACAACACGGCAAATTTCAATTTTTGAAAATAAAAAAGATAAGAGGTAAAATTATGCAAAACATCACAAACGGCATTCTGGACGTAACGGTCAACGAAAACGGCAGCCTTCTCGACAGCGTGAAATATCGCGGCGAGGAATATCTCTGGCAGGGCAGCGAGAAATCGTGGAAGTCGAAAGACATCGTCATCTTCCCCTTTGTCGCGCGCCTTAAAGACGGCTGGTATACCGTCGACGGAAAACGCTACGAAATGAAAAATCACGGACTTGCCCGCTACAACGTCTTCACGGCGGAAAGCAACACCGGCGACACGCTCGTTATGGACTTTAAATCGACGGAAGAAACCAAAAAACAATATCCGTTCGATTTCGATTTCAAGGTGAAATACGCGCTTGTCGGAAACAGTATGAAAATCACGTACACCGTCGTAAACACCGGCGACGTCGATATGCCTTTCGGGCTCGGCACGCACTTCGGATGGGCGCTTGTCGGCGACGAAACCGACGATACCTGCGACGTATCCGGCAACTTTGCGATTATCGACACCGATAAACCCATCGAAGAATATGAATTCGACGACGATCTGCACCTTGTCAAGGGCGAGAAGAAGTCGGAATTTACCAACAAAATCCCCCTGGTGAAATCGACCTTTATCCACGATGCGGTCGTCACGAAAAACAACGCGAAAAAAGTAACCCTTCTGCGCCGCGACGGCAAGAAAATCACGTTCGACATCGGCAACGTTCCCGTGCTTGCGATATGGTCCAACAACAAAATGGGCAAATACGCCTGCATCGAAGCGTGGTGGGGGCTTCCCGACACCGTCGATTGCGACAGGGAACTGAAAAACAAATTCCTTATCAACACTCTCCCCGCGGGAAAGACGTTCGAATATGAAGTAACCGTTACGTTTTAATAACTAAACGGCGTTTATTATTGAAATTTTCAAAGGCGCGTGCTACAATTTAAAGGTAGCGCGCGTTTTCGCGCAAAGGAGTATTTATGCAAAGAATGAAAGTTTCGGAAATTCCTTATGAAAGAGCGGACGCCGAAAAGGTATGCGGCGTCATTGATAAGGCGGTTGAAAAAATCAACGCGGCGAAGTCCGTCGACGACGTGCTGGAAGCAAGAGAACTCGTGAACGACGCTTTGCGCGATTTTTATACGGAGTCATCGCTTGCGAACGCCCGTTTCACGCTTAATACCAAGGACGAATTTTACAGCGCCGAAAAGGACTATTACGACGAGAAAATGCCCGTGGTGCAGGTGAGTTATCTGAAATACGCCGACGCGATTTTAAGCAGTAAGTTTTTGGACGAACTCAAAACAAAAATAAATCCCGTCATCATTAAACAATTCGAGTTGCAGAAAAAAGCGGTGAGCGACGCGATCGTTCCCGAAATGCAAAAAGACAACGCGCTTGTTACGGAATACTCAAAGTTCGTGTCGGAATGCACTTATAATTTCCGCGGCAAGGATATTACGCTTGGCGAACTTCGCAAATTTGCGCAGGACAGCGACCGCGCAACCAGAAAAGAAGCGTACGTCGCACTTGGAAAAACGCTGGAAAAACACAGCGATTTTCTGGACGACGTCTTTGACAGAATGGTCAAAAACCGCGACCTTATGGCAAAGAAAATGGGATACAAAAACTACGTCGAGTTGGGCTACTACAATATGGGCAGGCTTTGCTATGACGAAAAAATGGTAAAGGTTTTCCGTGAAAACGTCTTAAAGGACATCGTGCCCGTCGTGACGCGTCTGAAAAAGCAGGTTGCGGAAAAACTCGGCATCGACCACATGCGTTTATACGACAACGACACGTATTTTCAGGAAGATCCGAAACCCGCTCTCGACGAGCGCGGCATTCTGAAAGCAGGGCAGGAAATGTACAAGGATATGAGCCCCGAAACCGGCGCGTTTATGGATATGATGATGGATACCGACGCGTTCGACGTGTTCACGCGCGAAGGCAAATGGACGGGCGGATATATGACGAGTTTCGATAAGTATCACCAGCCGTTCATCTTCGCAAACTTCAACGGGACGACCGCCGACGTCGACGTCGTAACGCACGAGGCGGGACACGCTTTTGCGTATTATATGTCGGAACCCGTCGTGCCGTACGAACTCGGTCTCGGCGCAATGGAAACGGCGGAAACACACAGCATGTCAATGGAGTTTTTCGCCTGGAAATATACGGATATGTTTTTCGGCAAAGATGCAAATAAGTACCGTTATAAGCACCTTTTCGACGCTTTAACCTTCATTCCGTACGGAACGATAGTGGATTACTTCCAACATATCGTATACGAAAATCCCGATATGACGCCTAAGGAGCGCGACGACGTCTGGCTGAAACTTGAAAAAGAATTCCGCCCGTGGATGGACGCCGACGACGTGCCGTATCTTTCAAAAGGTACAAGATGGCAATATCAGAATCACATTTTTGAAAGCCCGTTTTATTACATCGATTACTGCCTTGCTCAGACCGTCGCGATCGAGTTTCTGGAAGAATCGCAAAAGGATTACGACAAGGCGTTCAAGGCGTATCTTGCACATGCGACGCGCGGCGGCTCGTACGTTTTCACCGATCTTGTTCGCCTTGCGGGGCTGAAATCTCCGTTTGAAGAAGGCGCGCTTAAAGAAGTCGCGAAAACGTCCGAAAACATTCTTTCGTCGCTTCAAAAAACCTTTTGATTTTTAAGGGGATAATAAATTATGAAAAAAACAAAAGTCAGGACAAGTAAAATTCTGTTGTGGGTTGTGTCGGCGGCGCTCGTCGCGATACTGTCGGTGTCGCTTGCCTTTATGGGCGTTGCGCTCAACCGCACGAAAAACCTTTATAAAACCGATTTTTCAGACCTTACCGGGCTCGCAAGCAAAACCGTGTTGTTCATCGGCGACGGTATGGGCGAAAACCATATTAAAACGACGGAAACGTATTACGGCGAAAGGGCGTTCATGCGCTCGCTCGGGGCAGACGGGTTCGTAACGACGTTTTCAAACAACGTCGGTATTCCCACGGACAGTGCTAATTATTTCGGAA
>OQVP01000421.1_pt1 | contig 16404 bp, 14 predicted proteins | sample 1691541 | NCBI WGS metagenome assembly OQVP01 (sample SAMN03418258, study PRJEB22391) | human gut metagenome | biome: human-gut; feature: organic feature; material: feces | host: Homo sapiens | place: Tanzania | collected 2013-01 | reverse complement strand
ATCCAAAAATTCTATACATCCAAAAATTCTATACATCCAAAAATTCTATACATCCGGCACTCTTGTGTATAGAATGTATAGAATGTATAGAATTTATTTGAGCCAATTCTTACTCAATTTCTATAATTCTTGCTCCATTATTCTCACTACAAAAGTCTATACATTCTATACATAGTCCTATCAATCCTACATTATCAATACTTCCCGTGTATAGACTTTTCTGCAATCTCTCCGTTGCAGCACTTTCTATACATCCTGAGTACAGTGAGAATAATGGGAGTCCAAATATTGTCCGAGAACCCTTGACTATCAACGGCTCTCAAAAGTCTATACATGAGAATCCTACATCATCAACGGTTTTCAGGCCGATGTATAGAATGTATAGAAAGTTAAAATTTCAAAAATCCAAATTCTATACACGGCAAACCGGCATATTTACTGGGTTTTCTTTAAAATGTATAGAATGTATAGAATTTTTTTAAGTCCCCCTTATAGTAATTTTTTCGCCCTGTATTTAATATATATTAAATATTTAATTTATATTAAACCCCGTGATTTTTTAAAAATATATATAAGTGGTTTGAAAAAAGTCTATACATTCTATACAAAACGGGTTCCACCCTACATCATCACGTATTTTCGCTGTATAGACTTTATTTTCAAAGTCTATACATGGTTTTTGCCAAAATGCCGGCAAACCCAGTAACTATGCGGGTTTGCGGCATGTATAGAAATGTATAGAATTTTTTTCAAAAGTCTATACATCCATTCTCATCATTCCTGTATTCGCTATTTTTATTACAAATATCCCGTAAAAAAGTCTATACATTCTATACAATCTATACATAGCGACTTTTTTCCATATCTTACAAAATTCTATACATCTCGACAACGGCTCATTTATGTGGTAAAATCATGCCGTAAATTCTAAAAGAGATGAGGTAATTCGTTTTGAATCATAAAAATACACAGGTAGTAACACTAAAACTATTCGTATCCGTGATGCGTAACATAGCTTCTTACGAGATTGTCTGTTCCGGCGATATTTTTATAGGCCATATCGCAGATCCGTTGGACTTTGTAGCCGAGATGCAGCCTTTGATAGATGACAAGCACCTGGATTTTACATCCTGTAAAGTTTTATTAGAAACCGACGCTGCCAGCGTGAACCGTAACTTCACGGCGCCCGTGATCCCGGACCATGTCACAGGCCATCACAAGATTTGTATTCTGGAGACAGGTTATGAAGATCTGTTTTCGCATAAAGTCTATACATTGCCGGTGCAGCAGTACTGCATGAGATTCTTTGACCTGTACTTAAATGCCGTAAGATATATCAAAACCATCGCAGAAACTGCATAATAATCTAAAAAATCTATTGATATATGAGCATATTTGTGCTATACTAATCATAGACAGGGACAACCTGTCATAGAATAAAAGGAGGTATGAATATGCTTACATTTTCAAGCGAGATTCATGTAAAGCCTGAGTGCGGCAGAGTAGAAGCCATGATGCTACTAAACAGCTGGTTCAAACAGTCTGACCTATCAGGCAAGTGGCTGTCAGAGAAAAAGACAAGTCCGTTTGAGCAGCTATCAGACAACAAGGAGTTTAGCGAGAGCGCCGCAGGTATCATTGTTGACATCACAAACGAGAAGGACTTTCTATTGGTTCAGATCCAGACAGAGGACGAGACGTTCCAACGAAACACTTTCTGTATCTTCCGTGAGGCAGAAGAACAGTACAAGCAGACATTTTATGTAGGTGAGATGCTGGATGCCAAAAAGTTTGGAACAGCATTTACTGCAGACAGTGCCGGCATCTATGCCAGAGAGATTGTCCAACATATTTTCTGGAATGATTATCAGGAAGGCTTTGATGGCGGTATCCTAAATTCTGACCGGACGATATTCTTGACCGGTGCAAATCTGCAAACTTATGCGGATGTCCTTTCTGGGAAAGGTGAAGCGTATGCAAATCCATTGTTGTACATACCGTACAGTGCATCTGATCTTGCGTGCAGATTTGAGCGTTCTTTTGTGGGACAGCTCCATATCCTTGCTGAAGGATCACCGCTCACATGTGACAAATTAAAAGGCCTGATCGGGAAGTCCGCTGACAAAGGGTTGCAGCCGGACAGGATCTTCTTAAAATGGCACGACGGAACAAAGCGCGAGATTGCCTCAACGCAGGATGCTATAGACGATATTGACCATGTTGTGGACAAGTTACAGGTGGATCTCCAGGATGTATTGAGTAAGAGAGGCCGAAACGAGAGGTTCTCATTATCCGGCGTAAGGGAAGCAAAGCTTTTATCCAGACTCGGCACGGATCCGGAACTCCAGGGTGTATTTGACAGTATTATCAATGACAAGGATTCCGAGATCAAAAAATTAAAGTCTGAAGTGGCCACGTTGAAAAAGCAGTGCCATGAGGAAAAATCCAAGGCAGACGCCTTGCAGAATGGTTACACGAAAACAGAATCCAGTGATCAGACCGGCATGTTTGTTATGGACGAAACGCCGAAATATGACCATGAGTTTGAAGACATTATTCTCCGTGTCTTAGAAAAGGAGCGCGACGGTATGAACAGTGATCCTACGCTGAAGAATTCACGTAAATACCACGTGCTGTGCGACATCCTGGCGCACAACTTTCCCTCGGAAACCGGTACCGAACTCAAAAGCCTTATCAGAGAAGTCTTTACCGCAGGAAGACTTACACGGGACGGTATCGGACGTCTTCAGTCTGCTGGATTCACAGTAGAAAAGAACGACAGAGCAGCACATTATAGAATTTCATGGGACGGGGATGACAGATATGTCTCAACTTATGCGACATCTACATCCGATCACCGCAGTGGCAAGAACGCTGCATCTGATTATGTAAATATGTGCTTTGGCTATTAAACGATATTGACATGAAAGATTTAGCAACAGGAAATTCCAGCCAGAGGGCTTTTGAAACAGGAAAGGCCCTCTGTCTTGCTGAGAAAGAATATGATAAAAACCGGCAGGATGTGATCAACAGTATGAAGCAGATGAATCGTCTGCCGGACAGCTTAAGCCATTATGAATTGGTGTATGATTCCAAAACAGGACAGATCCGTGCAGAACGGATAAAGACGTACCAGAAGGGCAGGCCGTACTTTACCTCAAAAGAAGAGGCTTATGCCTGTCTGATCACTGTCGGGGAAGACCGCATACGGACGTATTATTTTGGAGTCCGGGAAAGGAACATGGGATGTTAAACATTTCAACGGAGTTAAACGAATTTATCAACACGCTGTACGGCAAGACGCCGACGATGAACAAAACATGGCAGGAACTGTATGATGAAGCCTTCAAGACCATCACAAAAGATGTATTCCGGTTTCATGTTGCTGCAGTAAGGGCCTCTGCCCCCTGTGACCAGACACAGATGATGACATTTCTTATTTACGAAGAAAGGCTGCACATCAATAATGCAAAGTTCATTACGCCATTGTTACCGGAACAGGCAATGAAGCTGTTACAGTTGTCTGCACAGATCCGCACAAAAGTACAGACAGAATATAACACAAGGCTTGCCGAAAAGCAGGCAAAGAGACAGGGCTAAGAAGTGCAAATCCGGAATCAGATCATTGCAAAGGGGTGATTTTTATTGACCGCACAGGAATTTAAGTACCAGACGCTGATTGACAAGACACTGGTACAAAACGAGTACATGAAGTTTGTGGCCGGTATCAGTGATCCGGACCTGACTTCCAGAATCTGTATCGAGCTTCCGGCTTTTTGTGATCCGGAACTGTTACGAACGATAGAGAGCTATCGGAAGAACGCTGCAAATCCTGACAGACTGACATTTGCTGTCTGCTTTCAGGATGATGACACAGAGGTATTACATGTACTGGAGAGCATGCCGAATTGCAAGATAAAGCACTTTACGAAAGAAAAAGCACCTGGACTTTGCGCAGCCAGATATGAGTGTAACAAAATGGTTTCGGATGAAACCTATGTATTACATACGGACTCCCATATGCGTGTTGCGAAACACTGGGATGTAGCCATGATAAAGATCTGGGAGCTGTGCCATGATGACATGGCAGTGATTTCAGGTTATCCATTGGATTATACCTGTTATCTGGATAAAAAGCCGGATGACCTTGTCTTCACAGAGCAGGTAAGGAATGAAGCCTCGCCCGTGGGAGTCGTATCGCATTTTGACTTACATGGTACGATACGCTTCCGTGGTGGAAACCTACACAAATCTCCACAGAATATCCGTGGCATGTTTATCTCCGGAGGATGTGTATTCGGCAAAGCAGAACTTGACCGTATCTGTCCGTCGGATCCTGAGATGTTTTTTACGGCAGATGAGATCAGCATGGATATCCGGTATTTTACCCATGGTTTTCACATATATCATCCAATGTTCATGCCGATCTGGCATTTGTATGGGATAAGAAAAGACGAGAAACAAAAACCTGTGGATCGTTTTAATACAAAGTCAGATGACTATAATACAAAACGTATTTTAGAAGACAGACGCATGCGTTTTCTCACAGGTCTTTTGAACGAGGACATAGATTTAAAAGGCTTTGGATGCGGAAGGAAACACACGTTTCAGGAATTTCTCACAGTTTCCGGCATTGATTTTGCACATCATGCTGTGAGGGGTTTTGCAAAGACCGGGCACTTTTTTGTTTCAAGCGAAAAGCTTACGGATGACGAAAAGAAATGGCATTGTTACGAGATGACGGAGGACAGGACGGAACACGTCTGTGACACGCTTACATTGCCGCCTGCATCTGACGAAGCGTATGCAAGCATCTGTGTGGAGATTCCATGTTTTAAGGACAGGCAGATCGTAACTACAGTGCAGAGTCTTTTGTACCAGGCAGATCACCCGGAACGGGTACACTTTGCCATCTGCCTTCAGGAAGATGATCCTGAGATCATTAGGGCACTGTCGATGGATATGCATGTCCGTTGTCATCTGGTGGATCCAAAAGATGCAAAGGGAACCGGCACTGCAAGACAGATGGCAGCAGGATTGTACTGTAATGAGGATTATGTGCTGATCACAGATGCCCACATGCTGGCAGTGAAACACTGGGACACCATGATGATCCGGCAGCTGTCTTATATTCCTGACAAAAAGGCTGTTCTGACAGCTCAGGTGGATGACTTTGGCCCGTGCCGTGGTAGGGATTTCTGGAGGGGATGTTTTGATATGCCGTATCCGGTAGCAGTCTTTGGCATCGACTCGTTTGTCCACGGCGAGATACCGGGACTGTTGTACAATAATCACTATGCAGGGTATCTGCGTGAGAAATATAAGAACTCGGCAGAACCGGACGTGTATGTCCGTACATTTGGGCTGACGGCAAGATATATCTTTGCCCGCGGCAGCTTTAATGATGATGTTCCGTTTTCAGAGACCGCCGTCTATCGTGGGGATGAGTGCATGCCTTCGGTGATTGCCTTCACGAAAGGGTATCATGTATATACCTACTACCATGGGTATCTGCTGCATGATTCCCTGTCACAGCGTCCGAGACCTCTTAGTGCCGTCGACCGTAAGAAACGCCTGTTTGAGGGTAGTTCCATGAAAGATCTTGTGACAAAGGGTTACACGATTGATACTGAGCTTGGACAGAAGCAGACGATAGAGGATTTGAGGGAGTTTTTGGGTGTAGATTTTCAGAACCACAGGATTTACAAGCGGGCATATTTATCAGAGCCCGGCACGGTGGACACAAATATCGAGAGCATCGGTACACATCTTGCCCATGACTTTTATGAAGAGCGTACGAAGTCCAAAATCTATGTGGTTTCTGTCTTTAACGATGAGACCGACTATGCTGTCCCGGAGGGAGAGTCCCAGTACACAGCATTTAAGAACAGCCTGTTGGAAAATGCTGACCGGCCGGAGAACGTCGTGGTCTGTGCCTTTAAGATTAACGACGGACGTACTTACGGCTTTCATGTAAATCAGTTCATGGACAGCCTGGACGCATCAGAGAGTGACATCATTTTATTCATGGATGGAGCTGCGCGGTTCCTGCCTGGGTGGGATGACCATCTGATCCAGAATTTCATGGGTATGAACCCGCACATGGTCTGGTCTACGAACACGTATGCAAATGCGATGACGGCACCGTATAAGAACCCTGCCGTGAAAATAACATATAATCCTGTAGCAACGAGTGTCACGACCGAAACCGTAGAGAATAAAGGACAGTTCGTGAACGTAAAGCCGGTATTTTTACGTGGGATCATTGCCATGCGGCTTAAGACCTATCATGAGATTCCGTTTGATCCGAATATCTCGTATGCAGACCACTGTGCGACGTATCATCTGCGGCTGTACACGCACGGCTATGACATCTGGTATGACGAGCTGTCATATCTGTACCGGACGAGGCTGATACAGCATCTTGACAATATTACGGAGCCGGACAGGAAACTGCGTGACAAAATGCTTGGAAGTCTGTACGAGGACTATGATGGGAACTGGATCAATTATCCTTATGGTCATGGTCGTGTCCGTAATTTGATGTCATGGTACAGGCAGCTTGGCTTTATCGACACAAACCGCAATGCAACAGGAACAGCTTTGTTTTAGGGTGGTGACATAAGATGAGTTTTGACTATAAAATCATGCCCGGCAGGCCGCGGAACTATCAGTTATCCGTTCCTGTCGGGAATCCGGAAGAGATAATAACACTTACGTTTATGCATGCTGTCAGTGACGGAATGTTCGCATATGAGACGGATGCCGTGTTTGAGTTTGCAATGCAGGAGCTGGAGCAGATATACGAAAAATACGGCAGATTCGCGGAGAAAGAAGCCGTTACAAATCTGTTTGAATCTTATGGGTTTGAACCGGCGTAAATGTCTCATTTTTGAGGGAATTTATTGACATTTTCTACAAAAGACAGTATCATGAAAGAAAAACCGAAAGGAAGTTTTTCGTCTATGTCAAAAATAAAATGTTATGTGCTGGACACAAATATCATCATGCGTAATCCTGAGGTATTGAACGGCTTTATGGACAACGAGGTTGTATTACCCGAAGTTGTACAGCGGGAACTGGATCATTTGAAAGATGTTCCGGGGCAGACCGGTTATGAAGCAAGACAGGCAGCCTCTGCGATTGACGCTTTCTACATGCGTACGGATGGGGATCCGGTAAACGGCTGGAAAACCGAGGGTGGCGGACTGTTCCGTATTGAGACACGCTTTGATGAGGAATATTTAAACACCTATGCTGTGGACGAGAAGGACAAGGCAGACAACCGTATCATTGCTGTAGCAAAGCTGCTTACAAAAGAGAACGGCAGCATTAAGCCTACAAGGCTGGTATGCGGTGATAAGATCATGCGGCAGCTTGCTGCAAATGCTGGTCTGGTAGCCCAGACATACAAGAACGAAGAAGTCAGAAATACGGACTTTGACTATAAAGGTTGGACGGATTTAGAGACCGATAACATGGACATGCTGGACAGCATTTATCAGAAAGGCTCCTGTGAGGTTGACTTCGAGGACGAGGTCATGGATGAGAACGAGTATGCTGTAATCAAGTGCGGCAAGTCTTCAGCGTTGGTACGTCATAAGAGCGGAGTGCTCACAAGGCTTGCAAACTTCAATAAAAACGGTGTGTATCATATTACGCCGTTAAATGCCAGACAGTCCTTCCAGATGGATGCCTGTACTGCAGACTCTTCGGAGATTCCGTGTGTGATCATAAAGGGCGCCGCCGGAACGGGCAAGACCTTTATTGCCGAGGCGTGCGGACTGGATGGTTTATTTGACGGTAAGTATGACCGCATCATCCTGACACGTTCGATGGTAAGTCCTGACGGCGAGGGGGAACTCGGTATTCTTCCCGGCGATACGAAGGACAAGATGGATCCATACTTAAAGCCGTTTTATGATAACTTGGAGCAGTTGATGAAATGTGGATGCCCGGATGAAGATTTAGAGCAGATCCGGATTGCCATTGATGATCTTCTGATACAGGGAAAGATTGAGATTCAGCCGATGAGCTCGATCAGAGGCCGTACCTTCACGAACAGTTATATCATCATTGACGAGGCGCAGAACACCTCTGCAAAGCAGATTGAGACTCTGATTACTAGACTGGGAGATGGTTCCAAGATCGTGATCTTAGGCTGTCTTGACCAGATTGATACGAGCCGGCTTTCCAGATACTCAAATGGACTTGCCGTTGCATCCGAACGGATGCGTGGTTCCAAGTATACGGCACAGGTTGGGTATCTGCCCTGTGATGTCAAGCGTAGTCCACTGGCGAAAGATGCTGTGGAACGCTTTAATAGAATTTGAGAAAGGCGGAAGATAAGAAATGCCACATTCATCAGGCGGCGGCTCCCATGGTGGGGGCTGCCATTCCAGTCATAGATCCCATAGCGGCGGCAGTCACAGAGGCGGTAGCAGTAGCAGCAGTGTTGCTGCGGTGTCAAAACCACTGGTACTGTCTCATCCGAAGAGAGGTTATACCAGATATGCCCATTACCGTAAGGGTAAGATTGAGTATGAGTACATAAAGGATAAACCGGACAGGATGACAGCAGTCCTGTGTTATCTCATGATTTATATTCCGATCATGTTTTCCGGAATTATGATATTATTCAGTAACATGCGGACGCTTCATCCGTTAAACGCAAAGTCATATGATTCCACGGTTGTGATCGAGGACAACATCGACGTGATGACTCAGGAAGAAGAAACGGAATTGACGCGGGTATTTGAGCGGTTCCGGGATAAGACAGGCATTACCTGTTCCATTATCACGGCATATAATTCCGACTGGCAGACAGATTATAACGCTATGGAAAACTACGCATATGATCTGTATGTGAACCATTGGACAGATGAAAACCACTGGCTGTTCGTTTATTCAGAGCCAGAGGATTTTGACGGCAGCGGTTTTAATGACTGGTACTGGGAAGGGATGCAGGGTAACAATACGGATAATATCCTGACGTCTGATATTATCCATCATTTTAATGATCAGCTGCAGAAGTACCTGACCACGGACAGCTACTCCGTAGCAGATGCGTTCGGGACAGCGATTGACGAGATGACGCCGTGCATTAAAGTCGAAGGAACGGTATTTGATCCGGCAACGGTCGTGTTTGTCATTGCCTATGAATGGATCGTGATCATGGTCATGGGATTTTCTTATATCCCAGTTGCAGTCAGGGCAAAGAAGGACAAAGAGAAGATCAGACTGTTAAAAGAAGACGGTGTTCCCGTATCTGAACATTCGTTAGAAGACACCTGTGCTTACTGCGGCGGTGTCTATATCCACGGTGTGCATTTGGAATGCCCACACTGCGGTGCAGCAATCACACCGATGAAAGCGGGTGGGAACACATGAAAACGGTCGAAACTTTGAAGATCGAACAGGTACTGCGTAAGTCTTTGTTTGATTCCAATCCGAAGCTTGCAAAAGAATATGGAACAACAGAAGTAACCGTGGGCTTTCAGAGAGATTCCCATGGAAAAGAGATCGTGGACTTCTTGAGTTATGATCCGAAGAAGGACATTTTTAAATGCTATGAAATAAAGGTCACAATGGCTGATTTTCACAGTGATGCTGCAAAGTCCTGGCACGGAAATTATAATTATCTGGTATTGTCCCGTGATTTATATTTAAAACAGGACATCATGAAATGGATCACAGAAATTCCGGTGGGTGTCGGTATTATTACGATAAACACGGACAATGGTTTAAAAGAAACTGTGAGGCGTGCTGTAAAGCAGGACATTGACGCAGATACGAAAGAAATGTTAAAGGACAGCCTGATACGGACCCTGTTTTACCAGAACCAGAAGTACAATGAATGAGATGGGAGGTGCTTTATGTGAGCAATTCAGCAAAAGACAAGCAGATGGCATATAAGATCGCAAAAGCTGTGAATGACTTTGGCGGTTCTACATATTACGTCGGTGGCTATGTCCGTGATAAACTGCAGAAACGTGATAACAAGGACATCGACATTGAAGTACATAACGTGACACCGGACACGTTGAAAGAGATTCTCTCGAAATTAGGTACCATGCAGACGCAGGGCGCATCCTTTGGTGTCTATAATCTTCACGGCTATGGTATTGACATTGCGCAGTCCAGGACCGAGACAGCGACCGGCAGAGGGCACAAAGATTTTGAAGTGTTCGTGGATCCGTTTTTGGGCACGACACGGGCAGCCATGCGGCGTGATTTTACGATGAATGCCATGATGGAAGATGTCCTGACCGGCGAGATCATTGATCCGTTTGGTGGACAGGCGGATTTACGTGACGGTGTGATCCGGCATGTAAGTGATCAGACATTTACAGAAGATCCGTTAAGAGTTTTCCGTGCGGCACAGTTTGCAGCAAGGTTTGGCTTTACCGTGGCTCCTGAGACAATTGATTTGATGAGAACCATGGATGTGTCTGCTCTCCCGAAAGAGCGTGTCTGGACTGAAATGGAAAAGGCGATGTTAAAATCCGAAAAGCCGTCAGTGTTCTTTAATGTATTGCGGCAGGCTGACCAGCTGGAGCCGTGGTTTCATGAAGCAGCAAAGCTGATCGGCTGTGAACAGGCGAAAGAGTATCACCCGGAAGGCGATGCATGGAATCATACGATGGGTGTTCTCGACAATGCAGCAAAATACAGGGACAAAGTAGAACATCCGGCATATTTTATGACAGCCGCTCTTTGTCATGATTTTGGAAAACCGTACACAACCTCGGTCGGAGAAGACGGCAGGATCCACAGTTATAACCATGCGAGTGCGGGTGTTCCTGCGGCAAGCACGTTTTTGTGCCGTATCAATAATGATACAGGTCTCAGGGATTATGTACTTGATATGGTTGGCAATCATATGAAACCGCATGATATGTTTAATCATAACAGTGCTGTGAAGTCAACGAACCATATGTTTGATGAGATTAAAAACAGGCAGGATATGTGTTATCTGTGTATTTCTGATCTGATGGGAAAAGGTGATGATTTTATGCAGCGTGCAGAGAAGGAACGGGTTTTCTTATCAGAGCGGCTTGCTGTTTATGAAAAGCGTGCCGCGGAACCGATGGTGACTGGCAGGGATCTGATTGCTATGGGAATGCGTCCGTCAGAGCAGTTTTCTGAGATTCTGGTCCTGTCAAGAAAGATGCACTTTTCTGGTGTGGATAAGGGGTCTGTATTAAAGGACATTGCAGCTAAGAATCGGGATGCTGTGAATAAAGAGCGTGCAGATTCGCTGATTGCACAGTTTGATACCCGTGAAGGTGACAAACAGTTTGAGTAAGAGGGTGGAATTTTAATTGTTTGAGAGATTCAGAAAAAGAGAGAAGACCAGTCCGGGTTTATCTAAGTTGGATGAGACGGTTGACCGTGTGCTTCTTGATTTTAAGAAAAGCATGACGGAATTTGTAACCGGCATAGAGAGCCGTGCGGATGCAGATAATTATGTAAGAGAACATGCGACGGAGCTGCTTAAGCATATTAGTGATGCGTCGCTTGCCTATGGCAGGGAAGTCGTGGCAATTAAACGGCAGAAGAACGAAATTCTGTCATCGTATGACGGAGAAATGCTTAGATCTGCAATCGTAAGACTGGATAGTAATATCCGTCTGTTAGAAGATTCTTATATCCAGGTATTCCAGATTGTGAATCCGGAATCACCGAGATCCATGATACACTATTATACGCAGGCAGAGATTACATCATTTTGTGATAACAGGTGTGTTACGCATGATGACAGTATTATGACAGAGCTGGACAGTTATCTGGTAAAAGAGTACATCGAGCGGTATTATCCGGATGACGAGGTACTTTCAAAGTGCCAGAATACACCACCAAAGGCAGATGCTGCGTTTGTTTTGAAAGCTGTCTTTACCGGTGATCATATTGGTTCCTGTAATGTATCCGGGAGTGATATGTCTGCAAAGTTTACAGGATCCGGTGCATCTGTGCTTGCTCTTGCAACGTATGATGCCTGCAGAAGCGTAAGAAATTTGGACTTCAAAAGAGCGTATGCTGTTTTTAAAAATGCGTTGGAATATTATTTTTATTTATTCCCTGAGGCAGGATATGAGCCGGAAACTTATATGCTGTTTTCCGGGCAGTCCGATGACAGGTCGTTATTTTTAAGTGACTGTATGATCCGTACCTGTGTGATCGGAGCGTATTTTCAGGAGCTTGATGATGTGATACGATACAGTATCATTGCTTCTCATGTGACACATGATTCTCATGTTGGAGAACAGTCTTCAGTATTTCTGGCAGTCTGTGTCTGGCTGGCTCTTCACGGTGCAGCAAAACATGAGATTCGTGATTATCTGTATGTGAAAGCCGATGACATCATCTGTATGCCGGAGGATTTGGACAAATCACCCGAGAAGATTTTTGATCTGTTGCTTACACCGGAAGATATTGCAAACATTGCCGATGAGAGCATACTTACCCGTACGAAGTCGGGAATGAAAGTGTTGTCGCAGGCAATGATCAATTTTTTGAATGCAACAAACGTAGAAGACAGCATGGACAATGCCAGAAAATACCCCTGTGATATACAGGCTGTCATGACGGTCAGCTGTGTTCTTGCGTGTGCTTATTATTGTGATGCTCCGTATGTAAAGGAGCTGCTTGAAGCAGGCTGTGATAAAATGTCTGAACTAATGATTCGGTTGTCAGGTGGCTCTCAATGAAGATAATCTTCAACTTTCTGTCGGAACAGGAAGATCATAATGCTGTTTCTTCAGCACCTGTTGTGAAACGGGTGCTGTTTTTTTTGTCCTCATTGTAAACATTTTAAAAAAGTTTGTAATACATGTTGACAAGTAATGTTTACTGTGTTATATTCAATATGTAAACAAGAACAAGCATGTTGTATTACATCAAAATTATATGTATTACAGGAGGAGGATTTGATTTATGGCAAAGGATGACAGTGTGGTAAAATCTTTCCGTACGACGGAAGAGCAGTTTTCACAAGCGAATGAGATCTTTAGAAAAGAGGGTTTCAGTTTTTCTGAGGTGATTCGTCTTTTATTCGAAGCAACGATCCGTGATGGCAGGATTCCAAGGGGCTTAAGCACACGCGATATGGAATCTGTCGCAGATACGGCGCAGCGGCGTGATTGCTATGTGAACCGTATTCTTGATATGGTAGCACCTGACAAGAGTGATGGTCATCTTACGGCAGAAGAGCGCTTGTTAAATTGTATTTTTGGAAAGCCGGAATCCGCGAATGATATGACAAATGAAGGTCTTCGTGACTGGGCGGCGAAGTGGGGTTTCCCGGAAAATCTTTCTGTTGCAACTCTGGCAGATCTGCATGACTGCGGACTCTTTAAGGATAATCCATGGTTCGGTGATTATGATTATCCGATTGATTATAGCCAGGGACAGTTTGGCGAGCTGATGGCAAGCATCCGTTATGAACAGAACATTCGTGATAATATAGAGCAGGTAAAGCATCAGATGCAGGTGAGAGCCGTTAATTACATGATGAATTATGATAACGAAGTTATGGGTCTGAAGGGAGAGAACTAATATGCAGAGTGAATGTACAAGAACGCTTTATGAAGAGATTAAGAACATCGACAGAACAAATATTGCTGATAAATACCGCGGAGCGAGTATTATCATGGAAAGTTACGGGGATCAGGAAATGGCAGATACCCTGCGGCTGTTATCCGGGCAGATGGATTTCGATGACAGTACAGAGGCCGATGATGCGATCAAGCGTACCATGGACAAGCTGGATGGTCTGATTGCAGACCGTAATGATCATAATGCTTTTTCCTATATTTCTCGTCTGACGGATGATATGGTCCTTGCCAGATCAAATGGCAGAGTAACGAAAACAGATGTATCTGTGATCCACAGCCGTTATTTAAAAGATGGTCTGTATGATCCTGATATTTTCGGTGGCTCCGGCAGTATCCCTGTCGTGGAAGGTGATACAGAAAAGTTATCTTTCCACGGTTCTTTTGGCAGAGGCTTTGGACACATTGAATTGCCGGTACCCGTGGTTCTGGAGTCTGATTATCATATCATTTCTACGTTGCTATCCATGCCCGTAGAAGATATTAAGACTGTTGCAACATATCAGAAATATGCTGTTGTGGCTTCTGACAATACAGATTTTCCTGTGGGTTCTGTTGCGACAGACGCAGAGCGTAGGGATTGCCTCGACAATAGTGTTGAGTTTGCAATCGGCGGTGATGCCATCCATAAGCTGCTCGAAAATCTGCATTATACCGATCATCCGGAACGCTTGGCATTTCGTATGGTTTTTGTGGCAGCGCCTGACATCAGACCGCTGGCATTCAATAAAACACAGAAGAGATATATGATTGACAAGCTCACCTGTATCTATACAGATATTATTGCAAACGTACAGCATATGGAGCATATGATCCGTATGGGTGTGCCGTCTGTTATCATTTATAATTACGGCCATATTCTGGACGATCAGGTGAATAAGCTGGACAAGTTCGTGAAAAGCCGTCTTGGTAAGTATGCTGGCAGGAAGTGCCGGAATCCATATATGAAGTATACCTTTGATCAGCTGTGGCTGGTATCCAGACGTAATACGCTGGATTATGATGAACAGCCTGTGGAAAAGAGCAGTGACATCGAAAGCCTGAATATTTATCCGGAAATGATCCGTGTAAAGAAAGGCAAAGTGCATTATGATATTTCCCTGGAAGAGGTTATCAAGCACAACGATGATGTTCTGGCTGATTATCAGGGCGAGCATGCCGTGGAAATTCCTGCGGGTACGGATCCGGATAATCTTCCTAAGGAAATTCAGGATAAGATTGCAGAAAATGATGCCAAGTTTGAAGAGCTTGACAGTATCACGGAAGCAATTTATGTGGGTGCTGAATCTGAAAGAGAAGCTTTCATGGTGGAACTGGATGAGGAAATTGATATGTATAAACCTTGCTGATTTTCTTACATTTTTTTGACCTCCTATAGATGGACGGGCTGCTGTCACAGGCAGTCCGTTCTTTTTCTGTTGATTTTTGAGGGAATTTTGAGTATAATGATACCAGTGAGGTGTAAAATATTATGACAGATAAACAGATTGAAACAGCTCTTAACGGTACACGGAATTTATTCTTTACAGGCCCGGCAGGAACCGGCAAGAGTTATTGGATGAATAAAGCGGTTGCAATGCTTGAAGAAAAGGGACAAAAAGTTGTCACCTGTGCATCTACAGGAATTGCGGCGCTGGTGATTGGAGGCGACACGGCTCATCGTGTATTCCATATTCCAGTCGGCACGTCGGCAGCCGGACCGTCTTTTGCAAAAGGCAAGAAAGGTGCGTTGACGAAATCTATGCTGAACGTACTGATCGCAGCAGATGTTGTGATGCTGGACGAAGTCAGCATGTTTAAGAATGCAGACTTTGCATGGGCTGTAAAAGTTCTTCGTAAAGCAGAGAAATTCAAGGGTTCCAAGATCCGCCTGATTGTAAGCGGTGATTTTTCCCAGTTGCTTCCCGTTGTTACAAAAGCGGATGCAAAGATATTGAAGAAATTCAAGTTTGACGAGTCAGGACTGGCATTTACGACATCAGAATGGAAAAGCATGAATTTCAAGGTTATTGAGTTGACAGAGATCAAGCGCCAGGATGACGTGGAATTTGTGGAGCACCTGCATGGCATCCGTCGTGGTGACGTAAAGCACCTGCCTTATTTTGACCGGTTTGTGACGGATACACCGGATTATGACGATGCCGTGTGTATCTGTGGCACGAACGCTGAAGCTGACCGATTGAATACTGAGTACTTAAATTCCCTGCCGGGACAGCCTGTGGCTCTGATGGCAGAAAAAAGAGGGTACTGCTCCACAGGTCTCGTGGATAATGTGATTGCAATTAAACCCGGTGCCCGGATCATTTTTACAGCAAATGATGTACGGGAAAATAAATATTTTAACGGACAGTTTGGAAAAGTTCTTGCAATCGGGGAAACACAGGTTATAATTGAGATAGCAGGAATGCCCGTTGTAATCAAGCCGCAGGAGTTTAAGATGTATGCTTATTCTGCTACCGGCGGCAGTCTTACGAAAAAGGAACTTGGCTGCATTAAGCAGTATCCGTTTAAGTTAGGAAAAGCAATTACGATACATAAAAGTCAGGGACAGACATTCGATAAAGTCATTTTTTCTCCAAAGATTTTTACAGAAGGACAGCTCTATGTAGCATTGTCCCGTGTCCGTACACCGGAGGGACTGCAGATCACGGAACCGATTGATCCGTCTTCTGTCATGGTTTCTGATAAGGTTGCAAAATTCTACAAGGACGGTTATGTCTGGAAAGCTGTAAAAACACGGACGGCATCGAAACCAAAGACGACAGCGCCTGCAAAGAAAACGTCAAAAACT
>OQVP01000419.1_pt1 | contig 16450 bp, 13 predicted proteins | sample 1691541 | NCBI WGS metagenome assembly OQVP01 (sample SAMN03418258, study PRJEB22391) | human gut metagenome | biome: human-gut; feature: organic feature; material: feces | host: Homo sapiens | place: Tanzania | collected 2013-01 | reverse complement strand
ATATCCAGGAATACTGAAAAAGATATCCGATAAATTAGACTCAGATCTCGTACTTATTCCAAGCAGTATCCACGAATTTCTCGTTCTGCCTAGAACGATCCATGATGATATCCCTACTCTTAACAGCTTCATAAATGAAGTAAACAGTACCGAGGTTACTGATGAAGAAATATTATCGGATCACGTGTATATATAAAGCCGGAAAAAACAGGCAGTAGAATACTAAATTACTAAAACTTCCCATATGCATAATGTTGATGGTGCCGTCCGGGGTGCGGGCTTACGCTTCTTCCGATAGCGGAACATTTCGTCCGGATTGCGTAAATTTGTCAGGTGTCTGTTTCCGGCTCGAAGTTTGTGTACATTCTCCAGATGCACACCCACGCCACGGCGTCCGTCTATGGCACACACTCTCATACTCCTTAGTCTAGTGGGAGTAAATGCCGTTTCCAGCTAAGTTTATTATGCACGGGTGCTCCAAACGCGCTATTTACGTTGTGAAGTTGATTTAGACTACAAGCTTGGACGTGTGTGCGCCCGTGCAACCTTTAGCTGTAAATCGGCATTAACTCCCACACGACACGTCAGAAATCGAGTGTGTGCCATAGACGGACGCCATTAGAGAAGAGTTTTATCGTATCGCCAACCTCGCCAGCATACAGTGTGCGACCGAGGTAACCCACGTGTGAAATAATTACTTTCTTATAGTCTTTAGGCAGTGTGACGGAGCCATCCCAGCGAGTGCTTCGCACATCTCCGCTCTCCAGCCTTACTGTAGCATTGCGCAGACGCATACCTGTCTCGTCATCCACCACGATCGAGCGGATGCTGTCAGCTCCTTCTGCCATGCAAGACAAAGAAAACAGTAACAATATCAGACACATATATTTACGCATAACGAATGCAAAAGTAATTATTTCCGTTCTTATCCTGCTATATCTTCCGGAAATATAAAAAACTTTACATTACGTTGCATAAATTTATTTAAATGTCAATAGCGCCAATCATTTCGTCGAGGTGCGCATGGCTTTGCCTTTTTAACATTTACCAGCCGATAACTCGGCTGGCACAGTGGCGAACTGGCGGAACGCATTATGCATTATGCATTAAGAATTATGCATTAAGAATTATGCATTATGCATTAAGAATTATGCATTCACTCCATCTCCAGTTTCAGCCCCTCCACCAATGCCTTGAGGCCGTCGCTTTTCTCCAGCATCAGAAGGAAGTTCTCCTTAGGAGTGAGAATCTTCTGACGCTCGGCAGGCTCAGCGACGCGGATATTGAGCGAGATACTGCCATTATGCAGATATTTAGCCATAGTAAGCTCCAGACGGTGCTTGATGACCTGTATCTCATCGCGAAGCATCTCATTATCCACCACGAGTTCTATCTTAGGATAAGCCGTGATGTTAGGGATGATATTCTTGAGTCGCTTAGCCATTCCCACCATACTGGAAGTCTCCATTCTGTTGCACATAGCGAGCCATTGCAGTCGCAGGTCAGCGAGAGTGAAAGCCCTCTCTTCGCTTACCTTCACCTCAGCATTATCGCCAGCGTCCTCTGCAGTTTTCTTCTTCGCATTCGTCATTCCGCTGAATGAGAGATTGAATTTCGAGATATTTATCTTCGGACCAGGCGTCTTAGCAGACTGATAAGTCGGCGATGAAGTCCCGGTCTGAGAAGATTGAGCATTCGTTTCAGCAGGACTTTCGACAGCCTCTCCACGATGCGTCCTTTGTCCTGCATCATGCATCACGGGGCGCACAGCACCAGTACCCTGCGAGACTGGTTGAGACTGCACATTAGCCATCATCTTCTTAAACAGGGATTTCAGTCTCTTGCCGGGGCGACGCCCCACGCCAGCTTCGTCATCAGGCTGAAGTATCTGTCCCACCATGATGAGCGACATCTCCACTAGCAGACGCTTGTTGGAGCTTTGGCGGTAGTTTATGTCGCAGTCGTTGAGTATTCTCAATGCCTTGTAGAGGAACTTGGAAGAGCATTTCTGAGCCTGTGCAGCGTACTTCTGGCGCATGGTGTCGCTTGCCTCTATGAGCTTTAGCGTAGAAGCGTCCTTAGCCATCATGACGTTACGGATATGCGACGCCAGTCCATTGATGAAATGTCCTCCGTCGAATCCCTTTTCCATCACGCCATTTAGCAGAAGCATCATCTCCATCACCTTGCATTCCAAGGCGAGGTCGATAGCGTTGAAATAATTGTCAGCATCCAGCACGTTGAGGTCTTCCAACACCTTCTTATATGTAATATTCCCCTGACAGAAAGAGACGCACTGGTCGAAGATAGAGAGAGCGTCGCGCATACCTCCATCTGCTTTCTCAGCGATAAGGCTGAGAGCCTCTTCTTCGTAGGTCACGCCTTGATCGGCAGCCACGTTTTTGAGGTGAGAGATAATATTTCCCACGCTCATCCTCTCGAAGTCATACACCTGACAGCGAGAGAGGATAGTAGGCAGAATCTTATGCTTCTCGGTGGTGGCGAGGATAAAGACGACATGAGCAGGCGGTTCCTCAAGAGTTTTGAGGAAAGCATTGAAAGCGGCAGCAGAGAGCATGTGTACCTCGTCGATGATAAACACCTTGTATTTACCCACCTGTGGTGGCACTCTCGTCTGCTCCATCAGAGTCTTGATATGCTCCACGCCATTGTTGCTGGCGGCGTCAAGTTCAAAGATATTTAGCGAGCGTTGCTCAGCGAAAGCCTTACAGCTCTCGCATTCTCCGCAAGCGTCACCGTCAGGGCGAGGGTTGGTGCAGTTTATGACCTTGGCAAAGATACGTGCGCAAGTGGTCTTTCCGACACCTCTCGGACCGCAGAATAGGTAAGCATGAGCGAGCTTGCCCGATGTCACCGCATTCTTCAGAGTGGTGGTGAGTGCCTCTTGTCCCACTACGGAAGCGAAGGACATAGGGCGGTATTTTCGTGCTGATACGATATATTCCATTTTCTATTGTAAGATATAGGGATTTCAGGTTGTGTCTGAAAAATTTTTGGCAAAGGTAAGAATTATTCTTGAAAATACCTACTTATTGCCATCATTATTGCTCAATTTTATTAAAAAAGCGCATCAATTTGAAAATAAATTAAGAATAATTTTGCGGTAACAAAATTATTCTCTATTTTTGCAACACATACCAACCTGAACAAACAATATCTGATGACATGATTCATATCTCGTTACCTAAATCTGATACAAGACGACTCAGCTTTTATCTTGCAATGGAAGAGTTTGTGGCAAGGAATATCAATCAGGATGAAGACTGCTTCTTTATGTGGCAGGTGGAGCCAAGCGTGATATTTGGTCGCAATCAGCTCATTGAGAATGAGGTAAACATAGCTTACTGCCGGGAAAACGACATCAAGACCTACCGACGCAAAAGTGGGGGAGGATGCGTTTATGCCGATATGAGTAATATCATGTTTTCTTACATCACTCGCAGTGAGAATGTATCGCTCACCTTCGACCGCTATATAAATATGGTGGCAGAAATGCTTCGCGGACTTAATGTGCCGGCTGAGGCGACGGGGCGCAATGACATCATGATAGAGGGCAGAAAGGTCTCTGGCAATGCGTTCTATCACATTCCGCATCATTCCATCGTGCATGGCACCATGCTCTATGACACTAATATGAAGAATATGGTAGCCACGCTGACTCCTTCGGATGAAAAACTCATCTCCAAGGGCGTGAAAAGCGTCAGACAGCGCATAGCTCTGCTCAAGGATTATATTGACCTGAGTCTCGAAGAATTCAAGCAATATACTATCGACAACCTCTGCAATTCCGAAATAATGCTCTCAGCATCTGATGTCAGAGAAATTGAGGAAATAGAAAAGGAATATCTCACCGATGAGTTTATCCTTGGCAGCAATCCTCGCTACACTAAGATAAACAAGATGCGAATCGAAGGCGTAGGAGAATTGGAAACCCGACTCGATGTCAGCGGAGGCATTATAAAAGCTGTGAACCTTCTCGGCGATTACTTCCTCGTGGGCGACCTCAATGCGGATATTATCTCTCCGCTTATCGGACAGCCTTATGACTTGGAGCACATCAGCCAGGCTTTACCAGAACACACAGAATTTACAATAAGAAACCTAAATAAAAACCAATTAATCGATTTGTTCTATGGAAAACAAGAGAACATGTCTTTATGACAGACACGTAGCACTCGGAGCCTTGATTTCTCCTTTTGGCGGCTTTGATATGCCTATCCAGTATTCATCTATCGTTGAGGAACACGAAGCTGTAAGAAACCATTGCGGAGTATTTGACGTTAGCCACATGGGTGAAGTCGTAGTAACAGGCAATGAGGCTGAGAAATTCGTCAACCATATCTTTACCAATGACATCAAGGATGCACCACTCTTCAAGATTTTCTATGGAATGATGCTCTATCCTGACGGTGGCACCGTGGATGATCTGCTCGTCTATAAGATGGGTGAGAATAATTTCTTCCTCGTTATCAATGCTGCAAATATCGACAAGGACGTAGCGTGGATTAGAGAGTGTGCTGAAGGATTCGACGTTGTCGTTGACAATAAGTCTGATTACTATGGACAGATTGCCGTTCAGGGTCCTGAGGCTGAGACCGTAGTGGAGGAAGTGCTCGGATTGCCTTGCTCAGAACTTACATTCTACACCACTAAGACCATCGACATCGACGGTGAGACCATTATCCTCAGCCGCACTGGTTACACTGGTGAGGATGGCTTCGAACTCTATGCTTCTCACGACTTCATCGTTAAGCAGTGGGATAAGCTCATGGAGAGCGGACGCTGCAAGCCTTGCGGACTCGGTTGCCGTGACACTCTGCGCTTCGAGGTTGGTTTGCCTCTCTATGGCGACGAACTCTCTGCTGAGATTTCTCCTGTAATGTCTGGCTTGGGATTCTTCTGCAAGCTCGATAAGGAAGAGTTTATCGGTAAGGACGCTCTCGTGGAGCAGAAGGCTAACGGCGTGGCTAAGAAGGTCGTTGGTATCGAACTAAAGGATAAGGCTGTGCCTCGTCATGGATACGCTGTGCTCAATGCTGAAGGCGAGAAGATAGGTGAGATTACCACTGGTTACCACTGTATCTCTGTCGATAAGAGCGTGGCAATGGCATTGGTGGACGCTGCTTACGGCAAGCTCGGCACAGAGCTCAAGGTGCAGATTCGTAAGAAGACATTCGATGGCGTAGTAGTCAAGAAGAAGTTCTATGACAAGCACTACAAGCAGTAATATCCTGCTCTGCAAAAGAAAAAGAGAAATCTTATGACAGTCCACTAAAGTAAAAGCATACTTATGACTGTCAGAAAAAATAAATAAAACCCAATAACCAATCTAATAAATTATTTTCTAAACATTATGGCAAAAGTAATTGAAGGACTCTATTACACCGAGTCACATGAATATGTAAAGGTAGAAGGCGAATACGGCTATGTAGGTATCACTGACTATGCTCAGCATCAGCTCGGCAACGTGGTTTACGTTGACCTTCCTGAAGTGGACGACGAGGTGACCGCAGGTGATGATTTCGGTGCTGTAGAGAGCGTAAAGGCTGCCAGCGACCTTGTATCTCCAGTAAGTGGCGTTGTAGTAGAAGTCAATGAGGCTCTTGAGGACGACCCTGCTCTCATCAATAAGGATGCTTTCGAGAATTGGATCATTAAGGTAAAGCTCTCTGACATGGTAGAGCTCGATGGTCTGATGAATGCAAGCCAGTACGAAGAGATTTGCAAATAACAACTAAACCTTACATTCACTTCTAACCCCTTGTCAAATTCAGAGAATTTCGTTTCTTTTCTTTTATTTGATAAGGGGTTCGGAAATTTGGACTTCTTATCCTTAATAGCCTATGAAATTCTTCCCTCAAACCGCAGGCGACATCAAGGAGATGCTCGATAAATGCGGAGTAAAACAGCTCGACGACCTGTATGCTGACATTCCTGAAAGCATACGCTTCAGAGGCGAATACGACATTCCTTCTGAGATGAGCGAGTTGGAGATTCGCGAGTTCTTCACTAAGCTCGCCAACCAAAACCAGCAGCTCGTATGTTTCGCAGGTGCTGGAGTCTATGACCATTACACACCTTCGCTGATTCCTCAGATTACCAGTCGTAGCGAATTCCTTACCAGCTACACTCCTTATCAGGCTGAGATTTCGCAGGGTACCCTTCATTATATCTTCGAATACCAGAGCATGATGGCAGAACTGACAGGCATGGACATCTCCAATGCCTCCCTCTATGACGGTTCTACAGCCACTGCTGAGGCTGCCATGATGGCTATTAGCGCTACTAAGAAGTGCCATAAGGTGCTCATCTCTGACACCGTCGATCATAAGGTGACAGAAGTAGTGGAGACCTACGCTCACTTCAATGGCTTTGAGGTGGTGCATATCCCTGAGACAGAAGGCTCTACCGACTTCACCGCTATGGAGAAGCTTATCGACGAAGGCGCTGTGGCTGGCGTTATCGTTCAGCAGCCTAACAGATACGGTATCGTGGAAGACCTCACCGGTGTGGCTGACACTTGCCATAAGCGTAAGGCTCTCTTTATCATCAACTCTGTAGCAGCTGACCTCGCTCTGCTCAAGACTCCAGGCGAATGGGGCGCTGACGTAGCAGTGGGTGAAGGACAGTCTCTCGGCATTCCTATGTGCTGGGGCGGACCATACATCGGCTATATGTGTGTCAAAGAGAAGCTCATGCGCAAGATGCCAGGACGTATCGTCGGCAAGACCACCGACAGCAAGGGACAGCGCGCATTCGTGCTCACTCTCCAGGCTCGCGAACAGCATATCCGTCGCCAGAAGGCTACATCCAATATCTGCAGTAACCAGTCACTGATGGCACTCTGGGTTACTATCTATATGGCTACTATGGGTAAGAAGGGACTCTGCGAGGCTGCTCAGATTTCTTGCGATGCTGCTCATTATCTCGCTGAGAAACTCTGCGAGGACGCTCGCTTCAAACTCACTTTCGACAAGCCATTCTTCAATGAGTTCTGCGTCACTTACACCGGTGACCTCGACGCTCTGCTGGCTAAGCTCATTGCTAATGGTATATTCGGTGGTGTCAAGATAGGTGAAAACACCTTGATGATTGCCGTTACTGAGAAACGTACTAAGGAAGAAATTGACAAACTAATAAGCATCTGCCATGAATAACAAGATATATGACAAACTGATTTTCGAACTGTCAAAGGAAGGAAGATGTGCATATTCTCTTCCAAAGAACGGTTTTGCTCATTACGAAGTGCCTGCTGCTCTCGGACGTGCCAAGGAGGCTGAACTGCCTGAGGTCGATGAAGAGACCGTAGTAAGACATTACACCAACCATAGTGGAAACAACTTTGGCGTGGATAATGGATTCTATCCTCTCGGCAGCTGCACCATGAAGTATAATCCGAAGATAAATGAAGAGGTGGCTGCAATGCCGGGCTTCAATAATCTTCACCCTCTCCAGCCTATCGAGACTGCACAGGGCGCACTCTCTGCTCACGACACATTGCGCAAGTGCCTCTCTGCTCTCACAGGTCTCTATGACTTCACCCTCAAGCCATGCGCTGGCGCTCACGGTGAGCTTGCCGGACTGATGATTATCCGCGCTTATCATGAGGCTAACGGACAGATGCAGCGCACTAAGGTCATCGTGCCAGACTCTGCTCACGGCACTAACCCTGCTTCTGCCGCTGTCTGCGGACTCGAGATTGTCGAGGTGAAGAGTACTGCTGATGGCATCGTCGATGTGGAAGATCTCAAGGGATTGCTCGACGACACCGTTGCTGCGATGATGATGACAAACCCTAACACACTGGGTCTCTTCGAAGCAAATATTCCTGAAATCGCTAAGCTCGTGCATGATTGTGGCGGTCTGATGTATTATGATGGTGCTAACCTCAACCCTATGCTCGGCGTATGCCGTCCTGGCGATATGGGCTTCGACGTGATGCACATCAATCTCCATAAGACATTCTCCACACCTCACGGCGGTGGCGGTCCTGGTAGTGGTCCTGTCGGTGTACGCAAGGGTCTCGAACCGTTCTTCCCACAGGTAAATCCTTATCATGGCAACTTCGGCGTAGAGCTTCGCGCTCTCACCTATATCCTCACTCTCGGTCATGAGAACGTGAAGATGGTGGGTCCTTACGCTACTCTCAATGCCAACTATATCAAGGAGTGCCTGAAGGACGTCTATGAACTTCCTATCCCTGGACTCTGCAAGCATGAGTTCGTATTCAATGGATTGAAGGATAAATCTACAGGCGTTACCACCATGGACGTGGCTAAGCGTCTGCTCGATTATGGCTATCATGCTCCTACTATCTACTTCCCATTGCTCTTCCATGAGGCAATGATGATAGAGCCTACAGAGAATGAGAGCAAGGAAACCATCGACGCATTCATCAATGTGCTTAGAGTGATTGCTAAGGAAGCTGCCGAGACTCCAGAGCTCGTCAAGTCTGCTCCTAACAATGCTCCTATCACACGTGTGGATGACGTTGCAGCAGCTACAATTCCTGTCCTTACTTACAAGCAACTCATACAGCAGTAAAGCATAATCATTATGAAGACAGATATTATCATCATAGGAAGCGGACCTGGCGGTTATCGAACTGCCAGTTACGCTCTCCAGCAGGGTAAGCAGGTGGTCATCATAGAGAAGGCTGAGGCTGGCGGTACTTGTCTCAATTCGGGCTGTATCCCTACCAAGTGTCTCGCTCACGATGCAGAAGCCAATGCTTCCGATTTCCCTGCTGCTGCTGAGCGCAAGCGCAATGTGATGGATCAGTTGCGTCATGGCATTGAGCAGTTGCTCTCTGCTCCTGGTATCACCCTCGTGAGGGGCGAAGCTACATTCAAGGATGCTCGCACCGTCACCGTGGATGGCACCGACTATGAGGCTGACGACATCATCATCGCCACAGGTTCCAGCAGTAAGATGCCACCAGTCGAGGGTATTGACAATCCACGAGTTATCACCTCTACAGAGGCTCTCAATTTCCAGACACTGCCAGCCGAGATAGTAATCATCGGTGCAGGAGTGATAGGTATGGAGTTCGCATCCATCCTCTCACGCTTCGGAGCAAAGGTCTCTGTCATAGAGTATCTCAAGGAGTGTCTGCCAGTCATCGACAAGGACATCGCCAAGAGAGTGCGCAAGCAGATAGAGAAGCTTCAGGGCGTCACATTCTATATGGACTCTGCCGTGAAGGCTATCAATGATAATGAGGTGGTGTTTGTAAGCAATAAGAATGGCAAGGAGACTCGTCTCGAATGCCCTGGATGCCCAGTGCTCATTGCTACAGGCAGAAAACCGAATATCGAAGGTCTCAACCTCGAAGCCGCTGGCGTGGAGTATTCTCCAAAGGGTATCACCGTCAATGACAATATGCTGACCTCTGTGCCTCATATCTATGCCATAGGTGACGTCACAGGCAGACAGATGCTCGCTCATGCCGCTACATTCATGGGCTTCCGCGCTGTCAATGCTATAGTGGGCAAGGCAGACAAAATTCGTTTCGACATCATGCCTTCTGCCATCTTCACATATCCAGAAGCTGCCGCTGTCGGACTGACAGAAGATCAGTGCAAACAGCAGGGCATAGAGTGCCGTGCCCTCAAGGGCTATTACCGTGCTAACGGCAAGGCATTGGCTATCGACGAACCAGAAGGAATGGTGAAACTCGTTGCTGGTGCTGACGGCAAGATTCTCGGTTGCACATCTTATGGTGCCCACTCTGCCGACATCGTTCAGGAGGTTACTGCCTACATGAACTGCAACGCCACTGTTGCCGACATCGCTGACTCCGTGCATATCCATCCTACTCTCTCCGAGATTCTCCAGGATGCTTGTGTAGATGGACACTAATCCATCATCGGAAGATACATAATGACAGAAGCTCTGTATCAAGCTCATTCCCGTAGTTTGATACAGAGTTTCTTTTTTTACTGAAATCACTTTGTGGTTGATAAAATATCAATAAATAGAAACAAAACAATTACAAACAAAAAATATTTTTCCTTATTTTTATTTATTGATATTTTATTCCACCAATTCAAACATCAATAAATAAAAACAAAGCAATTTTGAACATTGTGGTCTAAAGACCGATTTGGGTTTAATGAAGAATAAAAAATTGGGCCCCTCTTATTTCCCTGTAGTGGGAGGCTATATACGTTTTTTTTGACCTGCGTCTCTTACTCAAGATAGGTCTCTGTATCCAGCCTCCCCCCTACAGGGGGAATAAGAGGGGTCTCCTATTACCTTCTCCTAAAAGGAGGGCAATTGTGAATTTAACAAATAAACGACTAAATCAAAGGCATTCCAGCCTTTTGACACTCCTTTCGCATATCGTCTGGCCAGATGCTGGCTTGGATTTCTCCGATATGGGCTTTATGCAGCAACACCATGCAGAGACGGCTCTGACCTATACCGCCTCCAATGCTGAGAGGGAGCTGATCATTGAGCAAACGCTGATGGAAATATAGCTTTTCTCTATCTTCTTTGCCTTCAATCTCCAACTGACGAAGCAGGCATTCCTTATCTACTCGTATGCCCATACTTGACAATTCGAAGCTGCGCTGGAGCACAGGATACCATATCAGGATGTCACCATTGAGTCCGAGGAAGCCGTCTGAGTTTGGAGTGGTCCAGTCATCATAGTCCGGGGCACGTCCATCATGCTTCTCTCCGTTGCTCAACTTGGCTCCTATGCCGATGACAAACACTGCACCATACTTCTCACAGATGGCATCCTCACGCTCCTTCGGACTGAGGTCTGGGTACATCTGGAGCAGTTCCTCACTGTGGATAAAGTGTATCTCACGAGGAAGAAATGGCTTAATCTCCGGATAAGTCTCACAGGTGAGGTATTCTGTGCGAAGTATAGCATAGTAAATCTTCTTGACCACACGCTTGAGATAGTCGAGATTGCGGTCTTCTTTGGTGATGACAGCCTCCCAATCCCACTGATCCACATAGAGGGAATGAAGATTATCGAGCTCTTCATCGGCACGAATAGCATTCATATCTGTATAGATACCGTGGTCTGGCTCTATCTCATACTCAGCCAGAGTAAGTCGCTTCCATTTGGCAAGTGAATGCACCACCTCCGCTCTCTGTTCGCCAAGGTCCTTGATAGGGAAGGAGACGGCACGCTCCACTCCGTTCAAGTCATCGTTGATACCGAGTCCTTGAAGCACGAAGAGCGGCGCTGTCACACGACTGAGACGAAGCTCTGTGCTGAGGTTTTGCTGAAAGAAATCTTTTATCTGCTTGATGCCCTGCTCTGTATGCTTCATGTCGAGCAGAGCTTTATAGCCTTCCGGCTTTATCAATTTGCTCATTATATTTGGTTTGTTGTCTGATTGCTTTTCTCATTTCTTATTTATTCCAACGGTAAAAGACATTGACATATTGCCATTCCTTTAGGCTGGATGACGGTGATAATTCGGGGATAACGCTCCGGAAAACTGAATACAATCCTGCTGAATACAATTCCTACCGAGAACGGAACGCCTCGAAAACGACTGCAAAGGTACAAATAAAATATTATTCTGCAAACACTTTTGATATTTATTTTTACAATATGAAAGTATTTCGCCTATTTTGCTATACTATTTGCTCTTCAATCTTGCAAGATCTCTTACCTCTCCTACTATCCAGATGATGTCGCCTTTTGCGAAACAATAGGTCGGGGCTACCTTGCTCAGACTGTCTTCATCCGACTCCAGACCTACGACCATACAACTATATTCATCGCGTATTCCACTCTCCATGAGCGACTTTCCGAGAAACTTACTTTGTCCGTCGATGACTATACGCTCAAGTTTCATCTCATGCTTTTCTATTTCATAGTCTTCATCGAAGGTCTCATCCTGTATGGCTGCGTTGAGATTAGCGAGCTGTCCGTCGGTACCGATGACGCTAAGTGTGTCTCCTGGGAATACGGTATCCATGGCTGTAGGGATATTTATCCTTCTATTTCCACGGAGAATACTGCTCACGCTGACTCCAAAGCGCTGATTGATATGCAGATCCTTTAGTGTCTTTCCGCCCCATAGGGTGTCGTCGGGCATCACCACCTCACTGATATGGAGGTCACGATCGAGCAGATGTCCTTCGAAAAGCGGACGACGTTTGCCTGACACTTGGGCGGCAATATCCCTCGAACGCAGGTTTTGGATGAAGAGACGCTCTATCCTTATCGAACTGGATTTCATCCTTCTGGACAGTATTATTCCCATCACCATAGCGATAGCGAGGCAAAGAGCAAAGGCTAAAGAAAACTGCGTCAGCGAACTGACCACATAGAATATCAGTATAAGGACGAGAATAGTGCGCACTATAAGGGTGAAAATGAGCGGAAGACGATTGTGATAACTTTCTATCCAGAGTGCCTTAAACTCTTTGCTATGAAGCTTTTTCATCACTATAGCACGAAGGAAAGGCGCCATAAAGAGCACCGTAGTGGCTGCGCAAAGCAGATTAGCCCAACGCAGAGGCATCAATTCCCTGGCAAATGGCAGGAAAAAGGTGAACATCAGCACTATGATGGCTATGCTTAAGACGCCATAAATGGCAGTATTCATCAGCATTGCGCGCAGCAGAACGCGCCAGTTGCTCTCCGTATCTTTTGACGCTGGCATCCTTTCTGCCAATCTATTGATGCGCCTTACCCATACTTTCGGCAGACTGCGTTCCAGCAATGCGTATGCCGGCACAGCGCCCCTTATCATATAAGGTGTAAGGAAAGTGGTGATAACCGACACTGCCACGACGACAGGATAAAGGAAATTGCCTATCACTCCGAGCGACAGACCGAGCGAAGCGATGATGAAAGCGAACTCACCTATCTGCGCCATGGAGAATCCACAGCGCATAGCTTGCTTGAGAGACTGTCCGGAAAGGAGATAGCCGAGCGTTCCGAAGATGCTCTGCCCGAAGATGATGGCAAGCGTGATGACAACGATAGGGATGGCATAATCCACGAGTATCTGCGGTTCTACGAGCATACCTACGGACACGAAGAAGATAGCTCCGAAAAGATTCTTGACTGGCTCCACTACCTTTTCTATTTTGTCCGCTTCGATGGTCTCTGCAAGGATACTTCCCATGATGAATGCTCCGAAAGCACTGGAGAAGCCCACCTTCGTACTTACCACTGCCATAAGGCAGCATAGTCCGAGAGAGACGATGAGAAGAGTCTCGGCATTCATCAGTTTTCGGACCTTACGAAGAAATATCGGCACTGCGAAAATGCCTACTACGAGCCACAGAACGAGGAAAAATCCAATATTGAGCACCGACCCTATCATCTGCTCTCCGTCTGGCGACTTACCGCTTGCCACTGCGCTAAGCATCACCATCATGACGATGGCAAGGATATCTTCGAGGATAAGCACGCTCATCACCATGCCTGAGAATTTCTGCTGGCGTAGCCCGAGGTCGTCGAAAGCCTTATAGATGATGGTGGTGGACGACATTGCGAGCATTCCTCCGAGGAATATGCAGTTCATCTGCGTCCATCCAAAAAGTTTTCCTACTCCCACTCCTGTCAGCATCATGGAGAAGATAATGGTGAGCGCGGCAATAATTGGCGCTGAACCCATCTTGAGTATCTTCTTGAAAGAGAAGTCGAGACCGAGAGAGAAGAGCAAGAACATCACTCCTATGTCTGCCCACGACTGAATATTCTCCTTATCCATCACAGACATAGTCCATGAGAAATGAGGCGAGACGAGAAATCCCGCTACTATATACCCTAAGACTAATGGTTGTTTCAAGCGTTTGAACAATAGGGTAACTATTCCAGCTACAATCAGTATGAGTGCTAAGTCCTGAACTAATGACATATTGAGTAATTGGTTGTTGGTTGTCGGTTGATATCCAACGGTAAAAGCCGTTGGCACAGGGGCTATTTCTTTGGTTGTGGGTATTGGTGTAAGGGAAATATTGCTCTGATGCGGTTGAGTAGGTTAATTCAAACAACAAAACAACTAAACAACTAAATCACAAAGCAATTAAACAAACAACTAAACAACAAAAAGAATGAAGAATGTGAGTTAATCTTTACGCTTGAGAAGCACCAAGCCAATAACATAACTCGCATTCTTCATTTTTCATTTATCATTTACGATGCTTTTTAATCATTGTAAGAGGCAGTGAGCTGGCAAATGCGAACTACTGTCATCATTGCCTTTTCCATCACCTGAACAGAGGCAAACTCGTAAGGGCCATGGAAATTGACACCTCCAGCAAAGATATTAGGACAAGGGAGACCCTTGAATGAGAGCTGAGCTCCGTCTGTACCGCCACGGATAGGCTGCACTTTTGGAGAGAAGCCTTCTTCCTGCATTGCGCGGAGCACGAGGTCAACGACATGCTGCACTGGCTCTATCTTCTCCTTCATATTATAGTACTGGTCATTGATGCTTGCTTCGCAAACGCCTTCGCCATATTTCTCATTGATTATTTCCACCACCTTGCTCATCTGGCGCTTACGCTCTTCGAAGCGTGCACGGTCGTGGTCGCGGATGATATATGAGAGCTGTGCTTTCTCTACGCCTCCTGTCATGCCAGTGAGATGGAAGAATCCCTGATAGCCATCAGTGGCCTCTGGGGTCTCGTCCTCTGGAAGCATCTGTGCAAACTCTGTAGCGATGCGAGCAGCATTGATCATCTTGCCCTTAGCATATCCAGGATGAACGCTGACACCTGTGAAATTGATTTTCGCTCCGGCAGCGTTGAAGTTCTCATATTCCAGTTCGCCGAGGTCGCCACCATCCATTGTGTAAGCCCATTCGCATCCGAATTTCTCGACATCGAAATAATGTGCGCCCATGCCGATTTCCTCATCAGGATTGAAGCCTACGCGGATATCGCCATGCTCAATCTCGGGATGCTGCTGGAGATAAACCATAGCCTGCACGATTTCAGCGATACCAGCCTTGTCGTCAGCACCGAGAAGAGTGTGGCCATCAGTTACGATAAGGTCTTCACCCTTGTGGGCAAGGAGCTCTGGGAACTTGCTTGGCGAAGAGATTATGCCCTCAGACAGAACGATGTCACCGCCGTCATAGTTTGTTATTATTCTTGGATTGACGTTAGCTCCAGAGCAGTCAGGCGATGTATCATAGTGAGAGATAAATCCGATAGTCGGAATATTCTTCTTGGAATTGCTTTTCAGCGTAGCGTAGATATAGCCGTTATCGTCCATCTCCACGTCAGCGAGTCCTTCACGCTCAAGTTCTTCCTTGAGATACTTGGCAAAGATAAGCTGCTTTGAAGTACTTGGCACTGTCTGGCTTTCTTCGCTGGACTGAGTGTCAAACTTAGTATAGTTTACGAATCTTTCTACTAAATTCATAGTTTTTTGGGTTTTTGGTTGTTGGTTGACGGTTGTGGGTTTTTGGTATTTTAGTATTATGTATTTTATTTTTGGTTGGCATCGTTGCATTCAGCATCCGACACTATTTTTTTTACTTGCCCACAAAAGTAATACTTTTTTTCTTTAGAAACTAAAAGTCACACCTTTTTTATTAAAAATTCACACAAAAAGCCGTTTCATTCAATTCTTTTTCATAACTTTGTAGGCTGAATGGTTGTTATGGGTTGTCGGTTGTGGGTTGTTGGTAAATTACCACTATTCGCCCACATAACCCATAACCGTCAACCAACAACCGTCAACCAACAACCGTCAACCAACAACCAAAGAATGATAATAGGCTTAGGAGAAACAATACTCGACATAATATTCAAGGACGACAAGCCATCTGCCGCTGTACCGGGAGGAAGCACTTACAATGCCATCATCTCGCTTGGCAGAACGGGAGTGCCTGCCACTATCGTAACCGAAACGGGCAACGACCACGTCGGCGACATAATAGTCAATTACCTTACAGACAACGGTGTATCGACAAAATACGTCAACCGTCGTCAAGACAGCAAGTCGCATATATCGTTGGCGTTCCTCAATGACAGGAATGATGCGTGCTACGAATTTTATAAGGATCACGCACACGCTCGCATAGAGAGACGTTTTCCCGACATCACAGCTGATGATGTCCTGCTCTTCGGCTCATTCTTTGCAGTCAATCCCGTACTTCGCGATGTGGTGAAACCATTCATAGAGAAGGCTCACAAGGCTGGAGCATTCATCTATTACGACATCAATTTCCGTAAATCGCATATCGAGGACATCCCGCTAATCATGGACAATATCAATGAGAATATGCAGTGTTCCACAGTGGTGCGCGGTTCGCTCGAAGACTTCATCTATCTTTACGGCACTGACGATGTAGAGGAAATCTACGAAAAGCATATCAGCCCTTTCTGTCCTTGCTTTATCTGCACCGATGGAAGTAAGCCCCTGCATCTCTTTACGCCTTCGCTGCACGCCACCTACCCTACTGCTCCTGTAAAGACAGTGAGCACT